>Ga0114979_10002404_pt1 | contig 12652 bp, 12 predicted proteins | sample S_140625_EF_Meta_FD_87315 | JGI IMG/M metagenome (GOLD analysis project Ga0114979, IMG submission 87315) | Freshwater microbial communities from Lake Simoncouche, Canada to study carbon cycling - S_140625_EF_MetaG | ecosystem: Environmental > Aquatic > Freshwater > Lake | place: Lake... | reverse complement strand
ATAGTGGTGGTTATCCTAGATTCAACGTAACAAACCAAACAGATTTAATTAGTGATGAAGAATTATTTAAAATACTTTCACCAGAAACTGCTGGTGGTGCACATAGATTACCTTTTGGTGATGTATTATTAGAATATCTTATTTTATTAAAAAATGCTTTGTTTTTTCATGTTCATAATGGTGGCGGAAGAACAGCAACAGATTTAGTTTCATCTGGAAACCACCAAGCATTAGCTGAATTCAAATCAAAAGCCGAAGATTTAGAGAAAAAAATGTTATCAAATAATATTCGTATTAATTAAGTTTTTTAGATATTTATAATAAAAAGAAAACATGGTAATTAGAACATATTTTGATAAAAATAATACAATCGTAAGTAACCAAACAGTTAACACTGGATTAAACCCAGTAACCGAACTGTTTTATGGTGGTGCTGCTGGTTTAGAAAAATACAGTAGATTTTTAATTCATTTTGATGAAACAAAGCTTAAAGCTTTATACACTGGAAAAACATATACTGATTTAACAAAACTTAAACATACGCTTAGAATGACTAATACAGCATCTTTTGATACTGCATTATTAAATACTGGTATGGGTAATAAAGCTAGAGCTTCATCATTTGATTTAATCGCATTTAAAGTCAATCAATTTTGGGATAATGGTGTTGGATATGATTATAATATTTGTGACAATTTGGATTTTGATTGTGCTTATTCTAATAAACCATCAAACTGGGTAAATTCACAAACTGGTATTAATTGGGCTAATGGTGGTGGTGTTTATTCAGGTTCACCTTCAGGTATTACTATTTCTACACAACATTTTGATAAAGGTAATGAAAATTTAGAAATGGACATTACAGCTTATGTTAATGGTGTTCTTACTGGTGATACTAACTATGGGTTAGGTATTGCATTTGCCAAAGGTTATGAAGCAATGAATAGCAATACCCTTCAATATGTAGGGTTTTTTACTAACAATACTCAAACATTTTATGAGCCGTTTATTGAAAGTATTTATAATAACCACATTACTGATGATAGAAATAATTTCATATTAGATAAACCTAATAAATTATATCTATATACCAACGTAAACGGAAACCCAATTAATTTAGATACCAAACCTGGTGTTAAAATAGGTACTTATTCCGCATATACACCATCACAAGTTAATCATATTAGTAAAGGAGTATATTCAATTGATTTATTAGTAGATTCAAATAGTGCTATTCCAAATACAATTTGGAATGATGAATGGACAGGTATTACCATCAATGGTGTTTCTAGACCTAATATAACACTTGATTTTGTTATTAAAGATTCAATGGACTATTATAATTTAGGTAGCAATGATATGTTACCAAAACAACTTGCAGTGTCTATTGGTGGATTACATAACAAAGAAAAAATTAAACGTGGAGATATCCGTAAAGTAATAGTATCAGCTAGAATACCTTATACTGTAGAACAAACACAATATATAGATAATCTTAAATATAGACTTTATGTTTCTGAAGGTGCTGCTGAATTAACTGTAATTGATTTACAACCAGTTGAAATGGCTAACAATTACTATTATTTTTTATTGGATACTGGTAGTCTTATACCTAATACTTATTACATTGATGTATTGGCAACATCAAATTTACAAGTTACAACACTTAAAAATGTTATACAATTTGATATTATAAATCAAGTAGATTTAAGGCACGGACAATAAAAATTAAAAAAACACTTGACAAAAAAATATTTTGTCGTATATTTATCATTAACGTTAACTAGCGTATTGGTTTCGAGTCATTTTTTGGCTTTAGAGTTGTTTAGGCAATAAAGAAATTAGTACAATAATAATAAAAATTAAAAAGTTAAAAACATGAAACAAACAATCTTGACACCTACCAAAAAGGTGCCAACAGCTAACTTGGCTGTAAACAAAAGTAGAATTAAAATCTACAACAAACAAGGCGAAATGCCGACTTGTTATCTTCAAAAAGGACAAGAGTTCCAAATTGAATTATTCAACCCAACAACAGAAGTTGTATTAGCTAAAATCATACTTAACGGTAAACCAATCTCACAAGGTGGACTGGTATTAAATCCTGGACAAAGAGTTTTCTTGGAACGTTACTTAGATGTAGCAAAAAAATTCCTATTCGATACTTATGAAGTTGCAAATACCAATGAAGTAAAAGCAGCAATTGAAAACAATGGTGATTTTAAAGTAGAATTTTTTAGAGAAAGACAACAATTTAATAATCCATTTTTAATGACAACAAGTGGTACTTTTAATAGAGGTGCAACATATTATCCATTAAATGGTACTTTTTCTGGTGGTTATGTTGGTCAAACAACTACAAATATCAATAGTGGTGCTTCAACATTTACAACCAATTCTTTAGGTATCAACGGTAACCTTACAAATACTTCATCTTATTCAGCACCAATCCCAACAGCTAATGCATTTTTTAATAATAGTGGTAGTGTAACAATGGATGGGTTGCTATCATTTGATGACTCAAATGTTACTTATTCAGAAAAAACCTTACCAATTAAAATGTTAAGAGCAAAAAAATCAAAATCTATTGAAACTGGTAGAGTTGAACAAGGTTCATCATCTGACCAAAAAATAAAAACAATAGATAAAGATTTTGAACATTTTTCATTTCACACTATTGAATACAAAATGCTTCCAATATCTCAAAAAATAAACACAAGCGAAGATATTAACGTAAAAGTATATTGTACAAATTGTGGTACCAAATTAGGTAAAGGACACAAATTCTGCAGCTCATGCGGAACTAAAGCTTAAAAAATAAACTATAAGAGTTAACGTTATAAAAAAAAGCCTAGAGAAATCTAGGCTTTTTTATTATTTTATTGTTAAATCCATTTTATTTAACTTGAACAGACTATTTAAATCTGCAAGCGTGGTTACAGTAATCAATCCATTTATATTTGAACCAATCCAACATTGTGTTGTACCATTAATAAATAATACTTTAAAAAATGCTGATGGAATAGGAATTCTAGATTTACCCATAAACTTAGTATTCTTAGGGTCATAGATTACTCCAGTAACAATAACAACGTCTTGTTTTGCTTTAGCAATGATATCTTCAACTCCACCTTCCATTTGGGCCCATTTACCTCTGTTAAATGCTGCTAATTGTGGTGCCGCATTAAACAAGCTAAATGATTGGTGATTTAAGTCATTATCATAAGATGTAATGTGTGATGGTGTCAAGTGACCAATATCATAACCAGTTTTCAAATATGAATCTTTGGTGTATTTTCCTTTGTATGTATCTTGGAACCATTTATTGTCACGTTCTTTATCTAGCTTTACAAAACTTGAAAATTTTAAAACGTGTTTCGATACCAATGCACAAGTATCTTTCGTTAAATACAGCGTAATATCTCCGTGAGGAATTATTAATTTATTATCTGTTATAACTGTTTGCGAGTAGCTGCCCATTATCATGAACAATGCTAGTATTAAAAATATTTTCTTCATACCTATAAATATCTTGCAAATCTAAAAAATACTTCGTATATTTGCTTATGAACCTAAATAAAATACTTTACGAATACATGACAAATTCATTAATATCTGATGAATATATAGTTACATTATCAGATAGAACTATACTTGATGATTTTGTTCGTGGAATTATGGAAAAAAAGAAAGAAGAAAAACATCATATTGCGGACCCGTACAATGAAGCTAAACGCTGGCGTACTGGAATGGGTGGTGAATTAGCTCTTGAAAAATTCATTGATAAGAAGTTTGCTGACTTAACAATTGGTAATTCCAATGACTATCATGTTCCTGATTTATCAGCATTAGGATTAAATATAGGAATTAAAACTGTGGAACTAGGGAAATACCCAGTAATTTTTAAACGCTCAGAAAAACCTGAAATTATCATACTTAAATTGGATTCAAATAGATATTGTATCCTAGGATTGGCTACGGTAGAAGTATTAAATAAATTTCAGGATGATTCAGTCATTTTAAGCCCTAGTTTAAAGGCTAGAGGTACAAAGACTGGGTTTGTTGGATTGCATTCGTTAAAACGCTTTAAAACGTATAAAGAATTAACCGAATACAACATCACCCATAACACATAACTGTAAAAATATATCAGCATCGTTTGCATCGTATTGTTCATCTAATATATTTTCCCAAACTTCTGGGTAATCTCTTTTTACTAGTGTTATAGCTTCTAGAATTGAATCCATATCTACTGTTCCCAATAAATCTTTATCTGAATGTTTTTCTTGATAATCATCATCGTCATAATCTTCACCTTCAGCATCATAAAATTGTATGTATCCACCATTTAAAATATGTTGACCTATCGCTTCAGATGTTGCTACACCTCTTTCTTTTATGTTATAAAGAATTTCTTTTGGTAAGTGTTTGATATGGTACCAATAATTAGAACCACCTTCTAAAGCATCAACAAATAAGTTTATAATATCTTCATTACCAAATGTTTTAGATTCTCTATTTTTAATCTTATCATCTTCATATCTTTTCCATGATAAATAACTTCTAGCTATTTCATTATAGACAGCTTTTTTATCTCTATTTTTGGTAGTATTGATACTAGTTTCTAAAACTTTAATTTCATCTGAAAATTGTTTTAAAACCATATCTTTAAGTTGTTGTTCTAAATTTGGGTTATTTTGTATTTGTTCTATATGAGAATAAAGAGATTTTAATCTAGCTTCATGTTTAATCATGCTTTGATTATCTTCTTCCATATACTCATTATATCTTTTATCAATTTCATGACGTTCCTCTGGTGTTATGTTATCAAAACCAGCGATATCATTTAACCCTTCTCTAAGTAATTTTTTAATTATATTCTTCATACCTATAAATATCCTATAAAACAAAAAAGACCACCGTAATGGTAGTCTTTTTTTGTTTATATAAGATTATGATTATCTTAATTCACTGATGTTAAATGTAGGTACACCATCAACTCTTACGTGACCGTAGAAACGGTTGTTCACAACTTTTTTAGCATATCTAGTCATAATACCTTTAACTGGAGCAAAGTTGAACGGATTGTACATCGTTGGAGTTAATTGTAATGGTACGTATGGAGCATAGATGTAACCAGTGTCAAGCAATGATTTTCCTTTGTGTCCGATGATTACTGAGTAAGCTGGAGAATAAGGGTCACGGTACACTTGGTAACGTCCACTTAATGAACCAATTCTTTCAATACCCATGTTGTAAGAATCTTGTTCTGGGTTAGCATCACTTACGTGGAAGTATTCTAAATCATCAAAGATAGCAGAGATTTCAGAAGAAACTACGATAAAGTTAGCACCACCTCTAAGAGTAGATTTGTGGATTTGAGCAGAAACTTGGTTTACTCTAGTGATAAGAGTTTGGTTCCATTCTTTTTGTGTATAAGGGTTAGCAGATGTAGCAGCTTTTCTCCATCCATTGTAATCCCAACGTAATTGCCATGCAGCAGCTTTACGGATATCTCTTAAGATTTCACGGTCAATTTCAGCAGCAACTTGCTCAGAAAGCATTGCAGTTAATTCAGCTTCAGCATCGATGTTGTGGAATGCACTAACGTCTTGTGCTAACTCTGGAGACCATGTAGCTCTTAATTTTCTTTCTTCAACAGAAACAACAACTTCATCTAATTTGAAAGATACTTCTCCCATTTCAGTTTCAAGCTCTAATGTTGCATATCTAGCCCATGCAGCATTGAAAATATATGAACCAGCAGTAGTTGCAGATGCACCTTTGTAACCATCAAATGTAGCAGTAGAAGCTTGAGAAGCTGGAGCAGATAAATCTAATGCTAAGTAACATACACCACTATCATCAGTTAATGCTTTAAAGTCATTTGATTTAGTTACGATACCTTTACCATATTGTTGAGTAACAAGTCTGAAAGGAACTTCTTTACCAGCAGCAGCAATAACAGTACCATCAGCATTTACAATAGCTTTAGTATCAGCATTAAGAACGTGTAATGAAGCTAAGAATGATTCAGTATCCATTTGGTTACCATCAGCACCAGTCATTACTTCTCTACCATTGGTAATACCTTTACCAGGTGCACCATATGTTAAATTTTGGTTGAATCCTGAAATACCAATAATGATTTGTCTAACAGTACCATCAGTAGCCTGAGCTAAAGTAGTACCAGTAGCTATAGCAGAATATTCACCATTAATATCTAATTGATATTTTTGACATACAGTATCTGCAACAATAGTTAAAGTACCTTTAGAGTTATCAAATAATCCGTCATCGTAAAATGCATCATATAAGTTTTTAGTTTGGAATTTAGTAATACCACCAGTACCTAAGGTAACTACAGTTGGTAAAGCAGCACCAGTTGGAGCACCATCGTTTAAACCATTTAATCCTGTATGAGCAGAAAATTGTGTATCCCAAACACCATTACCACCATTAGCAGCATAGTCATTTCCAGCATTACCAGCAGCATCTACACGAGAAGATGTTAATGGAACGAAGAAGAATAATTTACCAATTGGCATGTTCATAGCTTGTACAGACACGATGTCGTTAGCAAGTAATTTAGAGAATACTCTACGTACAATTGGGAAAACAACAGTTTCGAAAGAACCTGAGTTTGTAGCAGTAACTGATTCGCTTAATAATGTAGACGCTTGGTTTTCATATAACTGAGCGATGTTTTCTTTTACGTGTCCTTTAAGACCGTCAAGGAAACCTAATGAATCCCATTTTGATTGGGTTTCTAAACGGATAGCTTTCATATGGTTAAGACCGATATTTCCAACTTGTCCAGATGTTAATAAATGTGACATAATTTATTGTTTTTAATTTTTATTGTTATGGTTATTGTAATTTTTTTTTAATTATCCAACTCTTTTCATCAAATCAATGATTCTTTTAGTTGAAGGGTCAACATATGCAGTACTTTCATTTAATTGTTTTGAACTACCTGTTGTAACCTCTTTTATTAATTTACTTTCTACTGATTCGCTAATTGGTTTTCTAGATTCTAATCCGCTAACGATAGATTTGTAAAGATTTTTTGATTCTTTAAGGTTTGAAACTTCTTCATCAAATCTTTTGATGATTGTTTGTTTCTCTGCTTTGGTTGTAGAGTGTTCCATTAAAATTCTTGTTACGTAAGTAAGATTTGAATTGAACACTACTGTTTCTACTAATTTAGTTCTAAATTCTTTTAAAGCTTTTCTGAATTCTTCATTTTCAACTTTAAGTTTTTTAGCTTCTGTTAATAGATTGTTATATTTTGCTGTTGTTTCAGAAACTAATTTTCTAGCAGCACGAGCTTCTTCAAGGGTTTTTTTAGCATCAGGTAAATGTGCAGCACCATGTTTTTTTTGTCCTTGTCTACCAGCATAACCTTTTTGATGACCTAAGTTTTCTTCTAATTCCTCTTCAGTTTCTTCTTCGTCTTCAACTTCTTCAGTATCTTCTTCAGATTCTTCATCAGATTCTTCTTCTTCTTCACCAGCTTCTTCGCCAGCTTCAAATTCAGGAGATTCTTCTTCTTCATCATCACCCATTTCGATTTCGTAATCTACATCATCAGATTCATCATCACCTAATTCTTCATCATCACCTAAACCATCAAGGTCTAAATCATCAGAAGCCATTTCTTCACCTGCAGGAGAACCACCGTTCATTTTAACAACGTATTCACCTGGTTCAGAAACATTTAAATGAATTTCATCACCAACGATTTCAATTTCGTCTTCACCGCTTAATTTTTTGTAAATTGCTATAACGTCATCATCAGATGATGCAGTCATATCCATTTCGTCTCCACCTAACGCATCTGCGTCCATTCCTAATTCTGGTCCCATTTCTGGTTCCACTTCTTCAGAGCCTTCAATGTCCTCTAAATCATCAGATGCATCTATACCTTCTTCGTCACCACCATCTAATCCTAGTTCATCACTAGCATCTATATCAGTGTCTAAATCTGTATCTGCATCTAAATCTTCTTCTTCATACTCTTCTTCTTTAACATCCATAAGAGATTCTTTCACCACACTGTCAATTTCTTCTTTAGCTACGCTACGAAGTATTTCTTTTGTGTTGGCGTTTAGAGCTTCTTGGATTTTGTTTATATCCAATAAAGCTTCTTCAAGTATTGATTTTTTTTCAGCCATTTCTTTTTTTATTTTTTTTATAATTGTCGAGATATGTTACCTCATTTGTTAATAAATATGCGTTATTTTACCAAAAATCATTTTTAACATAAAAAAATGTTAAAATTTTTTAGTCTATTAAAAATTTGTTTAATTTATCTAATAAATTTTCTTTCATTAAAGGTTTCTTAATCTCAGTGTTTTCAACGTATGGTCTCATTTCTTCGATATTTCTACCAATCCATGCATCTGGCGTAGAAGGTGCTGTAACAACATCCCAACAAATAATTTCAAAATCGTCTTGAACTATTTGTTCACCATTTTTTCCTTCTTTAAGTGAACCAACACCTCTAGAAGAAACACCAATTTTAATTCTATTTCTTAATAAATTTGCAACTTCATCACCTTTTGTAGATACAATACCGTAGTTGATAAACCCAGGAGTCATAAGAATTTCCATCTTACCCATAAGAGTATGGTTTTCCCACCATGTTTCTGTAATATTGTGTGATATTCTATCTCCTGCGATAACACTTGATTCTGGGTGGTCTAATTCACCTACTGCTCTACGTTCACGAATTGCTTGTTGATAAAGTTTATCTTGGCTTTTAAGAATAGATTCTGGATAAATTCTACCATTACGGTTAAGTATACCGTATTTTTGTAGTACCACATAAACGATAAGTGGTTCCATGATAGCTAATTTATTACCGCTATCTAGTTTTTTTATTTCATTTATAAAAGGTTGGTTTCTTGGTTCATCAGGATTAATAATACCAGCATCATGCTCGATTAAGAATCCATAACCACTTTGTCCACGTTTTAATATTTTTATATCTTTATCCATAGTATTGTTTATAGATATAAATATGTGATTAAAATAAAAAAACCCCTAATCATTTGATTAAGGGTTTAGATTTATATTTTTTTCTTATGAAATTTAAAGGTTTTATTGTTATCAAAACATGTTTTTATTAATTTTTCGGTAACCATATCTAATTTTTCTTTCATGGTTTCTGAGTTAACTGGTATTTCAGAATTTAAAAAAAGTGTAATTTCACAGTTAGTAAAGCTTCTTTTTCCATATCTTATTCCAGATTCTCGAATATCCAAATCAACAATAGTATGATTTTTTTTAATTTCTGTTTCTATTTTAGTATCAAAAATATTAAACAATGTTTGCCTAATATTTTTATTAATATCTTTGATAACTCGATTATAAGAAATCGTTTCTTTATCTTGTGGTTCAGCCCATGCTGAGATGTTAATATAAACTGCTTTTGAATGTTTATTATCATCTCTTCCATAAACTATGCTATAGTTTTTAAAGCTACTTACTTTTACTTCTTTTCCGTTTTTCATATTTGTATATTTTTTATTTATTATATACAAATATAAGCAATTTTTACCAGGAAGTCAAGCCTGTTATTAGTGACCTATTTTAGACCAAACACTAATAACAATACCTATAATTATTTGAACGAAAGTAACTATAGCAACACCAGCAGCTAACATAGTTTTTTGTTTGTAGATTTCGTCTTTAGCTTCTTTCATTTGAGTAGGTGACCAAACATCATTAACTTTTTCAATCCATGAACTATTACTACCAACATTTTTTTCTATGGTTTTTACTTCACCTAATTTAAGATTGATTTCATTAAAACGATTATCAAAATCAGTACGCATTTTTTCGTGATTATCATTAAGACGTTCTAATTCTTTAAGAACTAATTTACCATACTCGCCCCAACTATCTTTTTGTTCTGCCATTTTTATTTAAATTTTTGTAATAAATTTGTTATACTTGCACACATTTTTTCGTAACACTTAACTTTTTCGCTAGGTGTTTTGATATGTGTTATTTCATTTTTACCAACTTCAACAACATTTTTAACTTCAACAATAATATCTTTATAATCATCATCATTAACTTCACATAATTTAGCTGATAGTCTTCTTAATTCTAATATATTATCACTAGGTGTATTCATAAGATTTTTTGTTTATTACTCGTTATTTTTTAGACTAGATTTTAAGTCTACCAATTTCGATATGTTTTTAAAGAAATTTTCATTAACTTCAATAGTATCATTTAATAATTTTTCTTTAACTTGTAATAATTTATCTTTAGCGTCTAAGTCAGCTTCTTTTAGGTTTTCATTGATTAATTCAATACACTCTTTAAGTGTTTTTTTGTAAACCTCTTGCTTTTGTTCGTCAGTTGATTCTATTAAAACTTTTAGTATTTCTTTCTCATTTTCATCTAGAGTAGAATATCTTTCATTGTATTTTTCAACCATAATAGTTGATAACATACTGTTAGGTAATTCAATTGCTTCTTTAACAAGTTTTAATTTGTTATTTTTCATATGAATAATAATTTTAGAAGTTGCTTCAACAATAGCATCTATATTTTTAGATGATTTTTTTAAGAATATTAACTCACTTAAGTTTTCATGTAATTCTTGTTTCTCATATGTTTCATCTTCTATTGAAATAGCTTTAGCCAATTTTTGATTAGCTTCTAATAAATCTTTTTTTGAGAATTTATTTAAAAGAGCAATATTTTCTTGTAGGAATAAATTAGCTTTGAACTCATTCTCTTCAATTTTGTTTTCTATATTGTTATACACCAAAAACTGAGTTTTAAGTGCTTCGTTTTCTCTAATGGTTTTAATATATGTTTTGAAAATATTTTTGTTAGATTCTTTGTCTCCAACAAAACTTTCAACCAATAAACCATTAAATGCGTTTTTAATTTTTCCGAAATTTTGCATGTTTTAGCGTTTAAATATAAATATCGTTATATTAGACAAAAATTGATTATTCATCTAATATTTTATCAATACCTTTTATCATGTTAGATATATCTTCATTTATCTTAACATTCTTATCATAAAGTTTTATCTTTTCATCTATTACTTCTTCATTAGGTCTCATTGACTCCATAAGTCTATTAAAATAAATATCTTGGTATTTTTTAGTTCTATGTTCTAATTTTTTACCCAATATGTGTCTTTCTTCTTTTAATAAATTACCAATTTTATTAACTTTCTCAGCTACTGTTTCTGGAGTTTCTGCTGGGGTAGCTTCTGGAACAGCACCTGCCTCTGCACCTACTTCAGGTATTTCTGCACCTGCTTCAGCACCTTCTGCTGGAGTTTCTTCAGCACCAGTTTCTGTTTCATCACCAAAGTCTAAGTCTGAACCACCTACACTACCACCACCGAAGCCACCGCCTCCACCTGCAGCACCACCACCGCCTGCTTCTGCACCTTCAGCACCAGCACCACCACCGCCTTTAAGAGCAACATCAAAATCACCATAAAGTCTATCAACATTATCAAACATACCTGTATGTTTAATTACGTTAGCTGTATTAGCTATTTCAGCAGCTGCTGCTTTCTCCATACGTTGTTCTAGTAAATCTTGTTTAATTTCATCATCAGACCATCCTAGGATTTCTCTGTGAGCACGTGTCATAGACATTGTAGCAAATCCATTACCTAAATCTTGTGTTGCAGCTTGGAACAATGTAACTTTAAGTTGAGTTTGTTCCACTTTAAGCATTTCACCTTGTGTAGATGGGTTATTAAGTGTAAGACTAAAATTATCTAAATCATCTTCAAACCCTAAAATATATAAATGGATAATCGCAATTTTATTAAGTTCTTGAATCATTGATTGTTGAATACGGTTAATTGTTCTTGCAAAACGAATATCTTGAATAGCCAAGTTTTTACCATCACCAGTTGCATCTTCAAAACCTAAAAAAGGTTTAGGTACACGTAATGCGGTAAATAAATTTCTTTGTAAGTATTCAATATCTGCAATTTGGTCTAAGTTACTAGCACCAGGCAAAACATCAATAGGGTTAGGTGCATCTTCAGTTCTAACTGGAATAAAGAAATCTTGGTCATTAGACATCATATTGTATCTAAGGTCAATTTGTCCTGTTTGTGGGTCAGTAATAGGCATACGCTTAAATCTGTCAGCAATTTGATTTACATATTGTTCAACATCGGCATCGTCAATGTTACCGACAAATATTTTATATACTCTACGTTCTGGAGCTCTAGTGACACGATAAACAAGCATTGAATCTTCTGAAAGGATAAGTTGTTTCCAAATACGTCTAGCTTTTTCTAATACTGAAGTACCATAAGGTAAACGTCTATCATCACCTAATAAACGGAAATGAGCAATTTGCCATGAATTGAATTCAATATCTCTACCTCTCCAAAAGAATTTAACTTTATCACCACTAGTTTGTTCTTCGCTATGTGCTAACTCTCTACCCGATATCATATCAAATAAACCAGCTTCTCTTCTTTCCATTTCATAGTTAGGCATTTGTTTACCACCCAATACACCATGTTTTTCATCAATATTTAAATAAACAAAGTTATCTCCGTATTTACATGTATTTCTAGTAAACATTGGTAATGATGTGTGTAAATCAAGTCTGTTAAAAAATAAATCTTCTAATATACTTT
>Ga0114979_10002403_pt1 | contig 12652 bp, 17 predicted proteins | sample S_140625_EF_Meta_FD_87315 | JGI IMG/M metagenome (GOLD analysis project Ga0114979, IMG submission 87315) | Freshwater microbial communities from Lake Simoncouche, Canada to study carbon cycling - S_140625_EF_MetaG | ecosystem: Environmental > Aquatic > Freshwater > Lake | place: Lake... | reverse complement strand
TCCTCGGAGGGCTTCTTCTTGCCCACGGCAACGCACTCGACACCAACAGGGAAGGCTGCGGTCGCCTCGGCCTCGGTGGCGAAAGAGGCAAGGCGGTAAGAGCCGAAGTCACGGCTCCACGTCCCCTGCTTGTTGAGCACCTGTCGGGTGCGCTTGTTCTGAACAAAGTAGACGAGTTCCACGGAAACCTCCTGTATCAGACGGCCACGCCTGCGACGGCGTACCAAGTAGAAGAAAGACCCGTGATGAACATGCTCCCTTCGAGAGACGCGGAGATATTCGCCGTCGCCGTGCCCGTCTGGTCGTTGAGCGTCTGCTTCGTGAGCATCGAGTTCACCTTGAACATCGCGGGAATGCTGGGGTCGTAAGCGACAATCCACGAGTCAACGCGGTCAACCATGTCGAGTTGGTACAGGGTGACCAACCCGTTGAAGAGGAACCGAACGGAAGCAGTCGCCGCCGTCCCCGCTCCACCGTCGCTCATGAGCAGGTAGCGACCGACGCCGCCGCTCTGGAAGGAGACGAACCCTGCGGAGCCTTGCGCCGCAGCGTCACCCCCGACAACCGAGTCGTAGGACGGGCCACCCGCCACGGACATATCGTTGAACTTCGTGAAGCCTCGACACTCAAAGGTGCCGCCGACACCGCCGTCGCTGCCCGTGCCGCGACCTGCGTACAGCATGGCGTTCCTGCCCGTGAACGACCCGTAAACGATGAGAACCCCGCCGTTGCCACCCTTCACGTTCGGGTAGTCGGTGAGGGTGCTACCACCGTAAAGTTCGAGGTCGGTGCGGGCGTGGAGGTCGCCGCCAACGGTGATGAACCCGCCCTGCGCGCCCGCGACTCCGGTGTTCGCAGCCACCGTGGTCGCGCCGTAGCGGGAGCCACCCGTCATGTAGAGGTCGTCGTCGTCACCCTCGTAGTGGAAGTCGCACTTGACGTTGAACGACCCCGCGCTTCCGGCGACGTGCGTCTCGTTCGTGGAGGTGCAGTCCCCGCCCGACGCGCCGATGAAGTAGTGACAGTAGAGGTTCCCCTCGACATAGAGGCTCGCACCGCTGCCACCGTTGCCGTTCGTGGCGTCTCCACCCCACAGGCGACCGTCCGAGAAGTGCAGGTTCCCGAGCACGCTGGCGTAGCCGCCGTTCCCGCCGTTGCCGTTGTTGGCGTACCCGCCGTTGAACTCAAAGTCGTCGTCCACATAGACGGACGACTCTGCGTACAGGCTACCACCGTTGCCGCCGTCACCGACGTTCGCATAGCCGCCGTACACCTCAAGGTCGTCTTGAATGGTGAGGACGCCCGTGACGTACAGGTAGCCGCCGTTGCCCGCAGCGTGAGGCGCGAAGTTGTTCGTGTTGACATCGCCGCCGATGAGGTCAATGTCGTCTGCGGTGATAGACCCCGCCACGTCGATTTCGCCCGCGTTCGGGGAAGCCCCGAACGCGCCCACCGACAGGGTTCCGTAGCGGTCGCCGCCGCTCACGTTGATGAACCCGTCCGAGACAAGCGAACCCTTGAGGTAGATATAGCCGCCGCTGCCCGAGCGGTGGAGTTCATTGTCGGAGGTGCAGTTGCCGCCGTAGGCCGCGACTTCCGCGACAAGGAGGTCGCCCTCGCAGTCGATGAGGCCCGCGTTGCCCGCGTTGCCGTTCGTAGCCTCACCGCCGTGCAGGTAGATGACAGCAGCCCCCGCCACGATGTCGCCGTACACATCGAGGGTTCCGGCGTTGCCTGCGTCCGCGTCGTTGGAGTCGCCGCCCGACAGGTCAACGTCTTCCCACACTTGGAGGTCGCCGTAGACCGTGACGTTCCCACCGTTGCCTGCGTTGATGGCGTTCCCGTAGCCGCCGTTCAAGTCGAGGACGGTCACGGTCACGTTCCCATAGACAAGAACATTCAACCCCGGCGAGCCGTCCACGCCCGAGGCGAAGATGGGGGTGCCGCCCCCACCAACCGTCCCAATGAGGTCGCCGCCGACACGAAGTTGCGCCGCCGTGCCGCCGCATTGACGGAACTCCATGTAGGTGAACAGGAGGTCGCCATCGACGCGGAAGTCCCGCTGCGGCGTCGAGGTGTCGTCCTTGTCGAAGTAGATGCCCTGCGCGTGCAGGTCACCGTGGATGGTGACCTCGTAGCCCCCCTCGTTGATGAAGTCACCGCGCACGAGCATTGACCCCTTCACTTCAAGGTCGCCTGCGACGTACACATCGCCGTCGCACACGAGGTTGCCCTCGTAGGTGCCCGAAATCCCACCCTCATCGGGAATGACCGAGCCGCCGCCGCCCGTCTCCAACCCCGCGATGATAGTGCCGAAGCCGTCAGTAGAGATAGACATGGGGGGCTCCTTTCAGTTCAGACGGATGAGGAAGGTAAGGGCACCCGCCGTGGTGTTCGTGACCGTGACCGACTCAAAGACGGTCGGGGTCAAGCCCGCAACGACGTTGTGGACGATGTCAATGGTGCCCGTGGCGTCCACCCAAGTCGCGCCGACCTCCTTGAGGACGTAGACGATGGGGGCATATCCGAAGTCGTGCGTGAGCGTCACGGAGTCGCCGGGGTTGCCGTTCGCCGCGAGCGTCTCGGTGTCGTCAAGCGTCACGACGCCTGCGCGGAGCCAAGCGTTGAGGTCGCCCTCGATGGCCGAGCGGAGCACCTGGGACGTGTTCGGGAGGTAGACCGACGCACCTGCGGCGATGTACCTGTCCTCGCCGCGACGGCCCTCGGTCTGAGCCTGTGCAACAAAACGAAGGTCGCGCAGGTAGATGGTCGAGGACGAGATATTGGTGACTTTCATGGGAGTTCCCTCACTTGATGGTTAAAGGTATAGGCGTGAAACCTAGAAGAGGTCAATCTCCACCACTAGGTCAGCTGCGGCTCCCGCAGCCGGGATGCCGTCCGTCTGTACGGCAAGGTACTCGCCCTGCGCGAAGTCCACGCTCACGATGTAGTTGTTGGCCGACGTGCTGGCTCCGCTGACGGTCGCGATCATAGCGGTCGGCACCCCGCTGCCCACCACACCTGTCGTAGACTTCAGGATGGTGACGACGACGGCGTTTCCGCCCCCCGGTGCCACGCGCAGGTTGATGGACATGCCCTGCACGATGGACTTCTGCTGAAACCTGTAGAACACTTGCGTCGTGTCGCCCGAAGTCTGCACTCCGGGCCAATAGTACCGGATGGCGCTATTGACGCTCCCGTTCAACGCATAGTCCAGCGTCGTGGGAGTAACGAACGTCGTGAACGGGTGGTTGCACGCCGTTCGCGTGATTAGGTCGGTGCCGGGGCCAATCTGGATGCCATTCGTGCCGAAGCCCGCCTGCGGAGCGTTCTGAAGAATATCGCCGCCTGCGTACCGCTGGACGAACGTGAGCGCGACCGCTCCGACATTGCCTACTGTCGTACATTCCCAACCAGTGTGAACGTATGTTCCACCGTCAACGAATACATAGGCTCCGAGGGCCGCAGTCCCCGCCGCGTAGTCAAGGGCGCGTGTCCACGCACCCGCCGCGACAACGTAGATGCCGTTCTCCGTGCCAACCGTCTGTGCGGCAACGAGGACGCGGTTCCTCGCGACGAGCGGGATGCCCTGAATGACTGGAGTTCCGTTGAGCACCGTGTTCACGTCGGTGCGGAGCACGACGGGCAGTTTGGTAAGCGCACCAGAGGGGTACGGCGCACCGGAGACGGAGGACGTGCGAACCTGCACCTGCGAGTTCACGTTGTCCGTGTACACCCCGACGTACAAGCCCGTTGAGGTCGCCGTCGTGGGGGCGGCGACGTAGATGTTCACGTCACGGGTGGAAATCTCGGACGCCGATGTGGACGGCATGAAGATGCCGAACTTGTTGCCGCCTCCGTTAGACTTCACGTTGAGGGTCGAACCCTTCAACATGTTGAACGAGAACGTCGCGGGGCCAAGGACACCCGCTCCGTTGCACAGGACGCCGTAGACGTTCGTTGTCGTTCCGACCGCGAGGCCGGAGTTGTCCACCGTGAGAAGGCTCGTCCGCAACTTGGAGGTAACGGCGGTCGTGCCGGGAAGCGCGATGCCGACGAGGTTCGTCGTCGCGTCCGAGGAGGTCAGCGTGAGCGACAAGTCCTCGACACGAGAGCTCTCACCCATCGTGAGCAGGGTGACGGTAGAGCCGGGGTTCGTGCCCGTCATGACGATGCGCGTGGTCTGGAGGCTCAGGCCGCGAATGGAGCAACCATCGGGGATAGTAATGCCCGTCGTCGTGGAGGCCAGCGTGTAGGTGCCGGGGGCCATCCACACCGTAATGGGCGTCGGTGCCGCAGCAAGCGCGAGAGCCAAGCCCTTCTCAACCGTGGCGACCGGAAGCCCATTGATAGCCCCCGTGAGGTCGTTTCCGTTCACCCCGTCAACAACGACAGTATTCCCGAGTCGGGGGTAAGCCCCGACCGAGAGAGTCGTAATGGGCGTGTCCACCACCCCCGTGACGCGACCCTTGGTGTCGGTCGTCAGCACAGGAATAGAGGTGCTCGACCCGTAGGTTCCCGCCGTTCCCACAGCCGCCAAGGTGGGGTTCGGGTACGTCCCGGTCAAGTCCCCGCCAGCCGCTCCCGTGGGCGTTCGGGCGTCAGACAAGCGGGCGTCATTCCCGGCGCACGCCTGCGTGGCCCCCGTGCCAAGCGTCCGCATGGACGCGACGGCAGCGAGGCCGTCCTTGTTCGCGACCGCGACCTTGGCGTCGGTCACCGCAAGCAGGGCGATGGTCGGATTTGGGTAAGTCCCCGTGAGGTCACCGCCCGCCGCACCCGTGGGGGCGCGAGCGTCGGAGAGGCGTGCGTCGTCACCCTCGCACACGGTGTTAGCCGCCGAGCCGTAGGCGACCTCCTCCCAACCCGTGTTGAGGGCGTTCCGCTTCAAGAAGCCGTCAGCCACCGTCGCCGGGAGCGGGTCGGTCTGCAAGCCCGTGACGCTCGGATTCGGGTACAGCCCGCCCAAGTCCCCGCCCGCAGGGCCGACCGGAGGCCCACCCCCGAAGACAATAGGTGAGTGCTCCCATTGAGCTGTGAGGCTGTTGTAGAGTAGAGCGTCCCCATTTGTGGGAGAGTTCGGCGCTATCGCGTAGCCCTGTATCCCCGTGACCGTGAGGTTCGGGTAGGTCCCGATCACGTCTCCCGAGGCAGGAGGGAACGTCACGCCCGTTCCCGCAAGGGAGAGTGTGGCGGTCAGATAGCCCAAGTCCACGAAACCCCGAATCGTGCCCGACTCAAAGGAGGTCGAGACCGTGTCGGTGTAGGTCAGCGTGATAGTCCCGTTCACCGGAACATAGACCGGACCTGCTCTTCTGAAGGCAGTATGCCCGTCCGTCGTCGGAAAGATATCGTTCAGCAGAAGTCCTGCTGCCGTAGTTCCCGTGTGCGTAACGGTGAGATAGAGACCATGAGGCATGAGAGACTCCTACTTCTTACACGCGGCGCGCTTTGCAGAGGTAAGCCCGCCCATATTGGAGGGAGGGATCTCTACGCGAACTGCCTTCTTGTCCGCACCCGGAGGAAGCGGGAAAGTGACCCCCGTCTGAGCCTCGATCTCCGCGACGGAGACCGCATACTTCAGAGGGATAGACTCAAGTTTCCCCGCGTTTGGCAGAATAAACGCGAAGACCTCGTTGGTCGTCAGATCTACGGCGATCTTATAGATCCTATCCGGGACGACAACCTTGTTGTTGCCGATCGTCTTGCTCGTCCCAAGAGAGTAGATGTTCCCGGCATAGACCTGATAGGAGTGCTTCTTCTCCCAGGTCCAGGCGCGTACCGTGGTCTCGATATACTTCCAGGCACCGCGATTCACGTTCGGAACCTGCGGCGACATGTTAGAGAGCAGGAAGGACTCGTACTCAACCTGCTGATTCCAGGACATATCGCCGTCAGGGGCTAGATGCCCCTGATCATAGCCAGACTTGGCGTAGTCCGAAGGCTCAGCCCTCTGGCCCTTCGGGATAGAGGCGTCTCCCACAAAGGCGTTTGTGCGGGGGAAGCACCCAAGAGCCTCTTCGGGGGAGAGGGTGTAGGCCACCCAGGAGGCGATCTTGGCGTCGTTGTCGTGCTGGAGAGCGAAGCCCTCCAGGCAACGATCCGTGACGTTCGCCTTCTCCGAAGACGGAATCCCCCAAGAGAGCTCGTCCTGGCAAGCCTCAAGAGGGAGATTCGAACGCTGATCCCAGCCATGGGCTGAGAAGGATAGAAGAAGGAGCAGCATGCCCTTCTTCGTCTATAATCATTTCAGGGTGACTACTGCCCGAGCATGTACCCTTGCACGAGCATTTCGGACTGCGCGGACAGGTCCGGGAGCATCCCGGCCACCTGTTCCCGGCCTACAACCGAGAAAACGACAAGCAACGTCCGCACCCCCTCGTCGTCCTCACCCCACGCCTCGGCCATGACGTTGCCCTCGTAGAGCGTGCCCGCCACCGTGAAGTCGGGAGTGGCCCGCAGCCGAAGGGTAGGCGTCGGCATGGAGAACAGGGTGCACTGTTCGCTCGACCCGACCTCTATGCCTCCGAGAGAGGCGATTTCTGCACAGGACTCGGCGTAAGTCATACGGTCCCCACAACGTGCCAATTGAAGAAGTCACACACGAGAAGAACGCTTTGGCGGGTTCCCCCCGCAAGAACAAGTTGCGCCCCACCATCAATGGTGCCCGCCGCAGAGATGATGGTCACAGTGTTTGCACTCGTGGTGGTGCGCTTGATGTAGTACCGTCTTCCGTTGTTGAACTGCCCGTTCGGGTTCGGGAGTGTGATGGTCTGCGACCCGTTTGTAGGGTCGCAGAGGAGCACGTCGTAGAGCGCGGGGCTTGCAACCATACTGAACGCGGAAGCGGTGACCGTGGTGAAGGTCTGCCGCCGGGAGGTGGTCTGCAACGCCCCACTAAAAAACCATGTGAGGTCAGTCGCGCCCGCAGGGGAGTTGAAGGTGATTTGTCGAACACCCGTGCGGTATAGCCGCATGTCCGAGCTCGCCGTTCCGTCACCCCACAGAAGAGAGCCGCCGATGGTGGCTTGAAAGCGAGGCTGATTTTCAGAGGTCAGACGGGTGGCATACCCGTTCTGGTTAGTCGCCCCGCCTCGGACGAGGATGCCTTCGGCACCGAGAGAGTGGGTCACCTCCAACTTCGCCCCGCCCGAAAGATTCGACGCCCCGATGGCTACTTGGTCATTCAAGGTGGAGAGAACGACCACCGACCCCGAGTCTGCCCACCCGCCCCCTACACCGTTGCTGATGGCGGTGACCCGCCCGTAGGCGTCCACGGTCACGTTCGCGTTTGTATATGCCCCTGCCCCAACGCCCGTAGAGGCAAGGTCGAGGTCGTAAGACCTTCCGGCCCCATTATCGGTGGGGGAGAAACGCAGAGAAGGGGTGAACACCCGCTCATTCGTAAGGTTCGGGTCTGCCGAAAGCGTAAGGTACGGGCCTGCGCCGAGCGTCCCGCCACCCGACTCCAACCCTGCTACGATGCTTCCGAAACCATCGGTAGCGATGGACAAGTGCGCCTCCTGTCACACGCAAAGCATAGCCCCGCCATTGCAACAGATCATGTGCGGGCGCGCATCCGCGCTACCTCTCGGTCGAGGTAGTCGCGAGCCTTCACGAGGTCGTCCAACTCGGTTCCCTTGTAGGGGGCGCGAGCCAGATACTTTACAACGCAGCCCCGTGAGAAGTTCATGTTCCAGGCCTCGATCGCGTCTATCGGCTTTATCGCGAAGTCGTAGTGCGTCGGATTAGCGAGCTCTTTGGGATCTACTCTCTCCGCGGAGACGGGAGGGTTCCTGAGGTTATCGAGCTCTCGCACCAGCTCCGCTACAGCTTCTGAGAGGGAGAGACCGGGAGGCCATAGATCCTCACGGGAACCGTGACCAAAGATCTCGCGAATCTTCTCTAGTTCGTCCTGCATCTATTCTCCGAAAAGTTCTAGGGCTTCGGGCATCTTACCGTCGCCCCGAATTCTGAACCAGAGAACCTCTGAGACCCGAGGCTTCTCACCCGTCGCCCCCTTTGAGGCAACGCCCTTTCCGACAGAGGCTCGCTCACGCTCCTCTCTCCCCCAGGAAGAGAAAGCGCGTTCGTACCTCTCGGAGGTGTAGCCCGAAACGAATACGGAACAGGGGAGACTCAGACAGACCTGTAAGAACCTATCCTGATCGATGTTCTGATAGTGTACGGCTTGCGGAACGTCGTAGGGCGGGTCTAGGTAGACGAGGTCGTCCTCCCTCAAGGAGAGGGAGAGGAGAAACTCCTCCCAGTCAAGCCCTGTTATCTGAGCGTCCTTCTGAAGGAGAAGCTCTCTTGCCCTCTTCATACGGAGGATGGTATTCCGCCGGGAGTGCCCGTTCTCGGAGTCCCCGCCCGCCGTGGCGTGCCCCATGTCATAGGAGGAGCCAAAGCGGGCGATGTAGGACTCAGCGAGAGCTCTCTCCTGTGAGGGAGGAGCTTCCTTCCAGCGGAGCCACTTCTCCTTATCAAGCGGCTCTTCATCTACAAAGGCGTAGTCGCCCTCGTAGTCCCGCAGTGCGAGAAGAAAGGGAGAAGTGTTCCGGTCGTTCAGGAAGACCTTCTCGAACGTGTGATCCGCACACGCCCGAAAGAAGATGTTCCCCCTTCCCGCGAAGGGCTCTATCAGACGCCGGAATCGGGGAAAGAGGGAGGAGATCCAGGGAGCGGTTCGCCCCTTTGACCCATGCATCTTGAAGGTAGGTGTCACCCTACAATCTTTACCCGAATCCCGTCTTCCCTTGCCCGTCGGAGGGCTCGCTTCAGCTCGGAGCAGAACCGTAGCATGGCGTCACGGTGACGCCATTTCACCCCGTAAGTGAGGTACAGGGCGTCTTCTCGGAGGTTGGGGTAGTAGCCCCGCGCCCTATCTCCGGCGCGCTGGAAGAGGTCTAGGAGCGGGGAACCGGAGGGCTCGTGGAGCCTCTTTCTCCAGAGTTCGTACGTCTTCCAGACGCGAACCCGATCCGGGTCGATCTTTGTCAGGACCCAAGCATCCCGTCGGGGGAGATCCTCACCCGGAAGAGCGACGCCTGTGCGGATCGCGCCCTCCCACCACTCGAAGGTATCTTCGTCCTTCTGAACGAGATCATCAGGGAGGTGAGGATTCTCCTCGCGAGGGTCATGGCCCGAGAAGGGATTCAGGAAATCGTGGTGCTCCCAGTAGCGACGTCCCTCCTCTTCCCAGCTTCGGCTCCACCCAAAGCCGAACCCGTTCTCCTTCCAGCCCTCGCCCTCGGGCTTCTGGGGCAGAGGTGGCGGAGGTTCCGGAAGAACCCCAAGGGGGATTCGCACCGTGATGAAGGCACGATCACCGAAGAGGGTCTCTCTCCGGTCCCGCATAAGGTGCTTTCTGAGGGCACGGGCGTTCAAAGCCTACTCCTCCTCGCAGGTGGCGACGGGGAGACGATCGTCTTCATCTTCAAGAGGGTAGGTCTCGAGATCCTGGGTGTATTCACACCCCTCCTCCCACTTCTGGAGAGAGATCCCGTTCGCGAGAATCTCAGCGTTCTCTGAGGAGGGAGCCTCGACAACGATCTCGTAGGGAAGGCAGCGTTCAATGCGAACAAGAAAGCGGGGCATCTACTTCTCCTGAGGCCATGGGGTGAGCGAGGGAATCGCAGGACGGTAGGAAGACCAGCCCTCATTTCCCCCGCATCTATCGGGGCGTTGGTAGTACCAGTTGATCTTCTCATCGTGGCGCACTCGAACCTCCATCTTCTCCTCGGGGAGGTTCCAGGAGATCGAGATGTAGCCTTCCTGATGCTGAATCAGAAGCTCAGGAAGAACCCCGTATCTGGAGAATCCGTCGCGAATGATATCATTCAGAACTCTGTTTTTCATCTAGGCGTCCAGGAAGAGAATGATGACGGAGATGAGAACATAGGAAACAAGAATGAGGAGGGTCTTTACCAGGAGACCCGTCCATGTAAAGGGCTCGGGCTCGGGCGGATCCTTCACGTTGCCCCACAGGAGCCAGAGCGCGAGAAGAAAGAGAAGAAACCTAGTCACGGTCACGGGGATCTACGAGACAGGGGAGATCTTTGGCGAGCTGATCTAGATCTCGCAAGTTCAGGAGAGCGCGAGTCTCTTCTACGGTCAGGTCAACGCGCTCCCCCATCTCTAGTCCGAGCATGAGACGGGCCACGGCGCGGTACTCGGGGGACGAGAGGCGTGCGGCCTTGCGAAGCTGGGTGAGGGTCATCGTATCAATTCCTGTATCTGGGGCGGGAGGAGGTCGTCTCGGTGTAGTTGCCGCAGGGCACGCACCACACGCGCATTTCCACTTCTTCGTCCTGCCCTTGCTTGCGCCACACCACCTCGGGCTTGCCGCACGCCTTGCAGTAGACATGCAGCGTGTGTTGAACCGTGCCGTCCGCGACGTAGATGTCCTCGCCCATGAACGCCGCTCCGAGCGCGAGCAGATGCACGCCTTCGCGGTACTCCTCGGGCACGTTCGCTTTCAGCCAACGCTTCTGCGCGTACAGGCGAGCGATTTCCGCTTCGGTCTTCTCGTAGTAGGTGTAGTAGACCGAGTACCAAGCAAGCGCGAGCTCGCACCACTCGTCCTTGGTGGGGTTCTCGGGGTTCTCGTAGTCGGGGACTTCGGGGATTTTGCTGATATGGATCATGGCGCGAAACTCCCGCTCTTGATAGCCAGAAAAGCGCAAGCCTCTCCGAGATGCTGAAAGTCCGTTCGGATGCCTTCCCACCACGCGCCCCAAGGGAGCTCGCCGTTCGCGCCCGAGTGCTCGATATAGTGAGCGTTCTCATCAAGAAGCGCGAGCAACCAGCCACCCGTAGCAGGGTCGGTCAGGTCGGGGAAAGTCTCTCCTTCCGCGATGACCTGCGCGGGTTCGCCGTTCTCACGAACGGTTCTCAGGACCTGATAGGGCTCACCTAGATACTCGTCGTTCTCTACTGAGACGACCCGAAGAGGCGTCCCTACATGGAGGGCGAGCATTCCGGGCATCCATCGAAAGCCCTTTACGCGGATGACGTCAGAGGTGAGTTCCATAGGTAGGTATACGCGCCCCGCCCTGCGCCTGAAACCCCCAAAGAAGAAGCCCCCTCGTCTTCTAAAGAGACGAGGGGGCAGGAATGCCGAACGAGAGGGTGTGAAGACCGAATATAGTGCCGATAAGGTCCGCACGTCAGCTCGGCAAGACTAGAAAGAGGGTCAGCGAACGAGGGATCGATAACGGGGGGATCGTTAGTGGTAGATAACCCGCTATCAGCAGCTCACTGACAAGGGAATATACCCCGTCCTTGCGAGAGAGGAACCCCTCTAGTAGTTGGGCTCCCCATTTTCTTTGAGAGGCGGAGCCATGATTTCCACCATGACCTCTACGGTCTCAGGGTCATCGGGGGCTCCGTCGGCCCAGCTTTGGGCTTCCTTCTCAGAAGGGAAAGGCCCGATGTTGACGTCCCCATCTTCTAGGTGGATACGAACGATCCATAGATTCTTCATGCGAGAGCTCCTTTCATCCAGCTGAGCCACTCAAGCTCGCAGCCGTTATGGTCTGCAGGGTTGATAATCGCCTTGAATCCTCCCTTCCGCAGGGTCTCCAGCATCTCCTCACGGACCCCCTCCAGTCCTGTGGTCGAGGTGATGATGACGGGGATTAGATTTGGGTGCGGGAGTAGATGATTGGCGAAATCACGCCCATCCCAATGCGGCATGTCATGATCAAGAAGGATGCCTGAGATTTCTGCATCCGTATCAGACAAATCAAGGATAGCACACACCAACACAGGATCGCAGGTGATCACCCATCGATGACCCTCCCGATCCAGCATTCGGGTGAACTCGTCGTAGCGGGACGGGCAGTCATCGATGATGAGGAACCGGAGGGGGTCGGTCATGATAGATGTTCCTCTGCGGCCAGGAGGGCGAGGTCGTAGCCTTCGTCGGTGCGGGGGAACTCGGAGGTCTTGTTCCCGGTGCCCTGCGTCCACGCTTCGACCTTGAGCGGGCCGTCTTCGGCCCCCCAAACGAGCGTGGCCGTCTTCGTGACCCGCCCCTTCAAGTCGGGCGTCAGCCGAAAGTGGAAGTAGAACGGGTTCTCGTCCCCGTCCCACCTGGAGACGAGAGACTGCCACTGGCGGGCCGTGCGCTCCTGGTAGTCGTTCGGGAACGCTTTCTTCAAGCGGGCGTAGAACGGGTCTCTGTCACGATAGAGGACGAACTCCTCGCCGGACTTCTTTGCGTACTCCTCGCGGTGCGCTTCGTCTTGCAGCATGAGCGGGGATTTCCACTCGCCCACCTGTTCGTACTTGCCCCGCTTCCACTCGGAAAGGACAGCGCGGGAGTAGGTCTGCTCGTGATAGAGCACCTTCTCCCACAGGGCGTCGTCCTCGGCGTCATTGTCGCGGAAGTAGTACGCATAGTGCGCCTTCTCGTCGGCCTTCGCTCGGGCTTCTTCCTCTTGGTCCCCGGCGCGCTTCGCCTTGTGGGCGCGCTCGTGGATTTTCGTGACCTTCGCATCGAGGTCGTGCTCGTACTCGCCCGTAGCCTTGAACCGCTTCCGGTAGGTGCGGAGCACCATGCTCCCGGCCTCGTTGATGTCAAGTTCGGAGCCTTCGTCGTTGTCGAGCCACACGCCCTCGGTGAGGTCGAGCAGCCCCTTCTCCT
>Ga0114979_10002402_pt1 | contig 12653 bp, 9 predicted proteins | sample S_140625_EF_Meta_FD_87315 | JGI IMG/M metagenome (GOLD analysis project Ga0114979, IMG submission 87315) | Freshwater microbial communities from Lake Simoncouche, Canada to study carbon cycling - S_140625_EF_MetaG | ecosystem: Environmental > Aquatic > Freshwater > Lake | place: Lake... | reverse complement strand
GGGAGTGGCTGCCGTGTCCTAGGCGAGCAACGCCGGGTATTGTTTCGGGGTGGATTCGACCGTGGCTAGTGGGAAGGCAGCCGTGTTCGACGCCCGTCTTGGTGTATGCTCCGAAATTGTGTGCGATATAATTTTCGAGCAATACGGCAGCATCCGATTCTTGGAGGATGTCAGCGCCAAAGCGCGTAACCTCCACCAATGCTCGGGTAGGCGAGAAGGGCAGTACATAGACGAACTGGGTGTATCCCGATTGCTCCACTTCGAAATCCATGAAACGAAAGGCGTGGTGGAGATTCATCTCTGCAGGTGTTTCAATCATCCATCCCACAAAGCTTTGATGAATGTGTGTTTCGCCCGGTTGTAATTCGGCGTGCAGCGGTGGGCGCGAATCAAAAATGTACTTGGCTCTTAGCGTTTGGTCATTCAGTTTAAGATAGGGGCCCGCTTCATCGGAGGCCAACGTATCGATAGGCGCAATCATTTGATCCCATCCATACAGGTCGCGCAGTCGATCAATTTCACGGTATAGATCCAAGCTCGACACATGGTTATAGCGCAAAGGTGCGAGCGGCGTTTCTTGTTTGTTTGGCAGGATGACCGTATCCCAGGTATGCGATACAATGGCGTTCAATTCCCTGCTTATCGGCTCATCCGCGTGCGACCAAAAGCAAAAGGTTTTGTCCCATCGGTTTTTCTTTTCACGGTCTATGAGCAGCACACGGGCGTTCTTCAACAAACCTGCGTGATGCATCTCGAGCAGCAAAAGCGAAGCCGAGGCTCCCGTGCCGCAGAAGATGTAGTCGTAGGGTTGTGTTTGTGAATGGGAGCTCAAAGGCTTGCGCTGTTTGAAGAAACGTGTGTGCTGAAAAGAAAAAAGGGAGGAGTCACATGATAGCGAATCCTCCCTTTTATTGAAGTCTATGAATGAACTTCGATAATATTAATCTTCAGTGCGTGACAGGCTGTAGATTACAAGACCGAAACCAATTTTGTTGATGGCATCAGCGATGTTGTAAACGATATCCATGGCGTGCAACGCAGCAGCTTTGTCTGAAACCAACTTCATTCCGAACAAACCGCCTTCAGTTCCGAGGATGTATCCCAATGGGTAGATTGCCCAACCTACGAGTACAAACCAAGCCAAAATGCGTGTAGCCTTTGCAACTTGTGCACCTGCAGTTTGAGACAATTTTGCCACTTCGCCAAACCAAATCAAGTAGGCAATGTAGAAGTAAGCAGCTCCGGAAATTACTCCCCAAAGAACGCTGTTCATTGGATCCAATACCTCTCCGATGTAACCGGTAATCAACATTACCAATGATGCGAAAATCAATTTCCACAACAATCCTACCTTGGCACCGGCTTTCTTGGTGATCAAATAGAATTCAACACACATCAACGGCACTGTGAGGATCCAGTCCACATAGCGGAAGAAGGTTGGTGACTCACCGGTCTCCAAGTTGTACCCGCGCATGTAGTAATAATGCACGGCTGCAATGAAAGTGATAAGACCTGAAACGAGCACAGATGTTCTCCACTTCGGTGATGTGTTGTTTAATTCGAAGAAGAAAAACACCGATGCGGCCATCATAGCCATCGTTCCAATAAAGAAAGTAAACGCAACGTAATTGTCGCTCGCAATTGTTAAGTGCTCCATTTTGTATAGGATTTTTGTTTGCCCTACTCTTAAGGATTTTCGGATACTCCAAGTTTGTCGATTAAGTTGAATCGGAAACTCGGTTTTAAAAACAAGCGGTTTTCACTTTTGTTTAGATAAATTCACATTTTCTTAAACATAAATTTAAAATATGTTCATAATCGATTGAAAATGAGTCATAGTAGGTTAATTACATGCACGGTAAAAAAGTCGAATGTTATGGTTAAACCCAATTTTATCGTTGCTCAGTAACACATTTCGAAGCATCTTGAGACTCAAAGCCCCACCTCTGCGCTTCTCTGCGCCTTTGCGGTAAAAGTATTACTCCTCCACAAATCCCAGATCCCTACCATACGTCTCCGGCATCATCGCCGCTGCAAGCAAGGCCGGTATCCAAACGATGAAGCCTACCGCCACCAGTGAGGTCGTTATGTTTGTTCCAAACGACTCTTGTATAAGTATGCGCAAGGGAATCAGTAAGGTAACTGCGCCGCGCATGAAGTTCGTGACGGTAGCTGTAACGGTTACCCGCAGGTTGGTGCCGAAGTGTTCTGAAGTGGCGGTGACGAAAACAGAGAGATAACCACACCCCAAGCCAATGAGCAATGCACTGACATAGATGGGGGCTGAATGCTCGAGCAGCATGAAATGCAATGCTGTGGCAATTATCGCTAGGCTCATGAATCCGATGAGCACTTTCTTGCGGCTCTTCAAAACTTGGCTCAGCACGCCGCTCGACAGATCACCGGCTGTGACGCCACATTGAAATAAGATGAAACACAAGCCCGCTTTCAAATTGTTAATGGAATGCTCCGCGGCGAGCTCGGTGGAGAGTGTGATGAGCAAACCGACAGAATACCAAATAGGTATGCCCATGATGATACACGCCAAGTATCGCCATGCACGGTTGCGATTGCGAAAGAGGTGCAGAAATGATCCGCGCGGTTTTTCCGATGCTTGTGTGGCCTTGAATATGGATGTCTCCATCGCTTTTACACGAAGCAATAACAAGAGAAAACCCATGATGCCGGCGGCTATGAATGCGCTTCTCCAGGGAAGAAAGTCACCCACCAATCCTGCTGTCACGGCACCCAATCCGCCGAGTGTGGCCACTAGGATAGTTCCATAACCGCGCTTCTCAATACTCATGCTTTCACCCACGAGTGTGATGCCCGCGCCCAACTCGCCGGCCAACCCCATACCTGCCAAAAAGCGGATGACCGCGTAGGTGTCGACATCCTGCACAAAACCGTTGCAGATATTGGCGATGGAATACAATACGATGGAGCCAAACAACACCGACACGCGTCCTTTCTTGTCGGCAATTACTCCGCTGAGCACACCGCCAATCATCATTCCCAGCATCTGCATCGAAAGCAAATACTCTCCCGCGCGTGTCAAGGCTTCGCCACTCAACCCAAGTTCTTTCAGCGATGCTACACGATATACATTGAACAGGAAGATATCGAACGTATCAATGAAAAACCCCAAGCCCGCCGCCAGCACAACGATATTGAAGGGGGAGTGGTGGATCTTGGAAGTCATAGGGCGATGGGGTTTGAAGGCAAGCAAAAGTAGGGGTGGAGCGCTCCATTGCCGCCCCTCTCCCTTCTCCATTCGCCTAAAGTTTCGGCACATTCTTCAGGTTGTTAAAAGAAAGAGAAACAGAAAGAGAGTCCCCAGTCCCCAGTCCCCAATCCCCAATCCCCACTCCCCGCACTATCTTCGCGCCCATGAATCCAATCCTCAAAAATATTCTTGTTGTCATTATCGCTGCTGTCGTGGGTGCAATGGCCAATGGTTTTATCGTTCAATTGGGAGGCCTGGTTGTTCCGCCACCCGCCGGATATGATTTCACTACAGAAGAAGGTTTAGCCGCAGGCATGACGATGATGGAGCCCAAGCATTTTGTGTTTCCGTTTCTGGCGCATGCATTTGGCACACTCATTAGTGCCCTCATTATTGCGCGTTTTGCTGCTTCAAGGCAACTGCAGTGGGCGCTAAACATCAGCGCTCTCTTCTTCATGGGAGGTGTATACATGGTGACTATCCTGCCCAGTCCGCTTTGGTTTAGTATCATCGATCTTGTCTTTGCCTATTTCCCAATGGCGTTTTTGGGATATCGGCTTGGCCGCGAACATTAAACCGACTGCTCTTTAGCGGAAGCTGCCGGATAATAAAGAGAAATCGGTAAACATTGAATAGGAAATACTTCAATGGCGTGCGCGGAATGACATCAATATCCGAATAGCTATCGCTTAACCCGTTCTATTTTTTGCCACTTTCCAAGTGTCGCACTGCGCCACAGCCATTCGAACGGTCCAATGGTGAACCTCCGCACATACACATGACTGAAAACAAGTTGAAAGACCCAGAGAGCACCAACCACGTAGTACAACTCGAAGCGCTCCAGTTTGTTGAACAATCCAAAGGCAAAGCCACTGAAAAGCAATCCGCCTATAATGCTTTGCATGAGATAATTCGTGAATGCCAAGCGACCTACCGGTGAAAGTAAGAGTGTAAGCCATGACGTTAGTGGCAATTGAAAGAGTAGATTCAGAAGACCCACATAACCTAGGGTAAGGCCGAGTCGGCCGAATTGCTCGAGGACCAGCGGTTGATTCATCGCCAGCGCATAGGGATCAAATCCGTAGGTCACTTTCGCGGAAGCTGCCAGATAGTAAATGGGTAAGCCAATCAAGAAACCAATCAAGCTCATGAAGAGGTAGAACTGTTTACTGCGCTTGCCGGTTAGCACCCCTAAGCGATAGAGCGCCATCCCTATGAGCATAAAGGAGAAGGCATCGAGAAAAAAGAAGTTGTAGACAAAGTCCGTTTCGAGAAAGTAGCTGATAGAGGCCGAGTAGGAGAAGAAGGTCCAAAAATCACCCTGCGTGCAGGCTATTTGATCCTCATCCACCATGCGCTTATGCTCTACTCTATGTTCGTGTTCAAACGACTGCCAGGTTTCGATATCAGCCTTTTGAGCGGCGCTAAGTGGTGCAAGGGTTGTATCGGCGGTTAAAGCTATATCCGCAGCAGCTTTCATGCGAACGGGCTTCTGCTTGCTCCAGGATTGCTTGATTGAAAAAAGTACCATCACAAAACCGGCGATGATCAGCAGTTTCTTCACGGGCAAGCGATAAAAAGGCATAATGAACATGCCTGCAAGCGCATAAGTGTACAAGATATCGCCAGGCCACAACAACAGGTACGCATTGATAAGACCAAAGACAAATAATACTACGAGTCGACGTGAAAAGAACTCTGCCGCGCTGTCCAACGACGTTTTGAATGCATACTGCTCAAGTATCAGTATCGCACTGGCACCAAACAAAAGAGAAAACATGCCGCGCATGGTCCCGTGAAAGAATACTTCAATGATCCACCAGCACCAATAATTCGGACCGCTGAACTCGCCACGAACCCGCAAATCCTCCACCGCTTGCTCCGGCATCCCAAACCAAAGAATGTTCATAAGGAATATGCCTAAAACTGCAATGCCCCTGAGAGCATCCAGTGACTGTATGCGTTGGCGGTTATTCATGGACGAAATGTAGGGGATTTTGAGAATTGTAGGATTTTAGGGGTATAGGATGGTAGGATTGTAGGATTATAGGATTATAGGGGCTGTTAGAAGAAGGAATGTCCTTGGTATTCCCTACAATCCTACAATCCTATCCCCCTACAATCCTTCCTCCCAGCCATCATTCCCGCTGCCAAAATCAAGACGTTGGCAACGCCCAAGCCACCTTCATCAAAGAGCAGTTGCCAGTGCTTTCCCACGATATCAGGACTGTTCACAGCAAATGGAATGAAGGCAAGAGCCAATAAGCAAATAATTACTACCCGATAGTTCGCCTTCGTATTCAAGGCTGCGCAAGCGGCCAACGCCAGCATCGGCCAAACCCACATGAAATGCTCCGTATCGGTGTGGACCAGATTCGGCACCAACCCGATGAGCAAGAAATATTCTTCATAACGAATGTCGGTCGATAGCGTCTTGCCATGCCGACGATCGTTATAGATAAGCCAACCGGCAATGACTGCAGCAACGAGAGCGAGCACGACGACAATCAAGATGGGGCCGGCGACTCCTCCCAAAAATGCATGATTAATCAACCCATAAAACGTGTTCGGACTATGCTGTAAGGCCACGTTATGATCTCCAATGGTGAATCCCCAAAATTGGAGTAGACGTAAATTTTCGTTCCAACCCACGCCCACTGCAGGAAGTAAAAGGCCAATAATCACACTCAGCAGCGTGGCAACAGCCGCCCGCAGCTTGCGTTTCCAAAGCAAATAGGGAAGGAGCAGTAAAAAATGAGGCTTAAACAATAGAATCAAACCGTACAACGCACCGGCTTGCCAATCCTTTTTTCGGATCAACAAACGATACACTTCAAACAACAGTATCAGCAAGAATAGATTGATGTTGCCCAAGTGCAACTCGCGCTCCAGGTGATCAATCAGCATTAACCCCGATAATGCAGCAATGGCCAAACGCTGCTTGAGGTGACCTTGGGAAACTTCTTCCGTAACGCGCCATAGAAAATAAATGAGCGCTGCCGTCAGCAAGAGGTAGTAAAGAACAGATGCCACAGCATAGGGCAGGAACGTCAAGGGAATAAAAGGCAAACAGGCAAACGGTGAGTACTTGTAAAATCCGCTACTCACGCCAAAGGCCTTTCCATAAAGCGTATCGCCATGCACCAGCGCATCTGCAGCATCATAGTACACCCGAAAATCCGCCATCTGTGCCCGGCCATTGTTCCATTCCAACGCCAGATAGGCCAAGCAAAGCAGAGCAACAACTACATTGAATCGGAGTTTCATGGCGTTAAAAAAGAAAAGAGAATGCTGCCATTCTCTTTTCCATGGTATCGATGGAGTAAATTACTTCGATGATTTCACAAACGTGCGGGTAACCGTGCCCAGTGATGAACTGGCCACTGTCCAATAAGCACCTTCCGACAAACGGGAAATATCAATGACCTGCTTGCCTGATTCAATCTTTATGGTCTGCACTTCCTTACCCTCGTTGTTGTAAATGGTCATAATGGATCCAACCAGCGTTGAAGCCGCTTCCAGCGTCATCATCGACTCAGCCGGATTCGGATAAAGCTTCATTTCCTGCCCAATGGTGGGTTGAGATACGATGCTGTTGGTGTTATCCTGCGGAGCAAACATGATGATCTTATTCGGTGCCGTGCCCGGATACTGTGTGCCATTGAGCGCAACATAAAGCGCGCCTGTGTATGGATTGATACACACATCACGGAAGCGCTGATTGAGTGAGGTGAAGAGCTTGTCTTCAGAAAGAACGCTCATGCCATCTGCACTCAAATGCAGGATAGATACACGGTCGTTCGAAGAGCTTGTGCCATTGAGACCTCCCATCACTCCCATAATCAAACTGTTTTGCCACTCGGGGATTGCAGGGTGATTATAATGTTCGAGGCCGTTCACAGCAACGCATGGAGTCCATTCCTTGATGGGTTCCATTACGTTGTTCTGACTACAATAAGTCTGCTCGGCATTGGTGTTACAAGCACCTTCTACTTCCGGCCAACCGTAGTTGCGGCCCTGCTCGATGATGTTCAACTCGTCGCTGCTATTCTGTCCATGCTCACTTTCATACAAAATGCCTGATGGACCGTAACAAAGACCCTGACCATTTCGGTGACCATACGACCATACATAGGTTGATGGATCAGGATTGTCTGAAGGAATCGAGCCATCGAGGTTGATGCGAAGCACCTTACCGTTTTTGGAAGCTAGATCCTGAGATAAATCGCCACCTGTGCCGGTATCTCCTGTGGTCATCATGATTTTATAATCCGGTGAAATTAACAGGCGAGAACCATTATGTATCTGATTGCCCGGAATATTGTCCATTAAGTAGGTTTCATTCGTTAGCACGGAACCATTCCAATCGAAGGATGAAAGGCGTTGTTTGACCGAATTACCTTGCGAATAGTTGTAAACCAAAAACACTTTAGGCGTATTAGTAAAGTCCGGATGCAAAGCCATCCCTAACAAGCCCGGTTCCCCAGTGCCGTTGTTGGATACCGTAAGCTCCAGAATCGTGGTGTAGTTTCCCGTGACAGGGTCAATGTGCAAGACATCGCCATTGCGACAGGTTGACCAGATATAATCATCAGGCCCCCATACAATTTCCCACGGACGGGTAATGCCCGTTACAACATCAGTCTGCACCAATACGGTGCTGTCGAGTGGCCAGGTAGTTTGCGCTTGAGCAGAGGCAGTTCCCAAAAGAGCCGCGACCAAAATTGAACGAAGGTTTACCATAGTATTTTTTTGTATGCAAATGCGTGAATGGGGCAACGAAGATAGGCTTCGTCAACTCTTCACAACAGCGATTTTATCAGCATTCTTGGGTTGCGAGGTTAAAACTTCACATTAAGGCCAACACCGATTACTTCCTTGAATTGAGTGCGTGGTCCTGATTCATCAATGATACCATCATCATTGGTATCCACGGAAATGGTAATATCGTCATCGTAAACAAGGTGAGAGGTAATGGTTGTGGTAATGAACTTATTCACCTTCAACGCAATGATGGTTTCCCAACTCACATCGATGTTCTGAGGGTTGTTCTTGTAGTTCGAGAAGAGGTCTAGCTTTGACGTAATGGAAACACTCTTGTCATCGAAAAACGTTTGCTGATAAACCATGCGCACATAGCCTCCGACTTCAGAACGCGATTTCTTTCCGGGGGTAAGGATGTTTCCTTCGGCATCGTATACCGCCTTGTCTACGCCAAATGCACCGGCATTCGCAAGGTCTGTATTATTTACGATCGTGTTCTTGGAGGTTATGGGCGCAATGAATGCCGTTAACTTATCGCTCGGCTTGTAATCCATACCAATCGCCGCCAGCACATAGGCAGGCGCTAATAGGTCGGAGATCCTGAGTGAGTCGTTGGGGTAGTTGTAACCCGCTGTCATCTGTGTCTTGAAGTTGACCAATCCGGCGTAATACCACTTGGATGAAGCCTTGCGACCATATTTCGAGGTAAAGTCCACCTTATCATCTGTTTTGATGAAATTCGCATCCTTGCCCTGCTTCAATAAGCCATAGCCAAGGTCGAGCATGGTGTCCCAGGAGTCTTTTTCACTTTTATATTTCGCAAAAATGTTGACAAGTCCTCCGATAGCGACGGTGTTTTGACCACCGGCGGCCCAATTGGTAAACGAGGCCTGAGAGATACTTAGCCCCAACACTCCTCCCGTTTTCCAACCCATGATGGAGTCTTTGGAAAGGGTGCGTATGGCCTTTTCGGCTTCGGTTGTTTGGGCATTCAGCACGCCCATGGATGCGCAAAGGAGCGCAAATGCGGAGAGCAGTTTTGTTTTCATGGGGCGAATATAACGTTTGAAACCCAACCCCAATAGCCTGACCTAGGGGAGAATAATCAACGTGTCTTCCACACGCCCGTACGCGGCAAATACGCCCAAGGCACCACCCTCCATATTGCTGATCGGATTGTCGGGGGCCGCCGAGAAAGGACTGCCCGCATCGGCCGATGCAGCAGAAACAAACGTCTCTAAGAAGGTGTACACAGGAGCGTCCATCGTGAGAAGTGCAACGTAGGCGGTATCTCCTGGCTTATAGGTCTGATTGAAAATCGGTATTTCGATGTAGTTGCCGTTGGTGAGTTCATCATCAAATAACTGCAAATCTTCCAGGTCGTCCTTGAGATTGCCATTGCGTGCATAGACTGCTCGGTAGTAGTTCCGTGCAGACGGATCCTTGAAATTCAGGAATACATTGAACCTGGGCGGACCCTCCGGTGGCGGACCGAAAAGATTCTGCTCCGGACGAATGGTGAGCGAATCTAGGACTACAGATTCCGGCATAAAGGCAGAAGCCGTGAACGTTTCACCATTGGCGCGCACAGTCAAGCGATAGGTTGAATTGCTTGAGGCATTTATACCGTGTAATTTGTAGTAACCATCAGCGATGTGCTGCAACGATTGGGTTGTTCCGTCGGGCAACGTCAGTTCAACATCGGCATCGGTCACCGCCTCCGGTTTTGCCGTGTCGAAAAAACTCGTGGTGCGCGAAACACGCACCACTACACTGTCGACCCCTTGAGTCACGGAGCCTTCAATGACATACTTGCGGTCGGCATCGCGCAGTTCAATGTCAATGACGTCCTGACAAGACGCGAACAGCAGCGTTGCCCATGAGAGTAAAAGATAGCGTTGGAGGTTTCTCATCGGACTAGAATTTAAAATTATAGGTTACGCTAGGCACAATGCGGAAGAGCGTGGTGCGCACAGCTTCGGTTTGCTCGGGATTGTCCTCGTTTTGTTGAAACGTAATGGCGTAGGCATTTCTGCGGGCATAGGCATTGTAGGCCGAAAAATTCCAAGAGGATTCGAATTTGGGGTTCTTGGTTTTCGCGTCCACCGTGACACCAATGTCTAAACGATGGTATTCCGGCATGCGGTATCCGTTGCGCTCCGTGTACAATGGCACTGTGATCCCTTCAATTTCGTATTTCCCGGAAGGGAAGGTAACCGCAGCTCCTGTATAATAAATCCAATTGGCCGATAGCTTCACCCGCTTGTTGAGGGTATACATGGCTACAATCGCTACATCATGGATGCGGTCTTGCTTGGCCGGAAATTCGGAGCCGTCGTTGATTGCATCGAAGGTGCGCAAAGAGCGTGACCATGTGTAACTTACCCAGCCGGTAAGCCTTCCCGTTTGTCGACGAAACAAAAACTCAACACCGTAGGCGCGTCCTTTGCCGAATACCAACTCACCTTCTGCCTGGTCATTGAAGAATAAATTGGCTCCGTTGCGGTAGTCGATTGCATTGCGCATAATTTTATAGTAGGTCTCCACGCTGAGCTCATAGGTGTTGTCCTTGAAATTTTGGAAATACCCGATGGATGCTTGATCACTGGTTTGCGGCTGGATGTTGTTGCTGCTCGGAACCCAAATATCAGTGGGCTGCGACGAAGTGGAGTTCGATAATAAATGCAGGTATTGATACGAACGATTGTAGGACGCCTTCACCGAACTGTTGCGCTTTAAATCATAGCGCAATGCCAGTCTTGGCTCAAAACCGCCATAGGTCTTAATCGTTTCCCACTTGTCGTAATCCTGAGAGCTGAGCACATTGCCATTTTCGTCGAACGTGTAAGCTGTTCCCTCGCCCATGTAATCGAAGAAGGAATAACGCAAACCAATTTGCAGACCAACACGTTCATTGATGCTCAAGTCGTCTTGCAGATAAACGGCACTCTCCAGGGCGTATTTGTTGGTCAGCTTCAAATCGCTGAACGACGCGATATCACTGGTAATCTCTCCCGGTACGAACGTGTGGTGAATGGCGTTCAGACCGAACTTAATCTTGTGATTGGGATTGGGGAAGAAGGAGAAGTCTTGCTTGAAATTGACATCCTGAATGGAAGATGAAAACCTGATTTCACTACCACTCGGGCTAAAGGAAAAGCGATAGCTGTAGTCGCTGTAAATAAGCGATGTATTGGAAAACAGCTGATCGTTGAAGATGTGATTGAAGCGCAGCGTGCCTGTTTTATTGCCCCAGTCAAAGCCGAAGATGTCGGACAACCCGAAATTATCACGACCGAAATAGCCCGACAAGTAAATACGGTTCTTGTCGTTGATACGGTAATTCGCCTTCATGTTCAGGTCGTAGAAATAGAGACTGGATTCCTTCGTGACGGTGTCTTTGGAGAGCTTCAAAAACATGTCGGCATAAGTGCGACGCCCCGAAACGATGAACGAGCCCCGGTCCTTGACAATTGGAGCCTCGATGGTCAGGCGCGATGCAATCAGACCGATACCTCCTTGAGCGCCAAATGTCTTTGCATTGCCATCTTTCATCTTAATATCCATGACCGACGACGATCGTCCGCCATATTCCGCCGGCATGCCGCCCTTGTACAACGTCACATCTTTGAGGGCGTCGGAATTGAATACCGAAAAGAAGCCGAGTAGGTGAGAAGCGTTATAAACGGGCGCTTCATCCAGTAAGATCAGATTCTGGTCGGCACTTCCGCCGCGCACGAAAAAGCCGGCATTGCCTTCACCGGCGCTCTTCACGCCGGGAGTCATCTGAAAAATCTTGATGATGTCGCGCTCCCCGAAAAGCACCGGAACGGATTCCACCGCTTTGGGGTCGATTTTCATCACGCTCATTTCATTTTTCCGCACATTATCGCTCGAGCGCGAATCGGTAATCTGCACTTCTTTGAACTCGCTGCCAACCCCAGTCAGCTCAATGGTTAGCGAGACATCGCTTTTTAATTCAATCTTTTCCAGGCGAGTCTGATAGCCGAGCGATTGAAATATCAGGGTGTAATTTCCGGAAGGCAAGGTCAATGAATAGAACCCGTAACTGTTGGTAGCTGTTCCTTTACCCGGCATTTCTTCGATGCCTATCAGCCCACCAATGAGGTCCTCGCCATTGGAAGCGTCTTTGACCGTTCCGCTAACGGTGAAGTTTTGGGCACTCAACAGATGAGCGCTAAATAAAAGGCACAAAAAAACGAGGGTTGTAAAAGCTTGACGAGCGGCCATTACCGCACTTAGGTGAGAGTTTGTTGGATGCATAAACACAGTCTGCCTGGGGAGACAATTTTTAGTTTCATAAAAATGCGCTAGACAACTTTGGTTCGTCGAAGTTTAATCAACCAACCGAAAAAAGTCGCTATCGTTCGTCATGCCCGATACATCCCGTCACCAAGAGCCCTTCGTTATTAGTGGCGCTCAATCACCATCGCGCTCGCGCCGCCTCCGCCGTTGCAGATACCCGCTCCACCAATCTTGGCGTTGTGCTGGCCCAGAACGTGAATGAGCGTAACGATAATACGCACTCCTGAGCAACCCAGTGGGTGACCGAGGGATACCGCACCGCCGTTCACATTCACCTTAGCAGCATCGAGGCCCATTTTCTGAGCATTCACAATACCTACTACGGAAAATGCTTCGT
>Ga0114979_10002400_pt1 | contig 12659 bp, 14 predicted proteins | sample S_140625_EF_Meta_FD_87315 | JGI IMG/M metagenome (GOLD analysis project Ga0114979, IMG submission 87315) | Freshwater microbial communities from Lake Simoncouche, Canada to study carbon cycling - S_140625_EF_MetaG | ecosystem: Environmental > Aquatic > Freshwater > Lake | place: Lake... | reverse complement strand
CCTGTTATTAATACTTTCATATTTTAATTTTTAATTAAATTTTTATAAGAATCTAATAAATTTTTAGTTTGTGGTTGCCAATTATGAAATTGATTCATTTGGTCATCAACATTAGTAATGTGATGAATACCCAATCTCAGATTTATATTACTTTTGGGTATGTTTTTTTGTATTTGTATTTTTCTTTTTAAGAATTCATCAGTCATAGGTGAGAATCCGTACCATAATATTAAAAAATTATTAGAGTGATGGCCATCAAAATGTCTCCCTGTCGGATATTTTTTACTAAATTTTGATAATCTTCTTAATCTTCTAAAATGAATAATATAATCATCATCAATTCCATAATATCTTTGTAAGATTAAATCTTTTTCTTTATCGGGTTCTTTAAATTCATTTTCCAAATGGTCAACCATTAAATAACTTCGTATTAATACATCTTCATTCATTTCATTATTTAATAAGTTAAAATCCCCAATTAAAAATTCAGTGATATTTAATACAATTCTCCATCCTTCTATTTTTGATTCTAATTCTTCAATTTCAGCGTCAACTAAAAAGGCATCAAAAAATTTATTCTTACTATCAATAATTTCCCAAGTAGGACAAATTTCTTTTATTATTTTTTTTGAATTATCGGTAGAATTATAATCAACCATTATACTATGGTCAAAATATTTTTTATGATGGTTTAACCACCATGGAAGTAAATACTCTTCATTATAAAAATGAGATAAAACTGTTTTCATATTAATTGTGTACAAATAAAATACCACTTACTTTTATTGGGTTTGTTTGGATGCCTATTTTTTCAGCATAAATTCCATCAGCGAATGAAACAAAATCAGTCCATGGAGTTTTTTTAATTAAGTCCATGTGAGTCATAAAAGAACCCATATCAATACCCCCGATTCTTATTGAGGTGTTTAATATATTATAGTTATAATGACTATGTAAAGTATCACAATATACCATTTGGGTATTAAATAATTTTGCGGTTTCAACCATTCTTTGTAAAAAGATAGGAACATAGTAATTATCTTCATTTGTGTATACAATCCAATCGGCGTGAGGTTCCATCATAGATACATTATGTCTGTGATAAAACCCCCAATTTCCTTTATGTTCTAAATTATCAATAAAAACTATTTTATCACTTAATTTTCTAAACTTGTCAGGCAAAGTTTTATCATTAACAGGTCCATCATGATGTATGTAAATTTCATAATTATCGTAGGTTTGAGATAATAATGAATAGACACAAGAAAATGCCGAATTAATTTTTTTTTCGGAATCGTTAAGATATGCGGATATACAAATTCTTATTTTATCGTTACTCATAAAATGTTTTAATATATAAAATTTATATTTTTATTATTATCAAACTTAGTATATATTCCAAAACAAGGAATATGACCCCAAAGAGGGACATAATATTTTTCTGATTCACCGAAAAACATGGACACCAAAGAAAATGTTGAACGAGATAAAATTACTTTTTTAGCACAACAAAGTAAAAACAGGTCATATGATTCATCATTATTTGAAAAAACTTTATACGGTAAATTTAATAAATTTTCCCCCTGACTAGTTACAAGAACCACATTATAATTTGGATTTTCTAATTTTATTTCAGATAAGTAACTTTCAATTCTGTTAAACGGTATTGGTGACTGGTGATTGTATTGTCGTCCATATTTGTTTTTAACATAAAAGTCAAGTTCGTTAGTGGTAATTTTATCATCATTTAAATAATTAGAAAATTCTTCAGCACATAACCTACCATCATAATCAGGAATCCATCTTACATCATCTAATCTTAAATGTACAACTACGGTGGTTTCAACATCAAACGGGATTTTGTAATCTTTTTTTAAAGATTTTTCTTTAAAAATATTAGAAATAGAATTAAAAATATATTTTTTAAAATAGGACACTAAATCCATTTTTACATCTAAAACAACTTTACTCATTAATTCAAAAAAATGAATCGTATAGAATTTAACTTCTAATTCATCTTTTACTAATTTACTATTATGGATATCAATAAAATCTAATAAAGTTTCAATAAAAATAGAATTTAGATAATCTTGATTAAAAGGTATGTACCTCACATCGTCTCCTGAATTTATGAAATTTCTATTATATCTAATTTCTAAGTTATTTTTATGGGCATATATTATTTGAGCAATAAATGTATTTATATTTGCACCCAATCTATCTCCCCTTCCAAGTAATTCAATGTATGGCATAAATTTATTATATTTTTATTTATTATTCTGTCGTATATTTTGGGAAATATTTTATGTAGATATCACTATCATTATCACGAACTTTTTTGATTCGTTCTTTTATTTCATTAAAGAAGTTCCACGCTAATGGTATAAAAACTATACGGTCATTTTCATTATATTCAGAAAGAAAATCAACCGATTTGATTTGTATGTTACTTCCAGGGGTATATAAACCTTGTTTCATCGGATTATCATCTATAATATAATCTAATTTAACATTTGCAAAATTCAAAAATGTCATCCCTTTTGCGGCCGCACCATAACCAATTATTTTATATCCATCTTCACGATATTTTTCAATTGATTTAATAAATGTATTTACAATATCTAACACATTTTCTCTGTAATTAGTGTATGTTTTTTGAGATAGTAAACCTCTTTCTTTTTCAACTTCAATATGATTTTTAATTAAAATATCTTGTTTTACTTTTTTACTTAAAACAAAAACATAACTGACCCCATGTGCTGGAGTTTTAACAACGTCGATTAAATTTAGTTTTGTTCTTTTTGTTAATTCGTTAAAAGAGTTCACATTGAAGAATGACAAATGTTCATGATAAATCGTATCAAATTGATTATTACTTATCATTTCAGATTGAGATGTTTGAATAAACAATAATGATTCATCATCCATTAGATTATAACAATCGTCTAAGAATTGTTTGGCGTTTTCGTTATGCGCAAATACATTTTGAGCTAAAATAACATCAAATTTTTTGTCAAAACTTCTATCGTTAAAATAGTCACAAACAACTGTATGATTTTTAGAACAAATTTCAAATAAATTAGTTGCCGGCTCAACACCGTAAGTTTTCCATCCATTTTCCTTAAAAAAATCTAACTGAGTACCATCATTACAAGCAATGTCTAAGATAGTACCGTTTGATTTTTTTGCATATAATTCAATAAATTTGGTAAACCACTTAAAATAATCTCTAAGTGTATTTGATGTTCCGCTAACATATAAATAATTTTTAAATAACAAATCAGGATTTACAATATGTGATAGTTGTAAGTGATAACAATTAGAACATAAGTTTAATTTTAATGGAAATTCAGGTAGTTTTTCATCATTCAAATGATATGTATTTGCCAATGGTTGATTTTTTAAATCTAAAATTTCTATTAAATTTTTATTATCACAACAAATACATGTTGTTTTTTCATTACAATTCATATTTTTTTATATTATCTCGTTTAGTTAAAACTATAGAATCAAAATTTTCTACAATACTTTTAGTAATGGTAGTAATCGTTTCTTTAAAAGTAAAATTAAAATTTTTCATAAATTTTTCACAATTTATTGAAAAATTATAGTTTTTTGTTTGTAATTTAGAATTAAAAATAACGTCCCCCACTTCTTTCTCGTTCACAGGTTTATTAATAATCTCGGAAACTGAGTACGCAATTTTTTCTGAAGTACTGTTAAATGATGCTAAATTATAAATCCCCCTTAAATCTTTAGTTTCTTCAATAATTTTAATAATTGCCGATGTTAAATCTTTAATTCCTAATATAGGTCTTAAAGTATCTTTAACATATAAATCAATTTTATTATTCAAAATTGCCGATGTTACCATAGAATTTATCATAATATCTGTTCTCATTACTGGTGAGTATCCATTAACGGTTCCAAACCTTAATCCGTAATATTCAATACCTGAAAATTCTGCATATAAATCCGAAACATGTTTAGTTATATCATAATTGTTATGGGGAATAAAACTTAAATAAGTTTCATCCACAATATTTTTACCTGTTGCTCCATAAACGCTTGAGCTACTCGCATAAATTAATTTAATTCTTTTATTAATGTTTTTAATTTTATTCAATAAATTAATAAAATTAATAACATTATTATTAAATGCGTAGGTATAATCACCTTCACACATTTTAACACTAGAATGTGCTGCCAATAAAATAATGGTATCAAATTTAGATATAAATTCTTCAGATAAAGAATTGTAATCACATATGATGGAATATTTTTCATTAAACCAACCAATATCTATAGATGTAATCTCATACGGTAAATTTTGATTTAAATAACTACCTATGTATCCATCACCACCAATTATTAAAATTTTCATAATATATTTTTTTAAGTTAAAACCATAAATTTATTTTTTAATTTATCAAAATTATTTCTAACAAATGGATATAATTTTTCTAAATAATCTCTACCTTCATTTTCTGAATTTTCAGTTCCTTTACCTCTGGTTTGACTTTCATAATGATAAGCAACTAAATTCCCATCATAATAATTTTCATAACCAAGAGTAATACACTTAAAATTTAATTCAACATCTTCAAAACAAGTTGTGTATAACTCATTAAAATACCCACATTTTTCAAATACATTTTTCCTTATCATCATTAATGCTGCGGTATTACCAACAACGGTCTTAAGATTTAAGTTGTAATTAAAATAACTATATAAACCGGAATGTGTTATTTTAAATTGTTTTTTATCGTCTAAAAAAGCCATCATTCCGTCGTGTTGAATAGTATTGTCTTCAAAATGAAGTCTACCTCCAACGGTACCACATTTACTGTTGTTTTTGATTATTTTTAACATTCCATAGATAACATTATTTAATATTTTAATATCGTTATTACAGAATAATAAAAATTCATATTGATTCCCGATGTGGTTTTTAACGATGTCATTATTAATTTTTGCAAAATTATAATAATTGTATTCAATTAATTTAACATTACCTAAATTAAGTATATTAGATTTAATCCATTCCTTCTCTAAATCACTAGACCCCGTATCAGCAATAAAAATATCAAAAAGTTCCGAATTACAATGTTGGTAGAAAGAATTTACACAATTAAATAACATCTCGACTTTTCCTTTTGTTGGTATTATGACCGCAACTTTTCCAATATTTTTTATGGGTTTTTCTTTTATTTCAGGAACATAAGGGTTATTTGGTCTCAAATCAAGAGGTAGTTTATCTCCCCATTTTTCGACAAACTTTTCTTTGCTCTCCCAAAATTCTTTATTTGGTTGACCAACAGATTCATGAGTAATTTCAAATGATGTTGTTACACCAATTTTAACATTATCTAAATAATTAGGTAAACAAAATAAATGGTCGTAAAAATGGAATCTTCCTATTGTTTCATCAAAGGTATGTTTTATTTTGGTTTTATCAAACGATATAAATAATCCATCAATCGTTACCACAGGTATAAGGAATGGTAATTTTGTAGAATATTTACTTAACCATTTTTTTTGACCAATAGGATGATGATAAACTTGTCCAACCATTGTTAAATTCATTCGTTCCCAATATATTCCAGATTCTGGAAAGTAACAAGAACCTGCTTTACCTACAATTCCGTAATCGGGGTTATCTTGAAAATCTTTTAATAATTTCTGACCCCAACCATTTTCTAATTTAATATCATTATGACAACATACAACAATATCATATTTTGATTCTAAAATACCTTTGTTATATATTTCGGATAAACTGTACTGATTATGGTTAATGTATTCTAAAATCTCAAAATCATTAATACCAATGCTTTTGGATAAATGGTCTTTAAATTTTTTATTATAATCAGAATCTTTATGTGTTGAATATACTACTGTAATCATATTTTTTTAATTTTATATTCCTGTTGAACCAAATCCATTATCACCTCTATCTTTATCTTCAATATTACTAACTTTAACTAAGTCAACCCATTTACCATTTATTACTGGACATAAAACTGCTTGAGCTATTTTCATTCCTTTAATTATGGATACAGGTAAATTACTTGAGTTAAAAATAATAACTTTAATTTCTCCATTGTATCCGGAATCTACGGTTCCAGGTGTGTTTAATACCGTTAACCCTTGTTTTAGAGCTAACCCGCTTTTAGGTCTTACTTGTATTTCAGTACCATCAGGAATATCAAATCTAAGACCTGTTGGAACCAATGCTCTATCAAATGGTTTTAATTCTAAATCCACCGTCGAGTAAAGGTCAAATCCTGAATCGGAAGGATAATTATATTCCGGGTCGGATACGTCCTCCGTTAATTTTTCGTATCTTAATTCTCTTTTTGGTGTATATTTTTCAAATTCTTCATCTAACTCATCTAAATTAATTCCCATGTTAGATAACATTTCCTTCATTTTAGTAAACTCACCATCATTTTCTGATAAATAATCTAATTCATCTGTTATCATATTTCTAAATTTTTTAATTTTTTAATAATATCTATTAATACTCGAACATCTTTTTCACAATATTCGGTAATCTCTTTTAATTTATCTTCATTCCAATAAGCATTATGGACTTTATCTCCCGTTACTTCACCATCCTTAGGTGTTGGTATATCCATTGTTGTACAAAGTAAATCTAATGAACCTATGGAGGTATAAGCTCCGTATTGCCATATTTCTTTGGTGTCAATCGCTTTAATTTCCCAAGGTTTTGTATCGTAACTTGGAAGTATTGATGGTGGCATGAGTCCGTTTATAATCATTCTCTTCGCCAACATTGGAATATCAAAGTTCTTTAAGTTATGTCCACATAAAAAGAAATCTAACTTACCACATCTATCTAATAGTTTTTGACAATCTTTTAATAATTTTTTCTCGTCATCACCTGAAAAAGTTTGAGTTTTAACCTCATCCTTATCAGTAACAAACGCAACACTAACACAAACTATTTTTGCAAATTCGGGGACAAGTGATGCCCTTTTAACAAAAATATTATTCATTTTTACAAGTGCCGCATCTCTATGAGACACTGCCGTATCATCTTCAGGAAATCTTTTAAGGAACCAATCATAGTATTTAAAAAATTGTTCTGCAACCGATGGATTGATTTTCTTACATTCATCTAAATCTTTACAACCTCCGACAGTTTCAATATCTAAAAATAAAATTTTTGTAATAGGAATTTTTATCATAAAATTATTTTATAAGTGATTTATACCATTCCGCTCTTGCCTTTGTAACTACGTTCATATCATACGTGTCTTTAACAGTTTCATATAATCTTTCACCCAAATCTACAACTAAATTTCTATTATCGTTCAATTTTTTTATGAATTTATACCAATCACTGTGATTTCTGTTTTCATCAACCAATAAAGCATTACCATCAGAAGTAAAATTACCATTATTTAATGCGTGTTTTAAGTCAACAGTGTAAGGACCTATATTAGACGCTATGACCGCCTTTTTATAGAATCCCGCTTCAATTACTTTAAGTTGTGATTTAACCCTATTAAAGATATGATTTTTAATCGGTGCTAAAGATACGTCAAATTTAGAATAGTTTTTTGCGTATGATGTAACAGGTCTTGTCCAAACTCTTCTATACAACTCATTCGCCTCATTAGGGTATTCTTCTTCTTTATACATTTTCAGATGTTTCACATATTCATCAGATAAACCGTAATATTTGTCAGTAACAATTTCTTCGTATTTTGCCCATACCGTTTCTTCAGGTTTAATTGGTCTTTGTTTTTGTTCTCCTGTTTGTTGATTAATTTCGGTTATTGTACCTCTTGTATCAAACCCACATAAAACAAATTGAAGGTCTTGTCTTTCTGAATTTAGTTTGGACATGGATTGTTCCATTAACATTAAATCATGTAAATGAGATGAACCACCTAACCATCCAATTCTTAATTTATCACTTGGTAATGTAGGTTCCTTAAACTGACCTTCATTTGGATTAATTGCGTTAGGGAAAATAACAACATTTTTATTTAATTGTTTAATTTCATCTGCAAAAATTGAAGTTGTTGTGGTTACGTATTGAGTAGCTCTTAAGTTAGCCGTTATTTTTTCATTTAACTTATTAACTTTAATTATCTCGTAAATAGGGTGTTCTTTTGTTGGTAACCAATAATCATCAATATCAACAATAGTAATAATACCCATTGATTTTAACCCCTGTAATATGTTTGGGGTTTGCTCATAACTTTGACCAATATTCCTATGAATATGAACTATTTGGTATTTCTTCCAATAACTTGGATTATTAATTTCGGGTGAATAATCTATATCCACATGAAAATCATCGGGATACATATTTTGTAAAAACACATGCGGGTCAACTGAACGAAATTTTCCAACGCCGGTTTTATCTGATGGGAGTACTAATACATTAATTTTTGACATTCTTTATAATTTTAATAAAGAATAACTAAAAAAACGTAATAAAGAAAGAAATTACTTAGTTTTTTTTATTCGTGAGATTTTACCTTCGAAGATATGCTGACCAACTCTAATAGTCATTGTTTCGTTGGTCTTTGTGTCTGATTCAATAATCAAACCATTTTCTGCTAATACCTCCTCAACCACTTCTTTCATCATTCTTTTTAATTCAGAGTTTGAAGGTAATTTTGACAAAGTTGTTTTATTTTCAGAAATTGGTTCTTGTCTTTTAGTACCCATTAATTTTGATGCTTTCTCAATCAATTCGTCAGATAATACTGAATTTCCTGGTGACATAGGACTGACAGGAACAATTGGGTTTTCAATCATTAATTTTTTAATTTCGTCAGGCAATTTAGAACTTAGGATTCTATCTTTAGTCACAGGTTGAGGATTTGGATTAATCGGTTTACTTTCTGACATTAATTCTTGTGGTATATTATATCTAGGTGTTGGTACCTCAAAATCATCTAATTCAGGTTGTGGGATATTAATAGTTTGAGACGGGGCATTTCCTCTACCCATTTGACTATGTTTGTCCATTATGGCTTTTGATATTGCCAATTTTTCCATTAAATTACTACTCATATTATGCTACGTTTTGTAAGGGAGTATTATCGAATTTAGCGTTAATAATAACATTAACCATACTTTTATCCCCATTAAAATTATAACCATTCCTTGGTTCATTGTAAACTTCACCTGTTGGTTTTAACATTAATATTTTATCTAACCTAAATAACCTCCATCCAGGTAATGGTTGTTCACCTTTATATGCTGTGTAAGATGAACCTTCCATATCCCAAGCTCTTAGTACTCTATTACCCGCTTTACTAACACCAAAGCAAACGGGTTCTATTTCACGTAATCCACGACCTCCAGGCTCGTCACAATCGTAGTAGATGACGAGTTTCTGTCGGTTCTTAATTGCGTGAGTAATACCTTCAATCGTTGCCGATTCGGTAAGTACTTGTTTGAAGGTGTTTATCAATTTCATTAGAAATCAGGATATGTCGTGTTTGCATTGTAGTGATTGATTGCAACTTCAATGTTTCTTTCTCTAACGTCAAATCCAGCACCTGCTGCTTGATTAAATACGTCTAAATCACCACCTGTACCTTTACCTTGGTCATCACCTGTTGCTAATGCGTCAGGATTAACTGCTGAGTATTCGTTTGCGATGTTATAGTCGTTTCTTGGAAATAAAATATTTCTTTGAGCTTCTGCAATTGCAGATAATGAGTTTCTTTCGTTTTGAGCGATGTCAATTGGTTCTAAAACTGGCATAATTAAATTATTTTTTGGATTATTTGGTTTATTCTTTTTAGTGCTTCGGTTATTTTTATATCCGAATTTATTTTACTATGACTTTTACTTGGTCTGTTCAAGTCATTGAGTTTATTTTTATTATGTGGTCTGATATAAGCGTTTGGCATACCACTTTGAGCCTTTGCTTCCTTTCCCGCCTCAATAGAACTTCTATCAGAGTTTAAGGTGTGATTAACCCAACCTAACATGTGGTCACCACCTAAACTATCCTTCTCCCCATTTTCCATTCTGTGTTTTAATTTCTTTAACAATGAATACGAGACATTCCCTGTTGATAACAGATTACCAACAGTTTCGTTCGTCTCAAACTTTTTTAGGTGTTTCAAAGTAGAGTCCGGAATTTTATATTGTTTACCGTATAAATCTTTATTCACTTTTTAACATTTTTATTAGTTCATTAATTGTTAACCCTTCTTTATCAGCCATTTTTTTAAGTGCTTCAACATTTTTCTTAATAACTTTAGAAACTTTACTTTCTTTTTCACTTATTTCAGTTCCTTTATTTCTCTTATTAAGTAATATTTCTTCAACAACTTTAATCATTTTAGCCCTTTCAATTTCAGACAATGTCATTCTATCAATAAAACCTTTCTTATGTCTAATACTTTTAGGTGCTCTTTTTGTTTTTTCTCCATATGGGTCTTTACCAAACTGTTGGGTTCTTTCTTTTGCCTCATCAGGATTCATACCCATCTTAGTACATAAATATTTATAAGTTTGTTTTCCATCCATATCTTTTGTTTCTTCATATCCAAAAGCTTCGGAATAATCAACCTCATTAACAACATCTTCATCATCAACTGACTCGCCATAATATTTTCTATAACCTCTTAATAACGGGTTATTAGGCATTCTAGCCATTGCAACAGTTTGGTCGGTTGTTTTATGTGGTGTCATTCCCATATCTAAAATAGGAATACTTGAGTTTGTTAATGTTCCGTCTCTGTCTATAAATTCACCAATCTCATCTTTACTTATTGGCTCAAAATATTTTTTAATTTGGTCTTTTGTTTTTAATTTTTTTCCTTTAATAACAGATGAAACGCCTTTTTTAACTTTCTCACTATCTTTTTTATCAAAATCTATTTTATCGTCTTTTTTTCTTGATTCCGTTAATGTTTCAGCAATAGAATAGTATAACGATATTTTATTCGTTTTCTCTGTTAAATAAAAGTAATAAGGTCTTATAAAATATTCCTTGTTAAATTCAATCATCTCAAATTATTTATATATAAATACTGCGATTCAAGTATTTATCTAAAGTAATTATGTCGTATCAAAATATAAATCAGTATAATTTTAATAAGTGGTACCTTATAGATAGGTCTGATATCCAAGATTTTTGCTTGGCATCAGATGAAAAGGACTACAAATTTGAGGTAATTTTCTCAAATGCACTTATTGGTGCCGATGACGGTAATAAACTACCTATCAGTTTTGATTTGGATTATAGTGGTAACACAGAATTTTATGTGTTAAATTATAATGAATATAATCCATTTAACAATTTAGTTTCATCCAATTATTATAACCCCAAAAATGAGGATTTAACTTGTTTTACGGCGAACACTGCCTGTGATATTGGACTTACCGGTACCGATAACGGACTTGTAGAACAGATGACAGGTGAAACAATTACATTCACTCAAGGATTATTTGATGATTCATTAAAATTTGAGAGATTATATTTTGATAGAAGATTAAAACTTCACCAAGTAACGGGATATACCCAATCACCAAACATACAATTTTCAGGACTACCTGATACCATGTTATTTAATGTTGTATCAAAATTAGATGATAAGGTCGGTGTTTATCATGAATTATATGGTGGATTTTATCAAGGATTTTATAAGTTACATGAATATGATTACGAAATTTTTCCTGAAAGAGTAAATAAAGGTTGGACTGTTGAGATGTTATTAAAACCAAGATTGGTTGATGAGTACGTATTGAGTTCAGGAGAAACTACTCTTAATACTTTTTATCCTGATAATAAAAATATATTTTTCTTTTTTGGAACTAGAGCGGAGAACAAATATTATCATCATGCTAGCGGAAGTCCTGTTTCAGATACAGGTTATACGAGAGTAACATCGTCATTAAGTTCTATTGAAACTTGTGCTTGTTGTGATTCAGGAGTTACAATCTCAAGATGTATTTACGTTTATCCTCCCCAACACGACCCAGCAATTACCGCAACTACTTGTGGATGGGAGGGACAAAAACACGCTTGTTCTGCGGTTACAACCACAACAACAGTACGATGTGCTCCTTGTGAACCTTGTTTAACAGGATGTGATGGTACTACACCACAAACATACGAATATACTTGTGAAACCGACCCATTATTTGACTCAATGTCAAATGCCATAGCACTTAAATTGTGTGGAGACCCAAAGAACCCTCAGATTGGTGTTAGAATGTTAAGATTTACGGGAACATCTTGGGAGGACGGTAATTGTATCACGGGTTCTTGTTCTACAACCGGTGTTAGTGCTACTACAGGTTATACAATAGAAACGTTATGTACTCCAAAAGGAATATATGACGATTGTTTATTAATTAGTACTGAACTATTAAACAAAGAACGTTGGATTCAGATTGATGCCGTTTGGGAAAGAAATACCTATCTTGAGGATTGTGATTTATGGTATAAAGGAGGGTTAGGACTAATTACCAAAACGGAATATATAGCAAGTTTATCAAATAACTCAATTTCATTGGTAACTTCAACTAGTTGTTCTCCTGATGAAAAAATAACTTTATCTCAATTAAATCAAAAATGGTTAAATGAAAAAGATTTTAGAAAGGGTAAATTAAAAATATATGTTAATGGTAGGTCATTCTATACTTTT
>Ga0114979_10002399_pt1 | contig 12665 bp, 9 predicted proteins | sample S_140625_EF_Meta_FD_87315 | JGI IMG/M metagenome (GOLD analysis project Ga0114979, IMG submission 87315) | Freshwater microbial communities from Lake Simoncouche, Canada to study carbon cycling - S_140625_EF_MetaG | ecosystem: Environmental > Aquatic > Freshwater > Lake | place: Lake... | reverse complement strand
GCAACACCCGCTTCCATATCAATATCGCTCATGACAGCACTAGCAGATGCCAATGGCTGAAGTACTAAATCTTTTGTAATCAAACCACTTCTTTCTACAGAACGGTTGATATTGCGGATGGCATTTCTGTCTCCTGTAATGATATGAAAATTGGCACCTACTTTAACACCATTCACCCCAACTGGATCCTTAATATTTTGGTTATTGTCTACATGAAACTCTTGAGGAATCACATCAATGATTTGATCACCTGCTGGAATGAAAGTTTTTCTTTGGTTGTTGATCAATTGCTCAATTTCCCAAGCCTGTATTTCATTTTCAGCATCCTGTCTTACTTGATCCCCTCTTGTTTGTAAGCTCTTAATATGGTGGCCAGCGATACCCACATACACTTCGTGGATTTCTAAATCTGGATTACTTAAATGGCAATTTTGTAAAGCTTGTTGAATAGCTTTAATGGTTTGATCAATATTTAATACTTGGCCATGTTGTACCCCATTACTATTTGCACGTCCAAATCCTAGGATTTCTAATTTCCCAAATTCATTCTTTCTTCCGGCAATCGCTGCAATTTTTGTTGTACCAATGTCAAGACCCACAATGATGGGAGAATCGTTCTGACTCATTTTTATAGGTTTTAGTTGTTAGTTGTTCTTAGTTGGAGACTTCGACTTCTTAGGCATTAAGGCCTTTGCAGTCTTGTTCTTTTTAATTAACGAATTATTTTTAGGTTTATTGTTCATTTTAGCCTTGGGCTTGACCACTTTAGCAGGCTCAATCAATACAGGAACTGCTTTGACTGAACTATCTGCACTAGCCAGTGGAGCTTGCATCAGTATAGTTGAATCCACTATAGGCAACTTAAAATCACCAGTATATTGAATTGGCTGTAGGCCTTTTTTCAAGGCGACCACTTGATGATCGAATCTGCAATCAATGAATTGATAGGCATTGACACCAGAACCTAACCACACTTTTTTATAAAAAGTAAATAAGCGGTTCAATTTATCTTCTAGCTGATCTACCGATCCCAATAAAACTAGATGATCGCCAAGGGTTGGCACCATTTGAAAAGTACCATTAGGTTCTATATTCACTTGTGCTACTTGAGCCATGAAAAAACTATCTTTTTGAATGGTATTTGCAAAAAATAAAACCTCTTTTAACAATATGCTATCTGGCTTTGACAATTTTGGTTGATCTGTCGGAAAACCTGTAAATACTGGAAGATTCAGCACCGTCAATTGTTTCAAAGGCAGTCTCCAACCCTCATTGTCAATATAAAACGAGGCACCACTTGCAGTAAATATGCGAGCAATTGGAATTCTTTGTTCGATTTTAACTTCTAAGACCAATTTATTATTGATAAAAAATTCTGCATTTTTTACCCATTCTGTTTTTTCGATAAATTGTTCTAACTGTGTTAAATTTATTTTTTCAATTGGCATGCCCACTTCTACCCCTTGTTCATTCAAAATAACTCGAATAGAAATTTCATCCATAAACAAAGCCTGAGCATTCTCCCCAACTAATTCAATTTGTATATAGGTTAATTGCTTTGCACTCTTGGCCTTCCATGAAACCACAAAAAGCACAATAAGCCCTGCTGCAGCAATGCTCCAAATAATTCTAATTGCTATTTTTTGCCATTGTTTCATGTGCTATTTTGTAAGGATATCTTGAATTTGATTGATACATACATCTATATCGCCTGCCCCTGCCATCACGATTAACTTATCTTCTGAAACTGCAGCCCAGGCCAAAAGTTGCTCTTTCGACATCACTTGCTTTTGCGCTATGGTCATTGCAGCTAATAACATCTCGCTTGTCACACCTGGTATTGGCAATTCTCTGGCTGGATAAATAGGTAATAAAATGACTTCATCTGCTTGATCCAATGTAGCCGAAAAACCAGCAGCTTGATCCTGTGTTCTACTGTATAAATGTGGTTGAAAGACTAAGACCATTTTTTGATTTGGAAAAATACTTTTAACCCCGCTAATTAAAGCGCTTAATTCTTCGGGATGATGCGCATAGTCGTCTATCAATACCTTATTGGCTGTTTTCACTTTATATTCAAATCGACGTTTCACTCCTTTGAAATCTGCCACGGCAGCAATAATTTTTTCATCCTCAATCCCAAGACTCAGTGCAATCGCAATTGCAGCTGTTGCATTTTCTACATTGTGCAAACCTCCCATATTCAATACCACATTTTTAAGTACCCCATTTGGATGCACTACATCAAATAGATAAGAACCATCCACTACTTTTAAGGCACTTGTATGATAGGATGCTTGTTCTTGATTGTACCCGTAAGTTGCAATTGTTTTATTACTTGCGCTGGTGGCTACTGTCGTTCCTAATTTCTGAATTAAAATCCCTCCAGGTTTAATCTTATCCGCATATTGTCCAAACGCTTTTAATACTTCTTCTGCAGTGCCATAGATGTCTAAATGGTCTGGATCAACAGCTGTGATAACAGCAATATTGGGAGATAATTTTAAAAAACTTCTATCGTATTCATCTGCTTCAACAACCACTACATTTTTTTCATGACTCCAAAAATTAGTATCGTAATTAGAAGCAATGCCTCCTAAAAATGCATTACAACCATAACCAGTATGTCTCAAAATGTGAGCTGTCATTGAGGTCGTAGTTGTTTTACCATGCGTACCTGCAATCCCAATTGTAAATGCATTTTCTGTAACCCATTGCAATACATCACTTCTCTTTACTACTAAATAAGCGTTGTCTCTATAAAAATTTAACTCTTTATGTTCTGCAGGAATAGCCGGTGTGTAAACAATGACGGTAGCCGCTTTATCTATTTGATCTAAATCATCTTCAAAATGAATGGAGATACCCTCTGCAATTAAACTATCTGTCAATGCTGTTGGTGTTTTATCATATCCAGCAACAATGACGCCTTGAGTATTAAAATACCTAGCCAAGGCGCTCATACCGATACCGCCAATGCCAATAAAATAAATACGTTTCAAGTTCGTTAGAGGATTCATATCTTGTTCGCTATTTAGGGTCAATTTCATTTATAATTTCTGCTGCTATTACCTGATCTGCATTTTTCCATGCAAATGATTTCATTTTTATTTCCATCTCGTTCAACATCGATTTGTTAGCCATTAATTTTTCAATCATTGGGAGCAATTCAGTGACTACATTTTTGTCGGCAATCATTAGAGCGGCTTTTTCTATTACCAATACCTCTGCATTATATGTTTGATGATCTTCTGCTGCATGTGGATAGGGTACAAAAATGCATGCTTTACCAGTCATCGCTATTTCAGCAACAGCCATTGCACCTGAACGACTCACCACCATATCTGCTGCGGCATAAGCTGCACTCATATCATTGATAAAACTATCCACAAACACATTCCCAAATGCACTCGCAGCAGCTTGATACATAGCAGCATTGGGCTTTCCTGTCTGCCAAATTAATTGCAACCCCATTTTTTCAAATGAGGGCAAATTTTGCTGAATGGCTTGATTGATTGATGCTGCACCTAGGCTTCCTCCAATGATCAATAAAGTCGTGTGGTTTGGTTGTAAACCAAATTGTAACAATGCTTTTTCTTTATGAATGATTCCCTCTGCAATATTTTGTCTTACAGGATTGCCAGTAATTCGAATTTTTTGGAATGGGAAAAATTGTTCCATTCCTTTTGTACCTGTAAATATTTTTGTTGCACGCGCTCCTAACCATTGATTGGCTTTCCCGGCAAAGGCATTGGCCTCATGTATGAAAGTTGGTATCCCCCTTGTTTGTGCATATTTTAAAACCGGAAAACTTGAATAGCCCCCTACACCAAATACGGCATTAGGTTTAAATTGATTAAAGATGGTTTTAACTTGAATAAAACTTTTTATCAACTTAAATGGCAATGTCAAGTTTTTAAAAATATGTTGTCTATTGAAACCTGCAATGGTTAACCCTACAATTTGATATCCAGCTTGTGGCACTTTCTCCATTTCCATTTTTCCTTGTGCACCTACAAATAAAATACTAGCATCAGGCTGTATCTTCTGTATTGCTTGTGCTACAGCAATAGCTGGGAAAATATGTCCACCAGTTCCACCACCAGCGATGATGATGCGCAAAGGAGTATGAGCTTGATTAGACATGAACTGGATCAATATTTTCGTTAGGAATTTCAATCTCAGTTTCAACTGGTGCCTTGCCCTCCATTTGCTCCACATTTCTTGCGACACTTAAAATCAAACCAATCGAACAACAAGTAAATATAAAAGAGCTTCCACCCATACTTAACAATGGCAAAGTCACTCCAGTCACAGGCACAATGGCCACATTCACCGCCATATTGGCGACCGCTTGAATGATTAATGTAAAGCTTAATCCTAGTGCTAAAAAAGCACCAAATGCATAGGGGCATTTTCTAAATATTCGAATACACCTAAATAAAAACACGAGGTAAATAAAAATAATGAATGCCCCACCTAATAATCCATACTCTTCGATAATTACTGCATAAATAAAATCATTATAAGCCTGTGGCAAAAAATTTCTTTGCAGACTATTTCCTGGACCAAGTCCAACAAATATGCCTCCATTCGCAATCGCAATTTTTGCTTGTTGCACTTGATAAGGCACTTCATTATCTTTTGCGTACATGAAATCCTGCACTCGATTCACCCAAGTTCCAAAACGTCCCCAATTCTTTAGTGACTCTGCAATGACTGGTTTTTCTGATTCTACTGAACCCTGATTGGCATTATGTGTCGCAATCGCTACACTAATGATAATTACAATTGGAATCATCGCCACGCCAATCGTTAATAAAATATGTTTAAAGCTCACTCTACCAATAAATAATAAAAGCAATGAAGTAGCACCTGTCAACAATGCATTTGATAAATTTGCAGGCATGATTAAACCACATATGATGAATACTGGAATAATGACAGGTAAAAATCCTTTCTTAAAATCCTTAATGACTTCCTGCTTCTTACTAAGCACCTTTGATAAGTACATGAATAAAGCCAATTTAGCCACATCACTACTTTGAATGGTTAAATTAATGATGGGTAATTTAATCCACCTACTACCTTCATTAATTTTAGCTCCAAAAAATAAAGTATAGATCAATAAAGGCACAGATAATATAAATAAAATAGTGGCCACACGTGAAAAAACAGTGTAATTGACCCTATGTAATCCAAACACCACCAACAAACCAATTAACGTGAATATGATTTGCTTAAACAAATAGAAACTTGTATTACCACGATACATTTTATATGCCAACGAACCAGTTGCACTATATACTACCAATATAGAGATCAGTGATAATAAGATGACTAAACCCCAGATATATTTATCCCCTCTAGTTCTTTGGTCTAGATGTTCTCTCATCCCTCCGATAGAAGGCATTTGAGAAAATAACTTATCTGTGGTTTCTTTGAACATGATTATAATTCTTTTACGCTTTCTTTGAATTGTTGCCCTCTGTCTTCATAGTTTTTAAATAAATCAAAACTTGCGCATGCGGGACTCAATAATACTACATCCCCTTTTTCGGCTAATTTAAAGGAGGTATTCACTGCTTTTTTAGCAGAATCAACTTCAATTATTTGCGCTACTTTATCCTTAAAGAATTCAATTAATTTTGAATTGTCCGTTCCCATACAAACAATTGCTTTTACTTTTTCCTTCACTAGATCTGCCACTAAAGCATAGTCATTGCCTTTGTCTACACCTCCTAAAATTAAAATCGTAGGCTTTTGCATGCTCTCTAAAGCATACCAGGTGCTGTTGACATTGGTTGCTTTACTGTCATTGATAAAATCAACGCCTTTTACGGTTGCAACAAATTCCATTCTGTGTTCCAAGTTGTGGAAATTGCTTACTGCTTCGCGGATTTTTTCTTTTCTGATACCCAAAGTGGATGCAGCAATACTTGCAGCCATTGTGTTATAAGCATTATGCTTGCCTTTTAAAGCAAAATCATAAATACTCATTGTCACTCTTTCTTCTTGGATTTTTAACATCATTTGTTCGTTCTTGATGTAGCCTCCTTTTTTTAGTTCTTGTTTCATAGAAAATGGTAGTAGGTTAGTATTTGTAGTTAGTAGTTCTAGATGTTTTACAACGACTTCGTCGTCTATGCAATAAATAAAGCAGTCTTTTTCTGTTTGGTTTTCGATAATTCTAAACTTGCTTTTGATATAATATTCAAATTGATAATTGTATCTGTCTAAATGATCTTCCGTAATATTTAATAGAATAGCAATATCTGGTCTAAAGGTTTTTATGTCATCTAATTGAAAAGAGCTTACTTCAAGCACATATAATTTTTTTGGATCTACCGCAATTTGTCTTGCAAAAGAAAATCCAATATTGCCTACAATCGCTACATCTTGATCTGCCGTTTTGCAGATATGGTATAACAAAGAGGTCGTTGTGGTTTTACCATTACTTCCTGTAATTGCCACGATTTTACTATTTCCTTTATATCTATAGCCAAACTCGATTTCACTAATTACAGGGATTCCTTTTGCACGTATTTGTTTTACCAATTCATTCTTCTCTGGTATTCCTGGGCTTTTCATGACTTCATCTGCTGCTAATATTCTTCCCATATCATGCGTGCCTGATTCAAATGGAATCGCATTCGCTTCTAGTTCTGCTTGATACATTGGCTTGATCGCACTTGCATCAGACACAAATACATTGTATCCTTTTTGCTTTGCTAGCAAAGCAGCGCCTATACCGCTTTCTCCTGCACCCAATATGACAATCTTTGTAGCCAATTTATCTTGTTTTTAAGGTTAGGATAGAAGTGATGACTAATAAGATGGTGATGATCCAAAAACGAACAGCAATTTTACTTTCGTGAAAACCTTTCTTTTGATAATGATGATGTAATGGACTCATCAAAAACACACGACGTCCTTCTCCATATTTTTTCTTTGTGTATTTAAAGTAGCCTACTTGTATGATGACGCTTAAGTTTTCTATTAAAAACACGCCACAAAAAATTGGTATCAATAATTCCTTACGAACAATGATAGCCAATGAAGCAATGATACCTCCTAAAGCCAAACTGCCTGTATCCCCCATAAAAACTTGCGCTGGATAAGCATTGTACCATAAAAATCCAATACATGCACCCACAAATGCACCCACAAAAATGGACAACTCTCCCAAATTAGGAATGTACATGACGTTTAAATAATCTGCAAAAACATAGTTACCACTTACATATACAAAAACACCCAAGGCTGCTCCTATAATGGCGCTCACGCCTGCAGCTAAACCATCTAGGCCGTCTGTTATATTCGCTCCATTGGATACTGCTGTGATGATAAATGTGACCACTAAGATATAAACGATCCAAGTATATTTTTCAGCACCAGGACCCATCCAACTTATTAATTTGCTATAATTGAATTCATGATTCTTGACAAATGGAATGGTGGTGATGGGTGTTTTTACTTTTACAAAACGGCGCTCTTCTCCATTGATCGTTCTAACAACCACATCGGCACCTTTTGCAATTTTCTCGCCCTTTGCTAAACTAGCTGATACATTGGTCGAAATAATTTCACGCTCCACTGTAACTGCATTGCTAAAATACAAAGTCACACCAATAATAATACCCAATCCAACTTGACCAATGACTTTAGAAATACCTGCCAATCCATCACTATTCTTCTTTTTATAGGACTCCCCTTTTTCTTGCGCATCTTTTCTTGCACGGATTTTAAAGTAATCATCTAAAAATCCAATGAGCCCAAGCCAAACAGTACACAGTATCATCAATCGGATATAGACCTTATCTAAGTTGGCAAATAATAGGGTTGGTATCAAGACACTCATTAAAATGATGATACCCCCCATTGTAGGCGTTCCCTTTTTTTGTTGCTCACCTGCCAATCCTAACTCTCTAACGCTTTCGCCAATTTGCTTTCTCTGTAAAAACAAAATCATTTTTTTACCATAAACAGTCGCTATAAATAAAGACAATAAAATCGCCATGGCAATTCTAAAAGTCAAAAACTGAAAAATACCAATACCAGGTATATCAAAGGACTTGTCTAACCATGAAAATAATTGATACAGCATAGCAAATTATTTAGCAAATGAGTTGAAAATGTTTTGTAAAATTTGTTTGTCGTCAAAATCTGATTTAACCCCCTTAATATCTTGGTATTTTTCATGCCCCTTCCCTGCAATCAAAATAATATCCCCAGGTTTAGAAAAACTAACAGCTGCCTTAATCGCTTCATATCGATCAACGATATTGACATATTTTCTTTTTGCTGCACTGCTTAATCCTGTCTCCATATCCTTGATGATCTGATTTGGATCTTCGGAACGAGGATTGTCACTTGTGAAAATGACTTTATCACTTAAGTCACAAGCTACCTGGCCCATGATAGGTCTTTTAGTTTTATCTCTATCTCCTCCACAACCCACTACAGTAATCACTGTTTCTGCACCTTTTTTTAATTTCACAATTGTTTCCAATACATTTTGTAGGGCATCTGGTGTATGTGCATAATCCACAATGCCAATCGTGTTTTCGGCACTAATGATATAATCAAATCTGCCTTCTGCACCAGTTAATGCACTTAATACAGTCAAAACTTTTTCTGACTGTTCTCCTAATTGAATAGCAACCCCATAGACCGCTAAAAAATTATAGGCATTAAATGTGCCTATCAATCTGCAATGGACTTCCATTTCATTCACATTCAATACCAATCCAGTCAATTGATTTTCTAAAATCTTGCCTTTATAAGTAGCAGGTGCGTGTAATGCATAACTATACTGCTTTGCTTTTGTATTGGCCAACATCACTGCGCCATTTGGATCGTCTAAATTGGTAATTGCAAAAGCTGCTGGACCTAAGTGATCAAAAAATGCTTTTTTAACACGTACATACTCTTCGAATGTTTCGTGGTAATCCAAATGGTCATGTGTAATATTGGTGAATGCAGCACCTGTAAATTGCAAACCTGTAATACGATGCTGATGAATTGCATGGGAGCTAGACTCCATAAATACATGAGAACAACCTGCAGTAACCATTTCTGCTAACAAAGCATTTAAACGAATAGCATCGGGTGTAGTGTGTGTTGCAGGAATGATACGATCTCCAATTTGATTTTGAACCGTACTTACTAATCCACAAGTATAGCCCATCTCAGAAAATAACTTAAATAATAAAGTGGCCACTGTCGTTTTACCATTGGTACCTGTCACACCGACTAATTTAATTTTAGTAGATGGCTGTCCATAAAACTGATGTGCCATTAATGCAACAGCTTCTTGTGTATTGGCTACTACGATATACGTAATACCCAACTTTGTTGCTGCTGGTAATGTCTCACAAATAATCACCGTAGCGCCTTTTTCAATTGCGGTTGCAATAAATTGATGACCATCTACCTGAACGCCTTTAATAGCAACAAAAGCAGTTCCAGCCTGTACCAATCTAGAATCAATTTGTAAGTCGACAATCTCTTGATTGGTTGAGCCTATGACTTCTCTCAAAGCAACGCCAAATAAAATATGTTGTAAAGATGTTGTCATATCATTAATTCAGTTCTATCATTATTTGTTGACCTCTTTGAATATATTGTCCTTGTAGAATGCTTTGACGAACCACTTTTCCCTTTCCACTGCATTTTACAATCAATCCTTTTTTCTCACATAACCATAAAGCATCTTTTAGTTTCATGCCACTGATATCTGGCATCGTACTATCAGAAGCCATTTGTAACTGCTGCCCTGCTGTTAATGCTCTTCCAGCACCTTGTACTTTTGCCCAGTCTGCATTCTTCGGGGTTGAATCCTGAAAAGGCATTGACAATTGTTTAGCGATAGCTTGTAAGGATGTTTTTGCAATCGTATAGTTGAATAATTGAGAATCTTTTAAATTGAAGCTTGGTGCTTTGTCTATTCTATTCTGGATATAAGTGACATATAACCTGTCCGCAATCTCTTTAAAGACAGGACCGGCTACCGATGCACCATAAAATGGATAAGCATGTGGCTTGTTTTTGATAATCACCACAATCGTGTATTGAGGATTGTCTGCAGGAAAATAGCCAGCAAAAGAAGATTGGTAAATTTTATCTGCATAACCCTTATTCCCATTTGCAACTAAGGCAGTTCCAGTTTTTCCTGCAACTTTATAGGGACTATTTTTAAATAAAGTTTTACCTGTTCCATTGATACAAACCCCTTCTAAAGCGGTTTGAGTCGCTTTAATGGTTGCAGGACTATACACTTGTGCATTGTATATTTTTGGTGACATTGTTTTGATCATCCTGCCTTCCTCTTGTATGCTATTCACTAAATATGGTCGCATCATCATTCCATTATTAGCCACCATATTATACAATGTCAGAGTTTGTATTGGCGCAATGGCAATATTGTAACCAAATGCCATCCAAGGTAAAGTGGTAGGGCCCCATAACTGATCGCCAGGTCGGGTAATTTGAGGACGACGCTCTCCTACTAAATCTATACCCGACAACGAATCCAATCTTAATCTTGAAAGGTGCTTAAAATAAGCTGTTGGATTATTGGTATAGTTATTCACTGCAATTTTTGCCATCCCCACATTTGAACTTTCTTCAAATGCTTCTAAGACTGTTGCTTGAAATTTTCCATGCTTTTCTGAATCATATACTGTTCGGCCTGCTACTTGCCAAACGCCACCTTCTAAATTGATAGAAGTATTTAAAGTCACTTTTCCATCTTCTAATGCTTGCATTAAAGTCACTAACTTAAATGTAGATCCTGGCTCTGAAGGTGTGATAGCGTAATTTAAATCCTCTGCATAAAAACCATCTCTGATCTTTCCTAAATTTGCAATCGCTTTGATCTTACCCGTTTTTACTTCCATCACCATCGCTACACCATGTTGCGCTTCATTACCAATCATCATTTTCATCAAGGCATTGGTCGTTACTTCTTGAATATACACATCTAGTGTGCTCACAATATCTTTCCCTGTTTCAGGTTCAATTTCAAATTCTCCCTCTTGCACTGGAACTGTTACGCCACCTGCAATAGCTCGAACCAACTGTTTCCCATTACGACCATTTAATACCGTATCATAGGACAATTCTAAGCCTACTTTATTTTGATCTCTCGCTAATCCTATGGTTCTATATCCCATATTTTGATAAGGATTCAAACGAATATTTCTTTCTTGTGCAATAAATCCACTCTTGTATCTTCCTAAACGAAATAATGGAAACTTAGCCATTTGCAAATACTGCTTATAGCCCACTTTTTTTCTTAATTCATAATTGGCCTCTCTAGCCTCAAAAGCTTTAGTGAGTCCATCTTTATAGGCACCAGCAGATTGATCCTTAAATAAATCAGCTAAAGCAATGCTTAGTGAATCAATATTTTCTCTAAATGATTTTCCGGATTTTTCATGCAATGGCTCCACTCTAAAATCTATATAAATATCAAATTGGGGTACATTGGTACTTAACATTTGCCCGTCTTCACTATAAATTGTACCTCTATCTGCAGGAATTTCTATAATGCGTTGGTGCAAGCTATCACTCAATCCCCTCCAATAAGCACCTTGAACTTGTTGAATGTAAAATGCCTTACCTAAAATACAAAGACAAACTACTACGACTAAAATATAGCTTAAGTAAACTCTCCAAAGTATGTCGCGTTTTACATCCATTAGTTGGCTTTATTTTTTTCGTTATTAAGATCAAAACGTTTTTCCAATGGTATACGTATAGACATATCTTTTGAAACTTGCAAGCCATAAGGTGCCATCGCTTTTTCAATATTGATAGCTTCACTCTTAAGCATTAAATCTGCTTTAAGCGTTTTATACTCAAATTGCAGTTGCTTGATTTCCTTCTTAGTAGTGTTGATTTTACGGATCGACTTATCCGTCAAGTGTCCATTAGCGATATAAAGTATCGCTAGTATTGCCAAGAACAAAAAGAAACTAATGTTCATGACAACCCATTCGTAGTTAAGCATGCTAACGATAGCAGACTTAGAGTTGTTTTTTACGGGTACGGACATACGGTTTATACTCTTTCGGCAGTGCGCAATTTTGCACTTCTGCTTCGATTGTTTTCTTTCATCTCTTTTTCAGAAGCCACAACAGGTTTTTTTGTTATGATCTTCCAAAGCACTTCTTTCTTAATTGAAAGAAACGGATTGGTCACATCGTCTTCATCAGGTCCAACTTTGAATGTATTTTTTACCATGCGATCCTCGATAGAGTGGAACGTAATAATCACCGCTCTTCCTCCTGCTCTAATGACCTCTGGTAATTGTGTTAAAAACTCATTCAACACAATCATCTCCTCATTCACTTCCATTCGGATAGCCTGGAACACTTGTGCCCAATATTTATTTGGATTTCCTTTTACCACAGACGCTATTAAAGTTTTAAAATCTTGTACGGTAGATAACTTCATTAGACGTCTTTGTGTGACAATATGCTTCGCTAGGGTCTTAGCGTTGGTGACTTCACCATATTGCTCAAACATTTTATGTAGTGCTGCTTCTGAATAGCTTTCTATTATTTGCGCTGCTGTTCTTGTTTGACGTTGATCCATTCTCATATCAAAGGGACCGTCAAAACGAATAGAGAAACCTCTTGAACCTTCATCAAATTGAT
>Ga0114979_10002394_pt1 | contig 12673 bp, 9 predicted proteins | sample S_140625_EF_Meta_FD_87315 | JGI IMG/M metagenome (GOLD analysis project Ga0114979, IMG submission 87315) | Freshwater microbial communities from Lake Simoncouche, Canada to study carbon cycling - S_140625_EF_MetaG | ecosystem: Environmental > Aquatic > Freshwater > Lake | place: Lake... | reverse complement strand
CGGCAAGGTGATCGTCACCGGTTGCCTCGGGGCCAAGCCCGGAGACGCCGGCGGCAATCTGGTCTCGCAAGTTCATCCGAGTGTGCTGGCCGTAACCGGGCCACACGACCTTGAGGCGGTGATGGGCCATGTTCACACCCATCTGCCCCGTCCGCATGATCCCTTCACCGACCTGGTGCCTGAAGCGGGCATCAAGCTCACGCCACGCCACTACGCCTACCTGAAGATTTCTGAGGGCTGCAATCATCGTTGCAGCTTTTGCATCATTCCCTCGATGCGTGGCGACCTGGTGAGCCGACCAATTGGCGAGGTGATGCGCGAGGCGCAGGCCCTTTTCAAGTCAGGTGCAAAAGAACTGCTGGTGATCTCGCAGGACACCAGTGCCTATGGCGTCGACATCCGTTATCGGACCGATTTTGTCGAGGGTCGGCCGGTGCGTACCCGCATGACCGAGCTGTGCCGCGAACTTGGCGAGCTTGCCCGCAGCCACGACGCCTGGGTAAGGCTGCACTATGTCTATCCTTATCCGCATGTGGACGAGATCCTGCCGCTGATGGCCGACGGCCTGATCCTGCCCTATCTTGATGTGCCGTTTCAGCATTCGCATCCGGATGTGCTCAAACGAATGAAGCGTCCGGCAAGCGGCGAGAAGAATCTTGATCGCGTGCTCGGATGGCGGGCAGCGGTGCCGCAGCTCACGGTTCGCAGCACTTTCATCGCTGGTTTTCCGGGCGAGACCGACAGCGAGTTTGAGCATCTGCTCGATTTTCTGCGCGAGGCGCAACTCGACCGGGTCGGCTGCTTTGCCTATTCGCCGGTGGAGGGCGCGGCGGCCAACGATCTGCCGGGTGCTGTGCCCGATGCGCTGCGCGAAGAACGACGTGGCCGTTTCATGGCGGTGCAGCAGGAGATCAGCCGCGCGCGGCTGGCGCACAAGGTGGGCAGCACGCAGAAGGTAATCATCGATGCGGTCGGCCCCAAAGGCGCGGTAGGGCGCTCCTCAGCGGACGCGCCCCAGATCGACGGTGTGGTCCAGGTTGCGCCTCATGCCTCGCTCAAGGTCGGACAGTTTGCGACCGTCCTGATCTCGGGCCACGACGATCACGACCTTCAGGCGAGCGTGCTGTTGCCTGCCGTCTGATCCGAAAAGTAGTTCAGGATCGCGTCGAGCCCGCAGTGATTCACTGCATGGTGCGTCTGGCTGTGGACGATCGGCTTGGCGTGATAAGCCACCGACATTCCGGCGATCGCCATCATGGCGAGGTCATTGGCGCCATCGCCTACAACGATTGCCTGCGCGGGCGTGATGCCGAGCATCGCACAGGTCTGCTCGACCACGCGTCGCTTGCCCTGGGCGTTGATGATCGGCCCGACCAGCCGCCCGGTCAGTTTGCCATCGATGACTTCGAGCACGTTCGAGCGCGCCAGATCGAGGCCCAGGCGCTGCCTGATGCGTTCGGTAAAGAAGGTGAATCCGCCTGAGACCACCAGCACGCGAAGGCCGGCGCGCTTCATCGCGCCGATCAGCTCATCGGCGCCGGGTGACAACTGCACCCGCTCGTCCCAGACCCGCTGCAGCGTGCTTTGCGACAGGCCTTCGAGCAGTGCGACGCGTCGGCGCAGGCTCTCGTCGTAATCGGTGATCTCGCCGCGCATTGCCGCTTCGGTAATCGCCGCGACTTCGGCTTTGCGGCCGATGTAATCGGCGATCTCGTCGATGCACTCGATGGTGATCAGGGTCGAGTCCATGTCGAATGCCGCCAGACCGAAGTCGGCCAGACGCAGGGTCGGGCTGACGATTTCGGCATCAACCTGAAGCGAGGCGGCCAGCGTATCGACCTGGTCGCCGGTCAAGCTCACCGTGTCCCAGCTCGCCAGGCAGGCGGTTCGGTGTTGCGGTGGCGTGCCGACCGCGCTCACGAGCGCGGCCACTGCCGCGTTGCTCAGGGTCGGATGCTGGACGACGAGTCGGGTCATGTCGAAAGTGCCTTCAGAATCTCACGCAGGCGCAGGATGCGCTGGGCAGGTTCGGGTGTCTTGATGGTAAAGCGCAGGCGGTCGGGGCCGGCCAGCCGCGCATCCTTTCGGGTCTGGATGAGACGGATGATCCGCTCGGGCGGTATCGGCGGGCTGGGCACGAACTGCAGAACGATGGTCTCGGCCGAGGCGTCGATGCGCGATACGCCAAGGGGCAACGAGAGGATGCGCAGGCGATGCGTGTCGATCAGGGCGCGAGCGGCATCCGGCAGCTTGCCGAAGCGGTCGACCAGCTCTTCCTGCATCGCTTCGAGCGCGTCGAGACCGCTGCAGTTGGCCAGCCGCTTGTAGAGCGTCAGGCGCTCGTTGACGTCGCCGCAATAGTCGGCGGGCAGCAGCGCCGGCACATGCAGATTGATTTCGGTCACCGCCTCGAGTGGCGCCGACAGGTCGGGTTCGCGACCGGCCTTGAGCGCCCGGACCGCATGGTTGAGCATCTCGGCATACAGGCCGAATCCGACCTCCTGCATATCGCCGGATTGCGAGTCGCCGAGCACCTCGCCCGCGCCCCGGATCTCGAGGTCGTGCATCGCCAGGAAAAAGCCTGAACCGAGCTCTTCCATCGCCTGGATCGCCTCCAGACGCTTGGTGGCGTCTTTGGTGATCGCGCCCTCGTCGGGGATCAGCAGGTAGGCATAGGCCTGATGGTGCGATCGCCCGACACGCCCGCGCAACTGGTGCAGCTGGGCCAGACCGAAGCGATCGGCGCGATGCATGATGATGGTGTTGGCGGTTGGCACGTCGATGCCGGTTTCGATGATGGTCGTGCACAGCAGCACATTGGCGCGCTGGGCATGAAATTCGCGCATCACCCGCTCGAGTTCGCGTTCATGCATCTGGCCGTGGGCCACGACGATGCGCGCTTCGGGCACGAGCTTTTCGAGCATTGCGCGGCGGTTCTCGATGGTCTCGACCTCGTTGTGCAGGAAGTAGGCCTGACCGCCGCGGCGCAGTTCGCGCAGCAGTGCCTCGCGGATCGCGCCTTCGGTTTCGCGCCGCACGAAGGTCTTGATTGCCAGGCGCTTTTGCGGCGCGGTGGCGATCACCGAGAAGTCGCGGATGCCTTCGAGGCTCATCGCCAGCGTGCGCGGAATCGGGGTGGCGGTAAGAGTCAGCACATCGACCTCGGCGCGCAGCGCCTTGAGCGCTTCTTTCTGGCGCACGCCGAAGCGATGCTCCTCATCGATGATGACCAGCCCGAGCCGCTTGAATACGATGTCGCGGCTGAGCAGCTTGTGGGTGCCGATCACGATGTCGATGGTGCCGTTGGCCATGCCGTCGAGTGCGGTTCTGATTTCCTTGGGTGACCGAAACCGCGACAGCTCGGCCAGGCGCAGCGGCCAGTTCGAGAAGCGGTCGGAGAAGGTTTCGAAATGCTGTTCGGCCAGCAGGGTGGTCGGACACAGGATCGCGACCTGTTTGCCGTCGGACGCGGCGACGAAGGCCGCTCGCAGTGCCACTTCGGTCTTGCCGAAGCCGACATCGCCGCAGATCAGCCGGTCCATCGGGCGGCCCGAGATCAGGTCCTGGGTCACCGCATGAATCGCGGCGAGCTGGTCGGGTGTTTCGTCGAAACCGAATCCCTCTGCGAAGGCTTCATAGTCCTGAGCATTGAATCCGAAGGCATGGCCTTCTCGGGCAGCACGCCGGGCATAGAGATTGAGCAGTTCGGCCGCGGTGTCGCGGGCGCGCTTGGCCGCACGCTGGCGGGCCTTTTCCCACTGGCCCGATCCGAGGACATGCAGCGGCGCTTCTTCCGGCGAGGCGCCGGAATAGCGGCCGATCAAGTGAAGCGCGGCCACCGGCACATAAAGCGTTGCATCGCTGGCATAGGCCAGATGCAGGAATTCGGTTGGTCCGTCGCCCAGGTCGAGGTTGACCAAGCCGCGATACCGTCCGATGCCATGCTGGGCATGCACCACCGGATCGCCAATGGAGAGCTCCGACAGGTCGCGGATGATCGCATCGACATCGGTGGTGGCCTCGCGCTGGCGACGCCCACCGCGTCGCTTGAAGGTGCCGGAAAACAGCTCGGCTTCGGTGATGACCGCTACAGGCTGATCGCCTGCCAGCAGAAAGCCTTCGGACAGCGGGCCGACGCCCAGGGCGCGATCGACCGAGCCCTCGGCAAAGCTGCGCCAGTCGTCGATTTGCGCCAGGTCGATGCCGTGATCGGCCAGCAGCTGGGCAAGGGTCTCGCGCCGACCAGCCGATTCGGCAACCAGAAAGACCCGGGCATCGGTGGCATCGAGCCAGGCCTGCAGGCGCGACAGCGGCACATCGGCGCGCCGCTCGACCATCAGCGGCGGCAGAGCACGTGAATGGCTGCGCCGCGGGGAGGCGCTGCTTGCTTCGCCGACCGGCGCATCACCGTCGCTGTGATCGCGCAGCGCATACCGGCCGAATCGCCTGATTGCGACGAAAAGCGATTCGATATCGATGAAGAGTTCATCGGGGCGCAGCAGCGGACGTTGCGAGTCATGCGCCAGAAAGTGATGGCGTTGCCCGGTCTCGAGCGCGAAGCGTCGCCCGGTGGCTTCGACATCGCCGTGGGTGGCCACGACAGTGTTGGCCGGCAGGTAATCGAAGAGGGTGGCGGTCGATTCGAAAAAGAGCGGTAGCCAGTACTCGATACCGGCACTCGCAATGCCATTGCCGACGTCGCGATAGGGGCCAGCTTTGGACGGATCGCCCTCGAAACGCTCGCGCCAGCGGCCGCGAAACGCGGTGCGAGCTGATTCGTCGAGTGGAAATTCGCGCCCCGGAAGGATGCGCACCGAGTCGACTGGGAAAAGGCTGCGCTGCGAGTCAGGGTCGAAGGCGCGGATGGATTCGACTTCGTTGTCGAACAGATCGAGGCGATAGGGCAGGGCCGAGCCCATCGGAAACAGATCGATCAGGCCGCCGCGCACGCAGTATTCGCCAGGTCGCACCACCTGGGTGACATGCTCATAGCCGGCGGTGGTGAGCTGGCTGCGCAGGGCCGCTTCATCCAGACGCTGTGATTTGGTGAAGGCGAAAGTGTGGCCGGCCACAAAGGCGGTCGGCGACAGCCGGTGCAGGGCGGTGGTGGCTGCGACGATCAGCAGATCGATCCGGCTTTGCTGCAATTCAAAGAGTGTCGCCAGTCGCTCCGAGACCAGGTCCTGGTGGGGCGAAAAGGCGTCGTAGGGCAGGGTTTCCCAGTCGGGTAGCGATTTGATCCGCAGGGTCGGCGCGAACCACCGGGCTTCTTCCTCGAGTCGCGCGGCGTCCAGCGCCGAGGCGGTGATCACCATCAGCAGGCAAGACTGTTCGGCATGGCGAGTGGCGAGCGCCGCCAGCAGCAGGGCGTCTGCGCTGCCGTGCGTTGCCGGCAGGGAAATGACTGCGCCAGCGCCTGGCTGCGGGATGCCGGCAGCAGGGTCGGTAACAGCGAAGGCTGGCGAAGGGCTCAGGCCGGAGGAGATGGAGTTCAAGCGTTGACCGGATCCAAACCTATAATTGTAGCTTTCGCCAATGACACCCAGGCAGCCGACCGACGCCATGTCCGATTCTCCGTTCGACGGCGCGGCCGATACCGCCCTCCCGAAGCATTTTGCAATCGTGCCGGCGGCCGGCGTTGGCCTGCGTCTGGGCGCTGATCGTCCCAAGCAATACCTCGATCTCGATGGCGCCACCATGCTCGAACGGACGGTTCAGGCCCTGCTTGCCTGCCCCTGGTTCGAGCACTTGCTGGTGGTGGTCTCACCGGAGGATGAGTCGGCCCGGGATCTGAGCGGTCTGAAAGACGGCCGGGCTCGGATTGTCGGGCGAGGCGGCGCGACCCGTCGTGCCAGCGTGCTCGGCGGGCTGCTCGAACTCGGCGCTCATTTCGGCGCTCGAGATCAGGACTGGGTCTGGGTGCATGATGCGGCCCGCCCTGGGGTCGATGCTGCCTCATTGCATCGCCTGCACGCGGCGCTCGCCACCGAGCGGATCGGCGCGCTGCTGGCCTTGCCGGTGGCCGACACCGTCAAGCGGGGCGGCAACCAGCGCGCCTTGCAGACCATCGATCGTGAAGGACTATGGCTTGCCCAGACTCCTCAGGTGTTTGGGCTTGGGCGGCTGCGTGAGGCGCTGCAGCGCCATCACAGCGTGACTGACGAGGCTTCGGCAATCGAGGCCAGTGGGCTGGCCCCGGCGCTGGTGGCCGGCAATCTGCGAAATTTCAAGGTGACCACGATGGATGATCTGCAGGCGATGAGAGAGTCTCTCGGGCTGACACGCGACTCTGCAGTGAACGCTGCTGCGTCGTCCTGTGCAACTGAGGCGGGCGCTGCTGCCGCGCGGTTTCGCATCGGACAGGGCTGGGATGTCCATGCGCTGGTGCCGGGCCGCTCGCTGCTGATTGGCGGGGTGACGGTACCGTTCGAGCGTGGTCTGCTCGGTCATTCCGATGCCGACGTGCTGCTGCATGCGATCACCGATGCGCTGCTTGGCGCGGCGGCACTGGGAGACATCGGCCGGCATTTTCCCGATACCGACGCCCGCTTTGCCGGTGCCGACAGTCGGATCCTGCTGCGCGAAGCGCTCGCCCGGGTGAGGGCGGCCGGTTGGATGCCGGGTAATGTCGACTGTACCGTCGTGGCTCAGGCGCCGAAGCTGGCCGGACATATCCCGGCGATGGTGGCCGCGATCGCGGCTGATCTCGGCGTTGCGCCGTCACAGGTCAATGTGAAGGCCAAAACCGCTGAAAAACTCGGCTTCGCAGGCCGCGGCGAGGGCATCGAGGCCCACGCGACGGTCCTGCTGGTGGCGGCAGCTTAGGCCAGATCGGCCGCGAGCGAGGCGCGGCTCTCGTCGTTCAGCGGCGAGACGCTCGCCTGATAATTGGGATGATCGACGCCCATTGACAGCGAGACGCCGTACTTGAGCGCTGCGGCCATTTCGTCAGTCAGCTCCCAGCGCAGGAAATGCACCGCCGAGGTCTTTTCGTCGTTTTCGCGCTCGAGGTCTTCGTCGGCGATCGGCCAGACTTTTGGCGAGCCTTCGACCTGAATCCATACGCGCTGCTCGACGCCCTTCAGACGGCCGAGCGAGGCGCGACGGGTGCTCGCGTCTTCATACTCGATCAGCATGGTCGCCTTGAGGTTGCGGCCGTTGGGGATCAGCGGGTTGTACGACTCGAGTTCATGCGCGATGCCCTCTTCCTCGAAGATCTTCTCGATGCGCAGCATCTCCTGGACCTGGTAGCGCACGGTCAGTTCGTCCTCGAAGAGCAGTGTGACATGGTCGCCCAGCGCAATGCTGCGGCGCTTCTTGTGGGCGATGACATTGCGGCGGAATTCGGGACGGGCCTTTGCATAGGCCTCAAGCGTCATGAGTGATTCGCGGGCGATGGCGGGCATGGTAACTCCTGTCATGGTCGTGTCGGGTGATGGCGGTTCAATCGATAAGGGCTGTTGCGATGAGGGCTCAGGCCGGCAGGCCATAGGCCATTCGGAGCAGGGTGAGCGGATGGGCGACTTTGCCTTCGGCCTTGCCCTGCATTCCCTGCTCGATGTGGTGGCCTGCCAGCTGGCAGTCGGAGGCGACCCAGTCGGGTTCGCCGTCGGGATGCTCGGCCATCTGCCGGAATACCGGACGGCCGATCTTCATAGCGGTTTCGTGGAACTCCTTTTTCACGCCCCATGTGCCGGCATGACCCGAGCAGCGCTCGACGGTGTTGACTGAGGTCTGCGGAACCATCGACAGCATCTCGCGAGTCTTCTGGCCGACGTTCTGGACCCGCAGATGGCAGGCGACGTGATAAGAGACTTTGCCCAGCGGATCGGTGAAGTCGGTCTCGAGCAGGCCGTCCTTGTGGCGGGCGACCAGGTATTCGAAGGGATCGAACATCGCGCCGCGAACCGCCTGTACATCGGTATCTTCAGGGAACATCAGCGGCAGTTCCTGTTTGAACATCAGCCCGCACGACGGGATCGGTGCCAGGATGGCGTAGCCGTCTCGCGCCAGTGCTGCGAGTTTCGGGATGTTCTTGTCCTTGAGTTGCGCCACGCCGTCGAGGTCACCGAGTTCGAGCTTGGGCATGCCGCAGCAGGCCTCCTTCTGAACCAGAACATAGGGAATCCGGTTGTGTTCGAGCACCTTGAGCAGGTCGTGTCCGATGCCGGGTTCGTTGTAGTTGACATAGCAGGTGGCAAAGACCGCCACTTTGCCGGGTGTCTTGGCGCCGTCGCGCACCGGATGCGCGCTTGACGCCTGGGCGGTCTTGCTGAACTGATTCGAGGTGAACTCGGGCAGCCAGGCGTCCTTGTGGATGCCGATCCGGCTGTCGAGCATCGAACGCACCGCAGGTGAATGCGCCAGCGCATTGACCGCATTGACCACCACTGGGATACCGGCGAGCTTGCCGTTGCGATCAGTCGAGGCGAGCGAGGTATCGCGAAACTTGGTGGGGGTACCCTCCTTGAACTGGATCGCCTTGGCGCGAAGCATCAGATGCGGAAAGTCGAGGTTCCAGGGATGGGGTGGCACATAGGGGCATTTCGTCATGTAGCAGACGTCGCACAGATAGCACTGGTCGACGACCTTCCAGTAATCGTCGCGATCGACGCCGTCGACTTCCATGGTCTTGCTCTCGTCGACCAGGTCGAAGAGCGTCGGAAAGGCGTTGCACAGGCTGACGCATCGACGGCAGCCATGGCAGATATCGAACACCCGTTCCATTTCGTCGAGTGCGGCGTCGCGGTCGAAGAACGCGGGGTTGCGCCAGTCGATCGGGTGGCGGGTGGGCGCTTCGAGAGATCCTTCACGTACGGTCATGGCGGCAGTCGGTGAGATGGTTGGGCAGATGCAAACTGAATGAAAAGCCGGGTATTCCGAATAAAAAGGGGAGCCCTAAAGCTCCCCCCATCGACCTGCGCCGGCCGGTGGACCCGGCCTGGCGTGGCGCGATCTCAGGCGGCGAGTGTTTCGAGCGCCTTGGCGAACTTGTTGGCGTGCGAGCGCTCGGCCTTGGCCAGCGTTTCGAACCAGTCGGCGATTTCGTCGAAGCCTTCGTCGCGAGCGGTCTTGGCCATGCCCGGGTACATGTCGGTGTACTCGTGGGTTTCGCCGGCGACAGCCGCCTTCAGGTTGTTCGACGACGAGCCGATCGGCATGTCGGTGGCCGGATCGCCGACTTCGGCGAGGTAGTCGAGGTGGCCGTGTGCATGGCCGGTCTCGCCTTCGGCGGTCGAGCGGAACAGGGTCGCGACTTCGGTCTGGCCTTCGACGTCAGCCTTGTTTGCGAAATAGAGGTAGCGGCGGTTGGCCTGGCTCTCGCCCGCGAAAGCGGCCTTGAGGTTGTCGTGGGTCTTGGTGCCATTGAGTTTGGGCATCGTGATCTCCGGATAGGGGGCTGGCAACGCGGGGTGCGCGCAATGTGATCGCCGGAAGCAGCGAACTCGGAGATTCTATCGACCGAAGATGACAGCGGCCAATTGAACCTTGATATGTTGACGATAATCCCGCTCTATCGATTTGCTTGACCGGATCGATTTACTCTAGCTGCTGGCGGTGGGTTCCCGACGTGATCGGCCCTCGTCGGGCATCGTGGGTGGTGCGTCGTCGAGCCTTACCCGTGCAAGCAGACCGCCGTCCGGCGGCAACTCCAGCCGAAGGTCGCCGTTGTATCGGCGGGCCAGTCGGGCCACGATTGACAGGCCCAGACCCGAGCCACCGTGACGGTGGCGTTCGGCATCGAGACGGGTAAACGGTCGAATCAGACGTTCGAGCTGATCGGCGGGGACGCCGGGCCCGTGATCTCTGACCGTCAGTTCGATGCCGCTCGCGCGCCTTTGAGCGGCCAGTTCGATATGCGTTGAGCCCTTCGAATCCTGGCCGTAGCGATGGGCGTTCTCGACCAGATTCGACAGGATGCGCGTGAGTACTGTCTGGCTGCCGCGCCAGCTCAGCGAAGGATCGACCGCCTCGGTGATGATCAGATCGTCGGCATCGGCGCCGTGCCGATAGGCGTCCAGGACCGAATCGACAACAGGCCGCACACTGATGGTCTGCGCCGGCTCGATGGCGTGCGGTTGGGCAAATTCGACGAATTGCCGCACGATCGCGTCGATTCGGTCGATTTCTTCGGCCATCGAATCGCGGGTGGTCGGGTCGGCTGAGGACATTTCGATTTCGAGTCGCAGTCGGGTCAGCGGTGTGCGGATATCGTGCGAAATGCCGGCCAGTGCTTCAGCCCGGTCGGCATCAAGCGCCGCCAGTTCGGCGGCCATCGCATTGAAACGGCGGTTGATGAGCGCCAGTTCGGTCGGCCCGTTCTCCCCCAGCATCGGGGGTGTTTCGCCGCGGGAAACCCGATCAATCGCGCCTGCCAGGCTCGCAAGCGGCCGGTTGATCACACGACTGATCGCCAGGGACGCCGCCAGGGCCAGCGCGAGCGCGATGCTGAACCAGTCAATCCAGTTGCGATTGGCCTGCCGCGCGAGACGCTCGGGGTCGAGCAGCATCCAGTACGGCTCATCCTGCATCTCGAAGCGGATCCAGAGACCGTCGACGCCGTTGACCCGACCTGCCAGGCGTGTCTCGTCACCGAGCAGTTCCATCAGTTTTGCCTCCATCAGGCTTCCGAATTCAGGGTCGGGCCACGCCGCGATGCTGTCCTTGTAGTCGGCAGGACGAATACGGATGTTTTCGGCAGTGCTCAGTGCGCTGAGCAATTCGAGCCGCTGTTCGCCCTGTGTATTGGTCAGCCCGGCACGGGTCACATTGACCACCGCGGCGATCTCCCAGGCGAAGCGCTCGGCCCGGGGCTGCACTTCGGCGGCCCGAAAGACCTGCAGCCAGGCAAGCAGGCTGGCCATGACCACCAGTGCGATCAGCACGAAGGTCCGCCAGAAGAGCGACAGCCTCACTGCGCGGATCAGTCGGGCACGAACACGTAGCCCACGCCCCAGACCGTCTGGATGTAGCGCGGGTTGGTCGGGTCGGTTTCAATCAGCTTGCGCAGTCGCGAGACCTGCACATCGAGGCTGCGGTCGAAGGCACCGTATTCGCGCCCGCGCGCCAGCACCATCAGTTTGTCGCGGTTGAGCGGCTGACGGGGATGGCGTGCAAACACCTTCAGCACCGAGTATTCGCCGGTCGTCAGCGGCACCGCCTGGCCGTCGCGGCTGAGCGAGCGCAGTGCCGGGTCGAATACGAAAGGGCCGAAGCGGACTTCACCGATATCGGTGGCCGGTGCGCCGGGTGATTCGGGCCCGGGCTGGCGGCGCAGCACGGCATTGATTCGGGCGAGAAGCTCGCGGGGATTGAAGGGCTTGGGCAGATAATCGTCTGCGCCCATCTCAAGGCCGACGATGCGATCGACATCGTCACCCTTGGCGGTAAGGATGATGACCGGCGTGCGAACGTTGGCGCCTCTCAGCCTGCGCATGATTGACAGCCCGTCCTCGCCGGGCAGCATCAGGTCGAGGATGATCAGGTCCCAGGTCTCGCGTTGAAGCAGTCGATTCAGGCTGGGGCCGTCGACTGCCAGACCGACCTCGAACTGCTGGGCAGTGAGATAGCGGTTGAGCAGGTCGCGCAGTTTGGGGTCGTCATCGACGACCAGCAGTCGCTTGGGGGCTTGGTTCATCGGCGCCGGTTGCAAAGGGACGATCGGTGATCATAACGCCGAGCGGTGACTGGCCTGAACCGATCTCTGGCCTAAACTATCGCAATGTCCGAATCCCGCGCAGGCCCGCAAGAGCGCGCCATGGCCATCACCGTGCTCGCGATCGATACCACTGCCGGGCAGTGCTCGGTGGCGCTGATCGGCCCGCACGGCTGTGCGGTGCGCATCGAACCGATGATTCAGGGACATTCGCGGGCTGTCCTGCCGATGGTCGACGCAGCGATCACCGAGTCGGGGATCGCCACTGGCGCCATCGATGTGATCGGTTTTGGCAGCGGGCCGGGTTCGTTCACCGGTTTGCGCGTTGCCTGCGGGGTCGCGCAAGGCCTGGGCTTCGGCTGGGATCGCCCGCTCGTGGCGGTTGACGCGATGCGAACGCTTGCGCTTCAGGCAGCGCGGGCGGCGGTTGTTGCAGGGCGATCGCCTGCGTGGCTGATGGTGGCGCTCGATGTCCGGATGGGTGAGACATGCCATGCGGTTTTCCGGCATGCCGATCTGGTCTGCGAAGAGACCTGGCCTGAGCCGGTGGCAGGGCCTGTGATCGGATCGCCCGCGATGGCGGTCACGATGTTTGACGGGTTTTCGGGCGATCCCGCATGGCTTGCCGGAGATGGTTTTCAAACCTATCCGGTGCTTGCGGCCTGGGCCCAGCAGGCAGGTGACCTGCGTCAGCGCCCTGGCGCGGCGGTTCAGCCCGATGCGGCCGCGGTGGCGCGTCTTGCAGCGCTCGGATGGCGACAGGGGCGCAGTATCGATGCCGCGCTTGCCGCGCCCGACTATCTGCGCAACAAGGTAGCGCTCGATGTGACTGAGCAGGCGGCGCTGCGGGCAACGATGAAGGCGGCGCGCGACGCCGGTCAGATCCGATGAGCGTCTCGCTGCAGCCTCGCCCCGATGCCCCGGTCTGGCAGGTTCGTCCGATGAATCTGTCGGACCTGGCTTCGGTGGCCCGGATCGAGGCGCGCATCTTTGCGTTTCTCTGGACGGTCGGGAATT
>Ga0114979_10002392_pt1 | contig 12675 bp, 10 predicted proteins | sample S_140625_EF_Meta_FD_87315 | JGI IMG/M metagenome (GOLD analysis project Ga0114979, IMG submission 87315) | Freshwater microbial communities from Lake Simoncouche, Canada to study carbon cycling - S_140625_EF_MetaG | ecosystem: Environmental > Aquatic > Freshwater > Lake | place: Lake... | reverse complement strand
GCCTGATCCAGGTGGTGGAGGTGGGAATGATCCGCCTGATCCAGGTGGTGGAGGTGGGAATGATCCGCCTGATCCAGGTGGTGGAGGTGGGAATGATCCGCCTGATCCAGGTGGTGGAGGTGGAGTAAATGAAATTTCAGAATTGGATTGAAGTATTTGATTATTAGACGAGCTTTTATCTTTTTTCTTGAACCCATTTTTCACAGATTTATTCTGTTTTTTAGCTAGTTCAGCTTCAACTTTTGGAATTAAAGAAACTATTTGATTCCAAACACCTGGCGTAGTTGAAACTTTCATAAATCGATCCATAAATTGATTTTTGTTAGCAAGGTTATTTCGCTTATAAATTACTAGGTTTCCTGGAATGGTGGTTGCTGAACCAAGGGACATTAAATCCTTATCCAAAACCTCAATCGCCCAAACTGAATCAATATTTCCACGAATTGGGGCAATAGATCCATGGGCAAATCTTGAATTCAATGATGCTGGCGGTGCGACCATTGTTACTAAACGAGCACCCTCTCTTGCTTTCATTTCAAACCAAGGTGGTGGGAATACTAATTTCGAAACTTTTGCACTTAGATCACCAATAACTTCAGAATACCTTCTTGAGTCTGGTTTATCTGGAATGTACTTATAATCCTCTGGTTTAGGAGTTAAGGCAGAGCCATCAGATGCGAGAATTCCTTTCAATGAATCTACTTTGATGGGCCAGCTTGCGCGCTGAACATTTTGCCCAAGAGCTATTTTTGTGGTTGCCCAGGTCAACAAATAAATAAGAGTAAGCGGTAGTGCAATTCCAAGAAATAGCAGTAACGCTTTAATTAAGTCCTCGCCAGCTTTTGGTCTTAAGGTATCAAACTCAAGAGGAGCATTAAGTGTGAATTGTTTGCCAACTTCAGAATCTGAGTAATAGACCACAGGTAATTCAGCTTGGACTTGAGCATCGGCAGGTGTGCTATTTTTTACTGCAAAACCAACTTTCTTAGTTTCACCTTGCGACAGTGATAAACATTCAGCCGAGTCCAACCCGACCGGTTTAATCCATTCGTATGTAGCAGTTCTATCAATAACATCATTTACATAGGTTGGTTTATCGACGATACATACTTTGCCATTGCCTGATTTCGGTCCGTTAAAAACCGCCGAACCCTCCGCCGTGCCTTTACTACCATTGATTGGAGTATCAAATTTGACTGGTGATTGAGCTAATGAAGGGTAATTGTCTGGCAGCCGTACATCTAAGATTCTTGAAATACTTACCGGTGCAAGCGCGATGCCAGATTTGGTGGATACTGCCAAAGTTACCCGTAGTTCAATCTGCCCTTGATTCGGAGAAGCAGTGAAGTTCTCTAGTTCAAACTTATTTCCTGCCAATGCGGCTGTACGTTTTGGATTAGTCCTACCGCTACCCAAAATTTCTTGTACCGAAATTGTCGCGCTTGAGTATGCGGCGAGATTCACTGATTGGCCAGAAAATTCAGAGACAATCTCACCCGAAACTTTTCCAGCGATACCAGCTATCAACTCTCCTTCATCTAACTTCAAATCAAGGCCACTAAATAGCACTAATTCATTTGAGCTACCGTCTTTAAATGCAAAGTTCCAAGTGCCATACATTGAAGGTTTTACTGGAACCGTGATTTGGGTCGCTCCGGCAGATGTAATTACAGTGGCATCTGAACCTGCAGTAATAACTGCTCCATTGGGACTGGTCAATTTCCAATTCGGTGAGGTGGTGATAATTCTAAATCGAGCTATTCCAGCTTCGATTAAGAAATTAGCTGGATTGCCTGCGGATAATTCACCTCGAGTTCCCCCGGCTGTATATGAGCCTAATTTTAAGAATTGAAATGCAAGTGCAATTGGATCTTCAGCTTCTAAAAGTGCTCCAGCAGCATAATTTGCAGGAATGGGATTCTGGCCACACGTTTGTTGCTCTGCGGTTCCTAAATTAATTGAACCGGCTCCCTCAACAATTGGGAGCAGTAAGTCCATGGCTTGCTCCATGTTTTCGCGTCGATCACCTGATTGCCTTGCCAAATCTTTCTCGTTCTTTAATAAAACTCCCAATACTGTCACTTTTGCTTGGCGCAAAGAATTCGACGTATTGTTACAAAGTGATTGAAAAGCTTCGATATTTTTTTGATTTGCTTGCACTGGTTTTTCTCCAGGAGCGCCGGTCGATAAATCCAAACCACCATCTGTGAGCCAAATTAACGCTTGACAAGCATTACTTTTTTTTCTCTGGTTACTAAGCTCAGTGGCTGCGCTCTCAACTCCAAGCTGCCAATTGGTACTTTGGCCTTTATTGCTTTCGCTAACTTTGCGTTCTAAATCTGTGGCTGCACTTTCAATTGATTTGGGATCTACAGTGGACCAATTTTTCCAAGTCTTGTACTTATCCCCAAAAAAACCAACGGCATATTGCACTTTAAGGCCTTCGCGGAGAGTACTTAGTTGGATCAAGCTAGATTTTAAGATCTCAGCACGCTTATTTTCACTATCTGTATCTTTTAAACTTGCAGACTCATCGATTAAGTAAAAAACATCTAGCGCATCTTTTGAGTTTAAGCATCTAGCTAAATCATCAAAAGCTCTCTTTCCAACTGTCGAAAGTTCAGTTGAGGAGCCTGCTTGAGAATTGCCTACTAACACTCCGAAAGTTAAGAAAAACGAGATAAGTGTTACCAATACCTTCTTTATCATCTAGGAGTCAAATCGCTCAGCTAATAACGTTGATAATATTCTTGCAATAGCATTTATGTGAGGTAGGGCCACTAAGAAAGATGCCCCAGTGAGAATTCGTAAAATCAGCGAGTACTTCGATCTGGCAATAAACCAAGGGTCAGATTTTGTCTTTTTTCGTTGATCAATACTGTCCCAACCCATGCAAAGTCCAACAGCTAATGGTGTGGCTAAATAACCCAGAAGGTAAATTGATAGATTTTGCCCAGATGATCCGGCCATCAGAGTAATCAAAATACTTAAAATTATTAATGTTACTGCCAAAATTAAGGGCAGGAGCGAAGCTTTTTTTGGTTCTCCAATTGGCTGGGTGATTCTTGGGGCTGGATTGCTGCTGCCAAAAATATTGCCAGATTTTGGTGGAAATGCTGTCACAATTTAAATCCTGGATTTGGATTATTGGGTTGCTTATATAAGGGGGAATTTTTCTCTTGACCTAAAATTCCACAGATCAAAAGTCCAATTGTTGAAATCCAAATTATTATGCTAACGGCCACGGGCATTTGCATGGCTGGTATAACTAAGAATTGAATCCCATTCAGTGCCATCGATGCTAAAGCCACCCATGTCCAGGTTCGCCAACCTGGCACGGTTCTATAACTATAAAATCCTGCAACCCCGCATAGAAGAGCTGAAATTAACAAAGGGAAAATCACCCGCAAAAACACTCGACTTGGATCTTGACCCAAATCCCAAGGAATTGCATACCCTGCCGCAAAGGCACCAAAAATTATTACGGGCGGTACCCAAACCTGTGGCCTACGAGGGTAGTTGGTTGTAGTCAATGGTTGATTAAATGAAAAATTTCCACTTGATGGTGGTAAGGGTGGCAGGCTCACTTCATCTCCATTCTCAGGTTATTCTCACGACATAATTACATACGAGGTGAGGTTTTACAACACTTTTTACCTAAATTTTCCTATTCAGCACACCTGTTGGGGTTAAACCGCATCACACATCTTGGTAAGCAACGTGGATAATACAATCTGATTTTGATCGACTCCATCAATACCTAAATAGTTTGCTTCAAATTCAATTCCATAGACATCAAATTGAATAAGTGCAATCACTTCCATACCATCGTAAGTAATTCCACCACTTAGCTCAACAACTGTTCCACCTGATTCTGAAATAAAATCACTCCAAATTGGACCGGACATAAACGCATCAGCCATTTCGCCCAAAGTCGTATCTGAACATTCATTTAATGATCCATTTTTTACCACACTCACGCCAGGAGTCTCTAGATCAAAATCTGAAAGATTTTCAATAATGGAAGTGGCATTATCAACATCTGATTGTGAACAACCTGCAATCAATCCAGTTGATAAAATTAAAGAGATTAAAACAACAAATTTTTTCATACCTGACTTAAAGCCCTTTTAATAATCACCTTACCGAAATATCCTGCACCGAAGAAAATACATTGCAGCAAATACCAAAAGCTTTCTGCGGGTTTCAAAGTTACTGCCTGGATGTCATTGAAAGCTTTTTTGATAATAACCTTTGAAAAGTATCCAGAACCAAAAAATACCCAAGAAAGTACATACCAAAAACTTTCAGCTGCTGTTAACTTGCAGGCACTTAATTCAGATAGAGCTTTTTTGGTTGGAATCTTGCCAAAGTAACCGTATCCAAAAGAAATACATTGCAAGATATACCAAATAGATTCGGCTTTGGTTAACTTGCCCATCCCGGCTTCGGTTAGCGCTTTCTTTTTAGGCACCTTAGCAAGATAACCATAACCAAATGAAATACATTGCAGGATGTACCAAAACTTCTCTGCCGAAGTTGGGACTACTTTGGTCTTAATGATTGTGCTCATAGGATCTCCTAAATTTTTGTAATTTTTTTACAACTCTTAGATACTAACCAAATATTTGAGTTTGTACTAGAGCTACCATAGAAAAATGCAAGTACTCCCTCACCCCCATAACTTCCTTTATCTATTGCTAGTAGCTGTTCATTAACACCTAGTTCAATAGCGCACTTGCCATATGCAGCTGCGATCGTTGAAATTTCAATTGGAGTTGGGCTTAATTTAATTTTGGATTTAATCTCAGTCAATTGGGTTTCATAATCTAGTCCAGTTGAGTATAAATATTTATTTTTAGCTGGCTCAATAACTTCAAATTGATCACTACTACTTCCTGAATTAGTTGACCCACTTGCGCTACCAGAATTATTAGAAGGTAAATTATTATCAGTTTGATCGGCTGGAGATGGCTTTGCAATTGCGATCTCCAGCTCTGATTTACTATTTGTTGAGCTTTGGTTGATGACAAAGCCAATACCGGCAACAGCTACTAGGAATGCTGCTGCAAGTTGAAATTGTCTCTGAAAGCGAGCATAGACTGATGCATGTTTTTTGGCACGATCTGCCTTCATCACTTCGATATGTTGGAGGATCAACTTCTCATGTCGCTTTAATTCAATCTCACTCATTTGCTTGCTTTTTGGAAGGTCGCGAAATAGATCTTCGACGAAATCATCTTTTTCCGACATTTTTGACCTCCAGGTAGTTAGACGCTCTAAACATATTTTTGGTTCCCATCTCTGGGGTCAAGCTCTCGCAAAACCTCAGCGAGTGCAGCTTTGCCCCGACTAATCCGGCTCTTGACGGTATTGGCTGGGATTCCCAGGATTTTTGCAGACTCTTCAATAGAGAAGCCATCAAGCCAAACTAGCGCCACTGCCTCGGCTTGCTCCTTAGGAATTTTTAAGAGGGCAGCCTTAACCGTTAACTCATTAGCACTGACCTCAGCAAACTCCTTTGTTTGATCAGCCCTACTTTCAACAGTAGAAAGCTCTTCATTTAAATAACTTCGCTTGCTCTCTCTCCTAATTAAATCTAGATAAGTATTGTTCACCACCTGATATGCCCATGTTGAAACCTTTGAATCATGCTTAAAAGAATCAGCCTTATTGATAATTTTTATCCAAAACTCCTGCAAAGCCTCATCGGCTAAATTCTTATCTGAAAATCTTCCGCGGGCAATTGCTGCTAATTTAGGTAGTAATAAAATAGCCATTGCGCCAAGTGCGTCAAGATCACCTGCTTGATAGAGCTTCATCAGCTCCTCTTCATTTAGCCCTTCATACTTCAAAAGGCCCCACCCCTAGCTCTCACACAGATAAGGGTAGTGGCAGGGTAAATAAAAGAGCCCCCGCGGAAGGGTGGACGGGGGCTCTAGTTTTCTTACTGAGTTGTCTTTTAGAAAGTTCCCACTTCAGATGCGATGAAGGAGACTACGAAAGGCTTGGATACAACTACCTTTTGGGTGCCAGATTTTAGGACTCTGATTCGATAGGTCTTGTCATGATCACACCATGCTGGTGCTGAACCAAACTCATCTGTGCAGTATGGATCTACTTGAAACTTAGCAACTCCTACCGTATTGGTTCGAGTTGCAAGCTCCTCTGACCAAGTTTGTAAATAAACATCATATGTCTCAAGAATTACTCGGCGACCTGTTCCAACTGGGGAAATAGTTACCTGCAAACTTGGCATATCAGTGGCAATATCGTAATCATCCTCTGAAAAATCACGATGACCTTTATCAGCGCCATCCTCCCAAGACCAAGTAATAGTTTGCTGAGGCTTTGGTGTGCCAAGTGCATTTGCAGCCGGGGTAATCACAAAACTTCCCAGCGCTACTGTTAGAACTGCAACTAAAAACTTCTTCATTTTTACTCCTCTTAATTTCTAATGCTGGGTCAGTTCTGGCCCAGATACCTATAAGACGTTGAAATCAAATGATTGGTTCCATCAGCTAAACCGATCTCTAAGGGTGATCTCTGCACTTTTATATATCAATACAGCTGCTGGGAACCTACACTTGACCTATGGCGTCTAACTCTTGACACCTTTATTTCAAGAGTTTGCACAAAATTGGAGTATGTAATGCGAATAGATCTAAGTAACTCTGCCGGTAGGAGATTTACTGCCCTTTTGCTTGCAACTACTTTAATTTCAACAGTATTCAGCTCAGTGGCCCAGGCGGTTACTAATGGGGATTTAGTAGCAGATCCAAAATCAGATGCTCCGTATGTAGTTTCAATTTGGACTTCAGCGAAGAGTAACGACTACAAAGATGCTGAGTTCATTTGTACTGGAACCTTGATCGGGCCTCAGGTTGTACTAACAGCTGCCCACTGCACAACTTTGACCACACCTTATTTTGTTAAAGTTGGAGCAGAGGCCCTAAATGATAACTCAACCTTTACTGCAGTAAGCGGGGTTTGGACTAGTCCAAGATATAACTCAAAAACTTATGCTAATGATATTGGATTGCTTAAGTTAGTAGATAGATTTGAAAATATTGAGTTTCCTAGCCTTGCCAGTTCGATCACGGCAAAATCAATTAATAAGTTTAGTAGATTAAAAATCTTTGGTTGGGGACTAGACCAAGAGGATAATATTGCCGATCTTTTACGCACCTCCAATTTATCTCTTCAAGATGTGCTGGCAGCTAAAAGTTATGGAAAAGCTTTTAACCCAGCGACCATGCTGGCAGCTGGCAGAAAAATTGCGTCTGAAAATATTTGGTCAGGTGCTTGTAATGGTGACTCTGGTGGGCCACTACTTTCAAACATTAATGGCATAAATGTAATTGTTGGAGTTACAAGTTGGGGTGCAAAAAAATGCTTACCAAACAAGCCAAGTATTTTTTCAAGAGTAAGTTACTACGAAAAGGATATTAGAAGAGGCATAAAAGAGGTCGAAGCGCAATCAGTGGTTGTAAATAGAACTGCTCCTATTGCAACAATTGAACCAACATTAATTGGGCAGGCAAAGCCTGGCGAAGTTCTTAAATGCTCCCCTGGAGTTTGGAAAAATGCTGTTTCTATTCAAACCTCTTGGCTATCACCATCTAGATTAGTTGGATCGACTAAAACTGAAATTACAGTTTTACCAACAGATGGTGGCTCTGAGTTTCGCTGTGAAGTAATTGTTGCCTCAGAGGGTGCAAGTGTGCGCAGAGTATTGCGAGCCTCAATTACCGGAACTGCCACTTTGTCATCAACTCCAATTATTTCAGGCCTTAATTACGGCTCAACACTTAAAACTGGAATGACAGCAAGGTGTGAAGGTTGGAACTGGCGAACTCCCGTTGATACTGAGCGGGTAACTTGGTTTACCGCAGCTAGCTCACTTCCCTCTGTTCCTGTAAATGGCAGACAGGTGGGAACTGGCTCGACCTTGACATTAGATTCATCAATATTAAAGGATGAAAACGGCAGATATTTAATTTGCCAAGTAACAGGTGTTCGAGATGGATTTGAGGCACATTTCACTACCAGTAAATTTATAACCACACCTGCAATTCCTTCACTAAGTTATGTGTCAGTTAATGCCTACTCTTTGTCTCAAGGAAGCACTGCTTCATGCGCTTACTCAACTTATGGTGATGTTGAAATCACAAAAATCGAATGGGGTTACACAACAAACTCTGGCTTCTTTACACCAATTCCTGGATTTGCCGGAGCCAAAATTACTATCACAACCGATCTGGCACGTCAGGCTGCTGGGAAGGCACTTGCATGTCGTGTTACTTTAATAAATTCTGGTGGTGAAGTAAGTCGAATTGCATCTAGTTATAACAGCTTTGAGGATTTACCAGCTGCGCCATCAGTTACTGCATCTATCTCTGGTGTAGCAGATTCAGGCAAAACCGCATACTGCTCTGCAACATCAAATAACTCTTGGGGAGTGACAACTACCTACCAGTGGGGCAAGACATCTGCCGCAGGTTCTAGATTTATAGAGGGAAATATACTTTCCACAAGTAGTTACTACACATTAAATAGCAGTGATATGTCAACGCTAGGCGGTGCTCACCTAACTTGTGTTGTTACGATAACAAACAGTATTGGATCCACAGCATCTGCAGCTAGCATTTCTATTCCTGCAATAGCAATTCAAGTTCCAGTTTCTGCTGCGCCAACTTTGGATCTTCAGACTCCATCAACTACTTCAGTTGCAGTAAGAATTCGAATTCCAATTATCACGGGCTATAACGCATCAACCATGAAGGCCGTGTTAAATCTTATGAATGCACCAAGCTGTCGCAGTATTGAGGTTGTGCCAGGCCAGGCGTATGAGTGCGCTGGGTTATCTGCCAACACCACCTACTTAGCCGATATAACTCTTTCACCTAGAACTGGTACTGGCATAAGCAGAGCCTCTGATAACTTGAGATTTACAACAGTTGGTTTATCTTCAGCACTTTATGTTTGCGGCCAATCATGCTCTGGTGCTTTATCAAATTCGGCAATGCAGTACTACATCTCTGATAAGAGATTAATTGAGGCAAGTTCAGCACCTGGTGGCCCAATTACCTCATCAACTTGTACTGGATCAGGGTGTAACGCAGGAACTGCGCCAGCACTTCCAGTTGCCTGTGCAGCAGGTTCTTATGAGCGTACAAATATAACTGCCAATGCAACAGCACAAATCACAACGCATTTTAGATACTGCTCAGCGCCATCAGATTCCTCAGCGCCAACTATTGTTAATTCCTCATCAACTTACACAGGTTATGCACCAATTATTCCAACCTCAGGACCTGCTGGCTCAACTGTGGCAGTCAGATTTATTGCCAGAGATAATGTTGGAATTGTCTCAACCCAAGCCCGTCTAGTTAATCCACAAAATGTTGCAGTATCTACAGTAGATGGAACATTCCAGGTTGGATCTGTCACAGATGGTGGTTTTATCGCTAACTTAACAACAGCATCATCTGGTCCACGCGCTGGTGATGTTTACCAGATTCAAGCGATGGCACGAGATGCGGCTGGAAATGCAAGCAGTTGGTTTACTTTAGGTACTTTTACAATTACAGCTTCAAATGTAGATTGCACCTTGTCGGCAAATAGTAGAAATAGTCTTTGCACAGATATAACTGGACTAGATGTGCGCGTCGTTAGAAATGATGCAGCATTGCTACGTGTTGAGTTTTGTGCAATATCACCTTCAACAGATATTTGGTTTACTGGTTCCTCACCTTGGTATGGCAGACAGGTGCCAAGAGCTGGTGGTGGATACACAATTGAGAGCATCTCATTACCAACTAGCTCTGTTAAGAATTGTGCAAGTGGTGGTTTCTTCGGATTCTCAGAGTTGGCATCACCTGCAGCTGGCAGTACCTACACAATAAAAATAGACTTAGTAAATAATGGAGTGCAATTCTCCAAATCATTTAATGTCTCTACTACTGCTGATAGCTCTGGACCAGTTATTACCAATTTGGCAGTTACTCCTACCTCCATCTCATCCGGACAAGCAATTTCAGTAACCATGAAGGCCACTGATGCAGCAGGTGTAAGAGGTTGCGGTGCTACGGTTTACAACGTAAATGGTATTGATGTTGTAACAAATAGTGTTAGTACCTTAAATCCATCAACTGGTGTTTATACCGTAGATATAGTGCTGAACAGCGGCAATAATCCTGGCAGTTACACTGTGCGTGGTTTTTGTAATGATAATAATTTAAATAAAACTACTACTGGAGAAATTGCATCCTTTACAATAGCTGGTGCCTCTGTATCTGCAATTAGCTCGATGCCGACACCAATCACAATCGGGATAAATTACTTAGACCAAATTGTATTAAATGGATTTAACTTTGGAACAATCTCTGCTGCGCCAAGTAATTACAGTTGGACAGTCAGAACTCAAACTGCCTCAGGTGCGGTCGTCAGCAACATACCTACCGGTTCAAATCAAACATACATAACTGGACTATCAGGCTCAACTACATACTACGTTTATTTAATTGCAACAGACTCAGCTGGCCAAACAAGAGTTTCATCTCCGCTAACAGTTACAACCCTTGCTCCAGCTGATTCAGTGGCGCCTGCTATAAATATTGGCTCTGCCTATATTTCATCACTGACCACAAAAACTGGGCAGAGCATGACTGTTCAGTTCCAAGTTTCCGATGCAACCGGTGTTTCACCTGCCAAAGTAGGAGGCACTGGTGCTCATTGTGGCCTTTGGGATACATCAGAAAGTACACATTGGGTCTTACTAAAAGCGGACCTTCAAAGCGGTGATGTTAAAAATGGTACATGGGTTTGTAATTTTGTAATTTCAGCTGATGCACCTAGTGGAAATCTTAAAATTATCGCTGAGGCAGCAGATGCTTACGGAAATTGGAGCGGTCGAGTAACTCTTGCCACGGTAAGCAATACAAAGTTATAATTTCCAGGAGATAAAAATATTGGAGAGTAAATCATTAAGACAGTAAAAGCGTACGGAGAAATTCTAGAACTACCAGAATACCGAATCAAGTGGCTGTCTAGAATTGTATACAGCAGTCCATTCGAACTTTTTATTGCCTTTGTTATTTTAATCAATGCCATCTCTTTGGCTTTGCTAACGATGCCAGGTTCGGACCCAGGAACGAAAGAGTTTTATGCTCAGTTGGATGGTTTTGCTTTTTACGTCTATATCTTTGAATTGATTTTAAGAATAATTTCTTATGGCACTAAACCTTGGGAGTTTTTTAAGCGCTCCTGGAATATATTTGATTTTTCCATCATTGCCCTATCCCCAATTTTCGCAGGTCAACTTGTTGTTTTGAGATTGCTTAGATTACTTAGATTAATAAGAATTTTTAGATTTTTGCCTGAGGTAAAAGTTCTAACCGCATCCATTGCAAAATCATTACCACCTTTACTTAGTATGGGAGTTTTAATATTCCTTGCTCTATTTATTTATGGCATGGCAGGGGTATATATGTTTGGCGATGAACTTCCAGATCATTGGGGGAATATTTCAATTGCCCTTACCACGTTATTCATTTTATTAACACTAGAAAATTTTCCGGCATACTTGGAAGAAGCCACTGTCGTAAGTCCCTGGGCCTTACCTTTCTACCTTTCATATATCTTCATAATTGTGTTTACAGTATTAAATGTTCTAATAGGAATCGTATTAAACGCTATGGATGAGGCAAGAGCTGAAAACAAAAAAAGGATTGATAGAGTCAAGCAACTTGATGAAATAATTCATGAAGTCGACAAAATGACTGCTGATGGCAAAGTTACCGAGTTAGAGATCTCTGAACTTAGAAAAAAGCTTGCCATGCTGGAAAGAATTGCCGCCCAAAAGCAACAGCAATAGCTTGAAGGAGCCTGCATTTACTTCACTCAATCAACTGGCTAATAAATCACCCCAACGGCTTATCTTGAAAGTCCTATATTTTCTTAATGCTGGTGGTACTTTATTGGTAATCGACTGTTAGGAGATTTTATGTCAAATGAGAATTTATCAAGCAGCTCATCTAATCAATCAAGTAGTAGCACTTTTTCGATCCTAGCCATCATTTTCGGTGCAATATCCTTTCTATTTTTCCCAATTCTTTTTGGGCCTGCTGCAATTATTTTGGCAGTAATCGCAAAAACTAAGAATGAGAAACTAGCAAATATTGCAATAACTGTGGGAATCCTTGGTACTGTTTTTGGATTTATTCTGGGTGCAATAGTTTGGTCCATGTTTTAAAAAGCTGAAATCTTAAACATACTTAATTTAGATTTATAAGATGTTATATAAAAAAATTTCTATACTTACGGTGATGGTTATTGCTTTCGAATTGTCAATTTCTCCCTACCAAGCATCTGCTTACATAGAAAATAAACCCATATTTTATATGTGGGCAAAACCAGGGTGCTATTCGGCAACATTGAAGTCGAGTCCAACTATTCCACTCTATTCCGTAAAGAAAATTTACCCGGTATCTTGTTTGTCACCTCATCATTTTGAAGTATTTTATGCTGGTCAATTATTAGGCGCAGATGGAAAACTTGCAGCCGGTGGACGCGAGATTGTCAAAGAGTGTTTAAAAAAGTCAACAGATTTCCAATTCTACAAAAGAGTTTCCAGTTCATATAATTGGAGTAAGGACGACGAGGAGTTAATAG
>Ga0114979_10002390_pt1 | contig 12676 bp, 11 predicted proteins | sample S_140625_EF_Meta_FD_87315 | JGI IMG/M metagenome (GOLD analysis project Ga0114979, IMG submission 87315) | Freshwater microbial communities from Lake Simoncouche, Canada to study carbon cycling - S_140625_EF_MetaG | ecosystem: Environmental > Aquatic > Freshwater > Lake | place: Lake... | reverse complement strand
GGCCATTTGCGAATGCCTGGAATGCGTGAGCCTTCAGAAGGCTGCGCACCAATGATGCGGATGCTGGGGTTCTTTTCTTTCAAAAAGCGCGACACCCCCGTGATGGTCCCCGTGGTGCCCATGGCGCTGACGAAATGGGTGATGCGACCTTGGGTTTGCGTCCACAGTTCGGGCCCCGTGGTTTCATAGTGGATGCGGGGGTTGTCTTCGTTGGCAAACTGATCGAGCATGCGACCTTTGCCTTCGGCTTGCATGCGCTCGGCCAAATCACGGGCGTACTCCATGCCGCCGCTCTTCGGGGTCAAAATCAGTTCGGCGCCAAAAGCCTTCATGGTTTGGGCGCGCTCAATTGACAAGTCTTCGGGCATGATCAACACCATGCGAAAGCCCTTGATGGCCGCCGCCATGGCCAAAGCAATCCCCGTGTTACCAGAGGTGGCTTCTATCAGGGTGTCGCCAGGTTGGATCTCACCACGCTCTTGGGCGCGCTGAATCATTGACAAGGCGGGGCGGTCTTTGACAGAGCCCGCGGGGTTGTTGCCTTCTAATTTTCCCAACACCACGTTGCTGCGCTTGGCGTTGTCAAGAGCTCCGATGCGCTGCAGTGCCACTAAGGGCGTCTTACCGATGGCGTCTTCAATTGTGGGGTAAAGCATGTGTGAACTCATAGATCGCTACTGTGCCACAAGTCGCGCTGCCACCCCCTCAAAAACTTCACCCGCTAGGCGGGCATGCAAAAACCTAGGACGTGCGTTTATTTAACGTGTAGATGGGCTACTTCTGTGGATTTGTAGGCCCTTGAAGGGCGCACGGGCTGAATCAGGAAAATTATGATTCTCCACATACGAGCTGGCATAGTCACCCATGTATTGATCGCCCATTTGGTGCGAGCCCGTTTGGCTGGGCATGTAGAGGGCGTCTGACAGTCGACGACGCCCAATTAACACGAGCATCCAAAGATGTTTAAAAGCGGCCATCACAACCCCCTTGGTGACAATTAACAATGAAAACAGTTTATATTGTTTTAAAAAGCAATGCAACTGGCGTTTCTACTTAGTTTCAATCACGCACTCCTCGCTGTACAGGCTCAAACTGCTTCGACAAAACGCAAAGAATTTGTGCCATTACCTTTGTGCGGCTAGCAGGGGGAAGGTCATGTGTAGCCGATTGGAATTGATTTGCGGATTGGCTTGTGCAGAGTCGACTTGGAAGCTGTGAGCTAGATGCAGAAACCCAATTTGCGTTTGCTTCAACCCCTATCCAAAAACGCACAGCTTAGTTTCAGCTAGCAGTTTGGGCTAGCCAAGTCCAAGTAGATGTTCGGAATTTAGATTTATAAAGTTGAGTGTCTTGAAAAAAGACAGTCTTACCAAACAACATAGCCTGACAAGTAAATGTTGGTTAACACGATACTTCAATCAGAGGGTCTAACCTGACTCTTAGTTAGTTCTTCATAGGTAATGTGAATTTTGCAATTCCACTACCTTTACCAATAGCTCCAACACTTATCATATTGATATTCCAACTAACCAGCATTTCTGCTTTATCTGGATTCCAAATGAGCACATCAAAAGTTGCTTTTACTGTAGAGGGAGCTATCCCCATGCATCCAAACCTAGTCATAGTAAATTCAACGCGGTCATTTTGAAAATCAAGCTTACTGTCTGCTGCAGTACAGGAGACTGAAACACTACCCGTACCGCCGATTGTTTCTACTTTAAAAATTAAACCTCCACTATTGCTTACTTGTGGATTAATCATTTTTATATTTCTTACTTCTGATTTAGGCAGGAGCAACATCAGCAAGTTGTACACGGTAAATTGCAATGAATTTCTTGAGCATTTATTGGTTGCCAAATCAAATTGACAAAATGATATTTGCCCCTCGCCCACGCGACTTAACTTAGACTTTAATTCATCAAGATTCTGATCTTCCACCAAAGATCGCGACCAAATTTTGTAAGGCGTACAAATTTGATCAATACATGAATAAATGTTTCTATATTCAGATTTACCGAGTTTTGTATCCTTTTCAATGTTTTGTATTGCTTGGTCGTATGTCAAAGAACGAACAGTTGCTTCATTTTCAAATATGGTATTTGTTGCCAGAGCAACTTTCTCAGGCCCAGGAGTTGAAGCGCTAAAAGCAACCGATGGAAGAATCTGAACATTTTCAGACTGAGCTATTGCAACTAGTTGAGGAGAATTTGTAACAGCTACCGACTCAATAGTTATAACCTTTTGTGGGGCAAGTGGTTCTGCATTGACTGCAACCTGAACAATTGGCTTATCAAACACAGGCTTTACGCCCTTACCTTGATTGACTACAAATTCTTCACGAATCACACCTTCAATCCATGGTTCTTGATCGCCCTTACTAAAGTCATAAACTGCCTTAGAGACTCTTCGAAAAATGACTTCGAGAGTGACTTCTGGTTTCTTCAATTCCGCTAGTAGCGACTTGGTAAACAACCCATTCTTATCATCCCCGTCTGATGCAGTACCGCCAGGTCGAGTTGCATAAAAAATCACAGTTGATGTTGGCGGATCGACCCGCGCGAGACCGCCATTATTAGCTGATATTGATTTATCATTACCAAATGGATTATCTCGGCAGGCATCCAATACAACCACCGAGAGTCTTGGCCTAGCTTTTTGAATCGTTTGGAGAATATCGCCAAGATACAGGCTCTGATTGGCTAGTGTTTCAGCGCTCTTGAAACTTGCATTAATGGGTAATAGGTAATTCTTTGATTCCAACTGAACACCATGTCCAGCGTAGTAAAAAATCAAGCGGGTATTGCGCTTGAGTCTTTCTTCAAGTTGTCTCTTAAAAGCTGGGATATCTTCAACCTTTAAATTTTGGAACAGGTATGTTTCAAAGCCCTGTCTCTCTAATTCCGTACTGATAGCACTTGAGTCATTGGTGGGATTAGCCAGTTTTGCTGATCCTGCGTAATCTGAATTGCCGATTACAAAAGCAACACGATCTTCTTCCAACTGAGCCTGCGTAAATCGAGCGATTAGTAGTGCCGTAATTAACAAGGCCGATAACAAAAGTAATCGCATTAATTTATGGGTAACCTTGAGAGCCATGATTAAATATATTTCTTATTAAGTGAGTAATTCTATTAAACCAATTTTTTAGTGTATGTCTAGTTTGAGCGTTTACTTTACTGTCGCTTGTAACCACACCCTGACTCAACAACAGCCACACATCACCAACCGTCGGTTCAACCGACACTTAGAACTCAAACCCTGAATAGATTCGAGCCAACCTGAAACCCACTCCAATCGCCAAAGACACCCCACCCAACACCTTTACCAGCTTCCAATGAAAACTCTGTGCCATAATCCTGCTCTTCTCTCCCGTGCCCGGGTGGTGAAATTGGTAGACGCAGGGGACTCAAAATCCCCCGCCGCGAGGCGTGCCGGTTCGATTCCGGCCCCGGGCACCATCGGTAATCCTTACCGTCCTGACACGATAGCGACGCCTTCACCTTATGAATGACGACGACTCTCCCAACATCGTCAGAAGTGGCATGGAACACCATGTCTCCGTGTCCGAACACACGGGCAACGCGAAAAACCCAAAAAACGTCGTCACGTCCCACGCCGAAGAAACCGAAGCGCGCCAACGCGCCTTTGAAGCCGAAGAACGCGCTGCACTAGAGGCTGAAAAAGCCCTCGCCGATGTCTTGGCAGAACACATCGAACACGTGCCCCCATCGGACAACGGGCCAGATGCGAACATCCAACACATTGCATCAGACACATCGGCACCCAACCGACAAAGCATTGCTGCCAATGCTGGGTCACCACCCAACATCCAAAGCCTTGGCCATGACGCTGGCGCTGCCAATCAACAAGCCGTGGCGGTCGACGATGCGGCCAACACCCATCGACAAGGTATCGCTTCTGAGGGCATGGCACCGAATGTGCAAAACATCCCCGTCGACACCCTCACTGCCAATCGGCAAACCATTGAAAACGACGCGGAGCCGGCCACTCATTCGCACACCCTGCCCCAGGACGGGACCACGCCAAATCGCCAAGCCCTAGGCCAAGATAGTCATGCCGATCGCTCAGTCCAAGCCGCCTCTGATGTCTTGGGCGACCAGTCTGTTGGTTTGGAGGCCGCGTCACTGAACCGCCAAGCCGCGCCAGACAATGCAGCACCTGGCCCCAACCGTCAAAGCGTGGGCCACGACCAGATAACGGCCCATTTTGAGCCACTGCCTGCTGGCGACTTGGCGCGTCACAGCGCGAACCTCCCCAGCGCTGCACCCATGGATGGCGTGTCCACTGCAGCCCATGAAAGCGCCTCGCACACCCCATCGCCTGCCTCCGCCCTGGCTCCATCCCACGGTGGCTTGACGTCCGCTGATCAACTGCAAGTGGCCAAGCTCAAGCGCGAGAAAACCAACGATGCATTTCATGGCCGCTTGGCTGGCATCAAACACGACGTGGATCAACTCAACCATCGTTTGTCAGACTTTGAAGAACAAGTCGAAAAAGAAGATGCCAAACTGGACAAAGGCAATCCTGACAATTTTCAAGTCAAGCTCGATTAAATTCAGCTGTCACCCACATGCCACTGGCTGGCAAGTTGCTTGATTACGATCTACGCCTGCCCAGACGGCAGGCGTTTTTGTTTCTGGAGCACACTTTGAGCCAACTTTTTTCTAAATTCACCCTCACCTCACCGCGCGGCCCCCTGAACTTGGCCAACCGTGCGATCGTGGCGCCCATGTGTCAGTATTCCGCAGACCACGGACAAGCCACCGACTGGCACCTGATGCACTGGGGCAGCTTGCTCAATAGCGGCGCAGCCCTGTTTATCATCGAGGCGACGGCGGTCGTGCCTGAGGGCCGCATCACCCCCCAGTGTCTGGGGCTTTGGGACGACACCACGGCGGCCGCATTACAAGACAAACTCAGCCGCGCTCGCCAACTTGCCCCCCACGTGCCCGTGTGCATCCAGTTGGCCCACGCTGGGCGCAAAGCCTCTAGCGCATCACCTTGGGAAGGTGGCCAGTTGCTAGCGCTGGACAAAGGCGGCTGGCCCACGGTTGCGCCATCGGCCATTGCCCACTTGACCACCGAGACAGCCCCCCATGAGCTCGACGCCCAAGGCTTGCAACACATCTTGCATGGCTTTGTCCGCGCCGCCCAAAAAGCCGACGCCATGGGCATTGAAGCCATCGAACTGCACGGCGCGCATGGCTATTTGTTGCACCAGTTTTTGTCACCCATCGCCAACCAGCGCACCGACGCCTACGGCGGCAACTTTGACAACCGCACGCGCTTTCCCTTGGAGGTGTTTGAGGCCGTGCGCGCGGTTTACAAAGGCACGCTGGGCATGCGCCTCTCGGCCTCCGACTGGGTCGAGCACGGCTGGACACCTGAAGAAACTGCTGACTTCTCGCTTCGCCTCAAACTGGCAGGTGCAGACTTTGTGCATATCTCCTCGGGCGGTGTGTCAGCGCAACAAAAAATTGCGATTGGCCCCGAGTACCAAGTGCCCTTCGCCAAATTGGTGAAACAAAAAACGGGCCTGCCCACCATTGCTGTGGGCCTCATCACAGAACCCCAGCAAGCCGAAGACATTTTGGTGCGCGGCGATGCAGACCTGATCGCGCTGGCCCGCGCCTTTTTGTATAAGCCCCGCTGGGTGTGGGAGGCTGCCGCCGCCTTGCATGGCAAGGTTGAAGCCAGCCCCCAATACTGGCGCTGCATGCCACGCGAAGCACAGGGCATTTTTGAAGCCGTGCAAATCGGGCAGCGCTAAAAATTCATAACACGGGAGACAAACCATGAATCACTTCACACGCCGCAACCTCGCCGCCGCGTGGCTAGCCACGGCCCTCCTTGGGTCCAGCGCCTTCTTGGCGCCCTTGGCCGCGCACGCACAAGCCGACGCTTACCCCAGCAAACCCATCACCTTGGTGGTACCCAATCCGCCCGGTGGCTTGGTGGACACCTCGGCCCGTTTGGTGAGCGAACCCTTGGCACGTCTGATTGGCCAATCGGTGGTGGTGGACAACAAACCCGGCGGCAGTGGCAACTTGGCCTATTCCAACGTGGCGCGCAGTGCCAAGGACGGCTACACCGTGCTGGTGTCGTATTCGGGCTATCACATTGCGAACCCGATCCTGATGGACAAACTGCCATGGGACTTGAAAGATCTCACCCCCATTGGCCTGATCACCGTGGCCACCAATGTGATTGCCGTCCACCCCTCGGTGCCCGTTAACAATTTGAAAGAATTCATTGCCTGGGCCAAACAAAATCCAGGCAAGCTCAACTACGCCTCTCAGGGCAATGGCTCGGTGTCCCACATTGGCACAGAAATCTTCAAGCAGCAAACGGGCATTGAGATGACCCACGTGCCTTACAAGGGCTCAGGGCAAGCCATTCAAGATGTGTTGGCGGGTCAAGTGCAAGTGTTCATCTCCACCCCACCCTCTTTGATGGGCCATGTGCAAAGCGGCAAGCTCAAAGCGCTGGCGGTGACAGGCAAAGCACGTCACCCTCAAATGCCGCAAGTGCCCACCGCTGCCGAAGCGGGCATGACGGGGTTTGAGTTGGAGTCATGGGTGGCTTTGTATGTGCCCAACGGCACCCCCAAAGAGGTGGTGCAAAAGCTGTCGGCCGACGTCAAACGCAGCATGGAGTTGCCTGAGACCAAGCAGCGCGCCGATGCAGCAGGCGTGGAAGTGCGCTACCTGACACCTGACAACACCACCAAGCTTTTGGATCGCGACACTGCCAGCTGGGCCAAGGCCATCAAGGCGGCGAATATCAAGTTTGATTAAGCCAAGCCGTCTTTGACGTCTGGATAGCGCAGCTGCAAGCGCAGCTCGCGCTTCATGCGCGTGTTGCGCATGCGGCGTGACTCACTCATGAAGCTCAGCTGCATAGCGGGTAAATCGGTTTGGGCTTGCGCACGGCTGATGCGTGGCGGCTTGGCCAAACCATATAAATCCGCTGCCATGTCAAAGTAGTCACCCATCAAGCGTTGCGTGTCGTCGTTGACGTTGTAGCTGCGCTGCGGTTGACCGCGCCACAGTGCCAACTGACAGGCCCGCGCCAAGTCGTCGGCATGGATGTGGTTGGTGAACACATCGTCCTCACGCGCCAGCACTGGCGTGCCGCGCAGCAGTCGATCACGGGGCGTTCCCCCTTCGCGGTCGGGCGCATAAATGCCAGGAATGCGCAGCAGGCTGACCCGCGTGGCGCTTGAGCGTAAGCGCCCAAGATGCCGCATGCGGGCTTCGGCATCCACACGTCTTTGCGCTCGGGGGGTGATGGGGTTCACGCCGCGCGTCTCAGCCACCCAAGCGCCCGCGCAATCGCCATACACCCCCGTGGTCGAGCCATACACCACGCTGCGCGGCGCACTGCGGCGCATCAGCGTTTGCGTCAGCGCGCGCGTGCGGGGATCCGCCAAGCCCTGCAAAGGGGGCGGTGCGAGGTGCAGCACCCGTGTGGCCCAGCCCGCCAAGCGTTGAAGCGAAGCTGGGGCATCTAAATTACCCACCACAGGCGTCACACCTTGGGCGCGCAGCGCCACCACACGGGCTGGACTTGAGGTAAGCGCCATCACGCGCACATGACGCTGCACGCGCACCACGCGCTGGCCCACGTCACCGCAACCGATGATGAGCAAACGCTCGCGTTTGAACCGAGAGGGCAAGGCGCCTAGGGGGGATTGATTGGAAGGCAAAATACACCTTATAAAAGTTCAAGGATACCCAAAGATGAGTTTCAACATCACGGTCCAGCCCAGCGGCCGCGCTTTCACCGCCACGTCTGACGAAACTTTGCTGGCTGCTGGCCTGCGCCAAGGCATTGGCCTGCCCTACGGCTGCAAAGACGGCGCCTGCGGTTCTTGCAAATGCAAAAAGATTTCGGGTGACGTCACCCACGGGGTGCACCAAGACAAAGCGCTCAGCGCAGATGAAGAAGCCAATGGCTTTGTGCTGACTTGCTGCGCCACCGCGCACAGCGATGTAGTACTGGAATCGCGTCAAGTGGTGGAAGAGGGCGCCTTCCCCATCAAAAAAATGCCTGTTCGCGTGATTTCTCTTGAGAAAAAATCGCACGATGTGATGCTGGTCAAACTCCAGCTTCCCGCCAACGACGTGATGAAGTTCCACGCAGGCCAGTACATCGACTTCTTGTTGCGTGACGGTGACCGCCGCAGCTACTCGATGGCCAATGCCCCCCACACCTTGGTGGAGGGCTCTCCCGCCGTCGAATTGCACATTCGCCACATGCCAGGCGGCAAATTCACCGACCACGTGTTTGGCGCCATGAAAGAAAAAGAAATTCAACGCATCGAAGGCCCGCAAGGCAGCTTCTTCTTGCGTGAAGACTCAAACAAACCCTTGGTCTTCTTGGCCTCAGGCACAGGCTTTGCGCCCATCAAAGCTATCTTGGAGCACATGCAGCACAAAGACATCTCGCGTCCCGCAACACTCTACTGGGGGGGTCGCCGCCCCGCCGACTTGTACATGCACGACTGGGTGCAAGCGCAATTGGCCGCCATGCCCCACCTGACCTATGTGCCTGTTGTGTCGGACGCCCTGCCAGAAGACAACTGGACAGGTCGCACAGGCTTTGTGCATGCCGCTGTGTTGCAAGACATCGCTGACCTCAGCGGCCATCAGGTCTATGCCTGTGGTGCGCCGATTGTGGTGGACTCGGCCCGCGCTGCCTACACACAAGCAGGTTTGCCAACTGATGAGTTCTACGCAGATTCCTTCACCTCTGCGGCCGACAAAGCCAAATAACGAGCGCTAACCATGTCAAACCACACACCCAACTCACGCCACGCCCTGCTTCGTCACTTGCCTGCCTGGCTAGGTCTGGCTGCGGGACTGTGCTTGTCCAACGCGCAAGCCCAAAACTTTCCCAGCAAACCCATTCGCTGGGTGGTGGTGGCCCCAGCAGGCTCGTCGCTCGACGTGATTGCGCGCGCCATGCAAGACAAACTCAAAGACAACTTGGGCCAAGCAGTGGTGGTGGAAAACAAACCACAAGCCGGTGGCACCTTGGGCACCCATGAGGTCGCCAAGTCAGCGCCTGATGGCTACACCTGGGTCATGTCGTTCAATGGTCCTTTGGCATTTGCGCCCTATCTGTATCCCAAACTACCCTACCAGCCGCTGAAAGATTTGCAGCCGGTCATGATCACCACCTCGCAGCCCAACGTGATTGCCGTCAACGCCCAGTTACCCGCCAACACGATGCGAGAGGCCATCACGCTGCTCAAGGCCGCACCCGGTCAATACAACTTTGCTTCAGTGGGCAATGGCAGCTCATCGCACCTGACCATGGAATACATCAAGGCAGTCACCCAGACCTACGCCGTCCACATTCCCTTCAATGGCAGCCCACCTGCCGTGATGGCCACCATGGCTGGCGACACACAATTCATCGCCTCCGTGCCCACCGTCATATCGCCACAAGTCAAACAAGGCCGATTAAAGTATTTGGCCGTCACCAGCGCGCAACGCTACCCGCTGCTGCCCGACGTCCCCACCGTGGCTGAAAGTGGCGTGCCCGAGCTCAAAAACTTTGAGGCCTTGGCGTGGAATGGTGTGTTGGTGGCAGCCGACACCCCGCGCGCGGTGGTGGATCGCATCAACGCGGCATTGAATGCCGCCTTGGGTGATGCATCGGTCAAAGAACGTCTGAAATCTGCTGGCCTTGAGCCCGTCGGCGGTACGCCAGAGCAATTCACGAAATTGATTCAAGATGAGGCCGTCAAATGGGCGCCCATCATCAAGCGCTCTGGAGCCCGCATTGATTAAGTCAAGCCTCCAAGCACTCGCCCTGGGTCTCCTTAGCCTGGGCTTGGCACACGCACAAACGCCGTCCAAACCCATTCGCTTGATCGTGCCCTATGCCGCAGGCGGTCCGATTGATGTGACCGCGCGCGTCCTCGCGGAGCGCGTGAAAGACAGCTTAGGCACGGTGATCGTCGAAAACCGCCCAGGTGCTGGCGGCAACATCGGCGCAGATGCCGTGGCGAAGGCCACACCTGACGGTTCAGTGATCGGCATCGCTGCCACCGCCACACATGCCGTGAACCCGTGGCTCTACAGCCGCATGCCCTTCAACGCGGCCACCGACTTTGCGCCCATCACGCAAATATTGCGCGTGCCCAATGTGTTGGTCATGAATGCCGACACCGCCAAGCGCTTGCACATCACGTCCCTGCAAGACTTCTTGCGCTACACCCGCGCCAACCCCGCCAAACTCAACTATGGCTCGGGGGGCAATGGCAGTGCGGGTCATTTGGCGGGCGAGCTATTCAAATCACGCGCAGGGATTTTTGCCGTGCACATTCCCTACAACGGGGGGAACCCCGCGCAACTCGCTTTGCTCGCAGGGCATGTGGATTTCAATTTCGACAACTTGGCCACCGCAGCCCCCAACATCAAGAGTGGCAAGCTCATAGCACTCGCGGTGACCACCCCCACGCGCAGCGCGGCGTTGCCAGACACGCCCGCAGTGTCTGAAGTTTTGAAAGACTTTTCAGTGGACACCTGGTGGGGCTTGGTCGCCCCTGCAGGCACACCCGCTGCCGTGGTGCAACGGCTAAACCAAGCTTTTGTGGAGGCTTTGAACGCACCTGAAACCAAAGCACGGTTTGCCAGCCTGATGGCAGAACCCGTGCCCACCACTCCTGCAGCATTTGGGCGATTCATGACCGACGAACTGTCTAAATACGAAGCCGTGGTCAAAGCCAGCGGCGCCCGTGTGGATTGAAAAAATGCAAGTCAAAGATATTGAGATGATGCGCCCTTTGCATTGGCTCGCTTTGGCTTGGCGGGATATGGAACGTTGCCCCACCGCCGGTGTGACGCATGGCTTGATTTTGGCGATCATGGGCGGCAGTTTGTTTTGGTTTGCGCGCGATGAGTTTTGGTGGATCGCGGCCATGCTCTCCGCCTGCATGATCGTGGCCCCGCTCTTGGCCGTGGGCTTGTATGAGATCAGCCGCCGCCTCGAGCATGGCGAAGAAGCCACCCTGACCGATGCGTTTCGTATCTGGACTTGTGGTGACAAACGCTTGATCCATTTTGGTCTGTTATTGGCATTGTCCAGCGCCGGTTGGCTGCTGTGCTCTGCCGCTTTGGTCCACTGGATACTGCCCGCCAGCGTCCACACCCCGGCTGATTTTTTGCGTTTGGTGGTGTTGCAACCCACTCTGGGCTTGTTTGAAATGTGGGTCTTGATGAGCGCACTGATTGCGGCACCGATGTTTGCGTCGACGGTGGTCACCATTCCCTTGCTGCTGGAACACCCCAGCCTCACCCTGGCGCAAGCCGTTTTCACGAGTTGGCGTGTGGTCGCGATGAACCCCTTTGCAATGGCCTGTTGGGCGGGCCTGCTGTGCTTGTTCACCACACTGGGGATTGGCTCGGCTTTCTTAGGCCTGCTCGCCATCGTGCCCATGTTGGGCCATGCCAGCTGGCATGCTTACCGAGACTTGGTCACTGACGCCCCCTCGGCACCTTGAGCCTGTATGACTGAAGAACAATTTGCCCAATTTGGGTTGACCTTTGGTGTGGGCGGCTTCATGCTGTACATGCTGTTCATTATTTTTCAGCTCGCGCGTGAATCCAAGGCTGGGAAGTTTGGCACCTTTGTGTTGTTTTTGGTGTTGGCGTTTGGCATGCTCGGCTTTGTGGTCAAACAAGTGCTAATTTGGATGATGGAAGCTTGAACCGTCCAAAGTTTTAGCGGTGACCCACCTCAAAATCGTTGCGCCCCGTTTGGTCTTGGCCACGTAACAACCATAAGGGGCGCGTGCCAAAGCTCACGGGCACCCCTGTCTTGCCATCCATGGGACGAAGATGGCGGTCAAACAACGAACTGCCAGGCATGAAACGCAAGGCCACGCCCGTGCGGCGCTGCGTGGAGGTGTTGGCCTTCGCGCCATGGATCATGTAGACGTCGTGCATCGACATTTGACCCGGCTGCAACTCCAAATCCACCGCGTGCGACTCATCAAACGTGCCGTCGGCCATGCGCTGGTTCAACACCACATCGTGTCGATCTTCATGCAAATGGTCATGCAAGAGTTGCTGGCTGTGCGAGCCTGGAATCACGCGCAAGCAGCCGTTGGCGCGCGTGCTGGGCTCGAGCGCCACCCACACGGTACAAGTCGCCAAAGGGCGGATGGGCCAGTAGTGACCGTCTTGGTGCCAAGGCGTCTCAAACCCCTCGCTGGCCGGTTTGCAAAACACGTGACAACCCCACAGGATGATGTCTGGACCGAGAACTTGCTCGACCAAATCAACAATGGGGGGATGCATGGCGAGCTCTAAAAATCGTTGGCTGCCATGCACGCCTTCGTCATTGCGGCCCTCGATGTGCGCACTCACAAGTTTTTCGGGGCGTACACCTGGGTTGTTGGCAATCAAGGTGTTGAGCGCATCTTGCAAACCCGTCAGTAATTCGGGCTCAAGTTGGTAACGGGGAATCACATACCCTTGTGTTTGGTAATGCTGAATTTCATCTTGACTTAACTGTGTCGACATGGTCATGACTCCCCTAAATAAGCGGCACGCACTTTGGGGTCGTGCAGCATCGCATGCGCGTCCCCACTCAAAGTGATCAGCCCCGACTCCATCACATAGGCGCGGTGGGCAATTTG
>Ga0114979_10002389_pt1 | contig 12688 bp, 14 predicted proteins | sample S_140625_EF_Meta_FD_87315 | JGI IMG/M metagenome (GOLD analysis project Ga0114979, IMG submission 87315) | Freshwater microbial communities from Lake Simoncouche, Canada to study carbon cycling - S_140625_EF_MetaG | ecosystem: Environmental > Aquatic > Freshwater > Lake | place: Lake... | reverse complement strand
GCTCATTGTAACAATATATCATTGTGCCCGAAACACAAACTTGAGACAAGGCATTCTCTACTTTAAATACAAGATCCCTAAAATTCAAAGTAATTTTGTGTTTCATATAATATATAACTAATAAATAAAATTGAAAACTTTAATTTCTAATTATATAATTTTATAAAGCTAATAATTAATATCAAAAAATGTTATATCAATTAACAAATTTACAGCAAGGAACAGTTGTGAAACGACCTTCAGCAATGATAAAAACACCCTATGTTGCCGATGTATTATTATCAAACCAAGATAAAATCATTGCGCACAGTTTATCCCTTGGATGCTGCGGGCTAGCTGACACAACTGCTCAAGTATTACTAGAGGATTTAACCAGTCTTCAAAAAGAAAAAATAAATAAAAAAACAGAAAAACCAAAATGCTCCCACCGTATTCATCTCTCGATATATCATGAAAAAGAAAGCGAAACACAAGTAATTATTGGAATCAACCCAAAATTAGCGGAAATCCTGGTTGAAAAAGCGCTTGATCAAAATGTATTACATAGTCTACAAAATATAAAATCATACAAGAGAGAAGTCGCCATGTATATTCCTGGAAAAGTAGATTCGCGTTTCGATTTCACCGGTGTAGACCAGAACGGTATCCCATTCATCATGGAAATTAAAAATGTCCCTCTTGCTGACTATGAAGATGTATGTTCTAAAGATCGAAAACTTTTGGATTTCACCGGAAGGGAATTTTCGTCCAAAGTCGCCTATTTTCCCGACGGATACCGAAAAAAAAGCACCGACCCCATTAGTCCTCGCGCATTAAAACATGTACAAGAGCTCACCTTGATCAAGAAAGAAGACCCCCGTATTCGATGTATATTGTGTTTTGTCATTCAACGCCACGATGTAAATCGATTCACACCGTCAATCATTGATCCCATATATCGTGAGGCTATTCGAGTTGCCATGGACGTCGGTGTCGAAATCATACCTCTGGTAATCAAATGGGACTGTGCCGGCGACTCCGTATATGAAGCCCATTTTGTTTGCGACAATTTACCTATTGTATTCTAGGTTTTTCCTGGTAAATAATTCTAAAAAAGAAACGACTTAAAAATACCCGAGTATTTGTTATAATTGTTATTCGGAAGAGAAAATGAAAAAGAACGCAAAATTGCTAGAGGATAATAAGAACCAGCATGAAACAATATACTTATATCCCAACAACAATAATGCGGAGAAAAGTGAAGAGAAAAATATGATCCCTAAAGAAATTCCGCTATTTTGGATGCATCCAGAGATACTCGCAGCTATTGCTATGGCTGTTCCGGGAATATTTAGCATATATTACTTATTTTTCGTGGGAAAGGATGTGATAATAAACCCTTTGGGCACTCAGATATGTGCTATATCTTGTTTATGTCATTTTCCTTGGAGTGCTGGTTTGCATGTATACAGAGCTTATGGAAGTTATCCTGTTTATCGCAGTTACCTATATAAAGCGGACGTAGCGTTTCATCATATTTATTCTCTTTCTACAAGATATGCGTTTTCATTACATTTTTCACTTGTGGAGACAATATTTCATGTGTCATGTATTCTACACTTGATTTATTGTGATCCTCTAAAAAATCCAGAGAGGAAGAAAATGATAGGAATTTTATCAGCAATTGGACTAGGTTCATGTGCGTTTGACTTGTTTAATCGCTCCACTAACCATTTCTATCTTGCGTTAGGTATTGCGGGAGTTGGATTTCTCATTCATCATAACGAATTGCTAGGCGCATACTCTCCTTTTTGGTTTCATATCTGCTTAGCTGCCCCACATTACTGCGTTTTACAAGGTTTGAATACTGTTGTATATTGTGTTTCCTGAGTCAATAACGCCATTAAGAAAATAATTCTACAAAAGAAACGACTTAAAAAGACCCAGCTAAAGATAAATATGTCATCAAGTTATACAACCCAAAATGATTTGTTGTTGAACAATTTAATGGATTTTTACAAGAAGGACAATAATTTAGATAAAATGTTGAAAATCATTACTGGCGAATCTAAAATATCATTACGTATTGTAGACTGGTTTGCCACCAATTATGCGAAAAAATATTACACACTTTATTCTTTTGAGGATGTTAATGGAATCACCAGACGATTTAAGGTGTATGTCGATTACAAGTTGAAACTAAAAGCTTACAGTAAGATGCGTTTTGACCCTTTTTGTCGCTGGGACAGAATCAGTATTCCATACAAAGAAGATGGCACCTTTATCGAGACAACAATCGGTCAACTGAACTTTTTTAAATGGACCTTGGAAAACAAATTAATTGATTATATTGAAGAAAATTATGAGACCATTGAAAAGGATATGAATAACCGTAATAGTACATCGAAGAGAAAGGAAATCGCGTTGGACAATAGTGCTACCAAAACGAGAAAGAAGCGCGAGGAGTTATCCGTGTCAGCTACCAAGAGCATCAAAAAAGAAAAGGTGGAAATTGTGTTGAATTTTAATTAGTATTGCTGTACGATGGTGTAAAGCAATAGCTTTGCCATCTGGCAAAGCAATCGCTTTTGTTAGAACAAAAACAAAGATAATAAAATCTTTACTCACCCAAGATGGTGACCATAAACCGCAAATCACTATAACTAAAATATAACAAAAATATTATATTTTAATTACTATATATGAACCAGATACAAAAACGATTTTTGTTATTTCTCATAGGATGTATTGGAATAAGAACCTTATTTGTTTTTATCGCAAAAAATACGAGTGTTAGCTATTTGCCTTATTTAGGCTATCTTGCGTTATTCCCCGCGGTTGGATTCGCGTATATATATTTAACCGGATCACGAAAAACCAGACAAGAAGTTTTTGGAGAAAAAATATGGTGGAATGATTTAAGACCATTACATTCTCTTTTGTATTTTTTATTTGCTTATAACGCAATTCAGCGCAACAAAAATTCATGGGTCTATTTGTTGATAGATGTCATCATTGGACTTATCAGTTTTTTGATTTTTCATTATTTTAACAGTGATTTTGAAAAATTGGTCCAATGAGTGAAAGGATTTAAATAATCATTGCAATAGTAATATATGGGTCATTCCCAATCTATTCAAAAAATAAATTTCGAAGATATGCAAACCGTGTATAAAAACCCGGAACTTTATTTGCTGATCAATACTCTTCCAGTATCAGAACAAGGTTGTCTTATATATAACACGATTAAACCTGAACAAGAAGAGGGTGTGATTAACCGGTACATGGGTGGTAACAAAGGCATTCGAATCATTATCTACGGAAAAAATTCAAACGACGAATTAATATATAAAAAATATAATCAATTGGCGGGGTTAGGCTTTGTCAATGTATATGTATACACGGGTGGTCTTTTTGAATGGTTGATGCTACAGGATATTTACGGGTTTGATAATTTTCCAACGACGAGCAAACAGCTGGATTTATTGAAATTCAAACCGCAAAAAAGATTGAATATTTCTTATATTGAAAACGGGTGACACCGGCGTTACCAGGAGGTGACATTAGGGTCGCACCGGGTTTATTTCATGAGTGCCATATTGGATAATTCATCCGCGCGTTTGTTTTTGTCACGATACACATGTTCAAATGAAATGTTTTCAAAACATTCGCATAATGTTTTTGCGTTTGTATATAGTTCTAATAATTTCGCGGATTTTACTTGGTATTCCCCACGCATTTGTTTAATCACCAATTGACTATCGCCACGCACTGTTAAATCACTGATTTCACGGACAATTGCCTCTTGTAGCCCAAGAATAAGACCTCCATATTCAGCGGTATTATTCGTGGCGCGGATACCCACAAATTTGGAGGCGCCCCATACTTCTTCGCCTTTATAATATAAAACCGCGCCTGCGCCACCCGGACCAGGATTACCTTTGCTACACCCATCGAAATACAATACATAATCTGTTTCTGGTTTCGGTGCGGCGTACATACTTTCTGGAAATATTTTTATGCCCATTTTATAACACATGTTTTTATAATAATGATACATTTGTAATAGTACAAATATAATTATTCAATTTTTATTTTTTTGTTTTTTTTGAAAAAAAATAGGTATGTTATTTTACAACAAATAAGACAACTACTTTTTATATTGATATGGATCAAATTAAAATTCAACAAAAGATTTTATGTTTTCTATCCAATCACCCAATACGTCACGATTTTCATAAATATCCGTATTTCCATCTAATACTAATTGACGATTGGATACTTTTTGAAAATCGCGGTTCAACATATGGGTATGATAACTATGACACGATTTCAAATAATCAACATGAATATTGGATTCACCTAATCGCGATCTCTTGGCAATACGTTGGTGACATATATCAGGATCCGTCTCCACATAAATGACTCCGCATATTGGAAAATCTTTCACAAATGCGTCAAACCATTTGTTATATATTTGATAACTTACGTCTTCTATTTTTCCAGTGTCGTAAAGCATTTTCGCAAAGACAAATTTATCCGTGTATAAACTTCGCTCGCTAATAATAATCGCGTCTGGATTTTTTTCGACCGTCGTTTTCAATAAATTTAGGCGAGAAATATATGCCATCATTTGAAATGGAAACGAATATTTCTCCTGGTCTTCATAAAATTTTTGTAACATGGTATTTCCCTCGGCGTCTTTGATTTCCTCCCATTCATCAACTGGTTCTTTCATAAATATAATTTTTTGATTACTTATTATTAATTCATTCTTTAAAGATTCAAGTAATGTTGATTTACCCGAACCAATATTTCCCTCAATTGAAAAGATGCGTGTCATTGCTTGTTTCATTTTTATCTTTACCTAAATATCTAATTGTATTATAAAAGTTTAAGTTTAAACTTATTCTTTTCAATTTTTATTTTTATAAATTTACACCTTTTGAGAGAAAATGAAAACGGTTTAGGGTTATTTCTCTACAGGTAATCCATAATCTAACCACCCGGCAACAGGAACGCCTTTTACAGGAGACAACCCGTATCCATATTTGATAGAAACTACATTATAACCCAATAGTTTCAATAAAGTCATTACTTGACTACTTGTATGACCCACATAACAAATCAAAAAGATGGTTTTATCTTTTGGTAATTTCTTTACGTTTTTTTCGTCCAAAATATTCAGCCAAAATATGTTTTTTGCGCCTTTGATATGCCCCTTTTTGTATTCCTTTTCTTCTCTCAAGTCAATCAAATAATAATCCTTTTTCTTCAATAAATAATCATTATAAAAATCAATGGGAGTTATATAATTCCAGTCATTCTTGGTGGATTTTAAATAGTTTCTTAACATTTCTATATTCATTTTCTATGATTTTATATATTATACAATGACATAATAAAAATTGATTATTTATTATCATTATTTATTACAGTAAAACAACTTACAAACAATTACACATAGTATATCATACAACCCAAAAATCCAACACTAAAACAAAATGGATCTAAACCAAAGAAAACTTACGAAAAACGAGTGGGAAACCATTGAAAGCCCTGTTTCTGAACAAGAAAAAGAAGTATTAAACCTTATTATACAAGGTTACCACAACGTAAACATCAAGTATAACCGTTATCTTTCCCTGTTTCAGTATTTAAAAATCGAATACAGTGAATCTATGGAAGATTATTTATATAATAAATACTTTTCCCCTAAATTAAACGAAATCAAAAAAAATTACCCAACTGTCTTGTCTGTATTTCAACTCATCAATGCGAAAAACAATCCAGCTATTAAAAAAGCGGACTTGATCCGCCTTGAAAAAAACGATCCGTCAAAAATAAATCCGGACAACGCCTATGAATATTTGCTCATTGACACCGCTGAACAATTGATCAAGTACAAGGAGAAAAAGACTTCAAAATGGTTATTTCATTATTTCACCTTGAGTAAATTAATCAAAAACACGATTCATCATTTGAATCGCCATGTCTTGTTGTTTGTTACAAAAATATTAGCGCTCTATGAAGACGACGTTGATTTGACCAAAGTCATCGAACATTCCGTCGATTTTATTGAGAAAAACAGTGTTATTTTAAAATACGGTGATATTTCCCTCTATGAACACCAAAAACAATTGTTTGCCACCATGAAAAATCCCGATTTCGAGGAACGTCAAGCCTCTTTTCGCGCCGAATGTAAACGCAGACGAACCCATAACGGTGACCAGGACTCGGATAGTGACGATGAATATGTCACACCAGTATGCTCAGCTGAAAAAAAGGCACTACCTCCGCGTTTGGTCCTCTATATTGCCCCCACCGGTACAGGAAAAACACTGAGTCCGATTGGTATTTCCGAGAAAAACCGCGTCATATTTGTATGCGCTGCGCGTCACGTAGGGTTAGCCTTGGCACGCGCAGCGATTTCCGTCGGTAAAAAAATAGCGTTTGCCTTTGGGTGTGCGAGTGCGGACGATATTCGCTTACACTATTTTGCGGCGAAAGAATACACCGTGAATAAACGCAGCGGTCAAATCAAAAAAGTGGACAACAGTGTGGGCGATAAAGTCGAAATCATTATTTGTGACGTAAAATCGTATTTGCCTGCGATGTACTATATGAAGGCATTTAATCCAGTGGAAAACATTGTCGTCTACTGGGATGAACCCACGATTACTCTGGACTATGAAAATCACGATTTACACGAAACAATACAAAAGAATTGGAATGATAATTTGATTCCCAATATGATATTATCGTCGGCAACTTTGCCAAAATTACATGAATTAACAGACACCTTGGAGGATTTCAAAGGGAAATTCCCTCACGCACAAATCGTCAATATTGTCAGTCACGATTGTAAAAAGACGATTCCTATTATAAACAACAACGGCTATGTTGTATTGCCGCATTTCATGAGCACAGAATATGATCGAGTTTTGGAAATTGTTGAAAACTGTGAAAACAATTTGACTTTGTTGCGTTATTTTGATTTAAAAGAGGTCGTTGAATTCATATTGTTTGTTGAAAAAAATAATTATATTACACATAGTAACAAAATAGCGCGTAATTTTGCGAGCGTCGATGATGTAAATATGATGAACATTAAATTACACTATTTGCGCTGTTTGAAAAATGTGATTGGTGGTTCATGGGGATCCATTTATATTTCCTTGAAAGCAAGTCGGGTGAGACGTATTGAAAACAACGAGACGATTGACCCCAAAGGTGTTCCTATGAAGAAAACAGGTATAAATATTCAAGACAAAACCTCGACAAACAGTGGAAATAGTTGCGCGATTTATGTATCCACTAAAGACGCTTATACATTGACTGATGGTCCGACTTTATTCTTGGCGGGTGATGTAGAAAAAATCGCGAAATTTTGTATTCAACAGGCAAATATCCCGGCGAAAGTGATGGAAGATATTTTGGGAAAAATTGAATTCAACAATCAAGTCAATGAGAAAATCATGATTCTTGAACATAAATTGGAAGACCTCATTGAGAAGAAAACCATGAAACAACAATCTGGTGACGACAGTTATGCGGCTAAAAAACTGAAAAACGAACCAAAAAGTCGCGACAAGGAAATTGGCGAAAAAGACGGTGAAGTCATTAAACTCAATTCAGATTTGACCTTGTTGAGATCCATGATCAAGTCCGCGGAATTGAATGAGACATTTATTCCAAACAAGCCATTACATTTGAAAAAATGGGCAGACACCTTAAACACTATCGGAGCATTTACCAGTGATATTGATGAAGATATTATCACAAATATTATGTTATTGAATGATGTCGAAGACAGTTGGAAAATATTGCTACTCATGGGTATCGGGGTTTTCACCAATCATCCTAGTATTACTTATACGGAAATCATGAAAAAACTGGCGGATCAACAAAAATTATACATGATTATTGCGTCGAGTGATTATATTTATGGAACGAATTATCAGTTTTGTCATGCTTACTTGAGTAAAGATATGAAATTAACTCAAGAAAAAATTATACAGTCGCTTGGGCGTGTTGGTCGCAATAATATACAACAAAATTATTCAATCCGATTTCGCGACGATGAACAAGTACATAAATTATTCTATAAAGAAGAAAACAAAATAGAGGTCGCAAATATGAATCGTTTATTCAAAGGTCTTGCTTTTGTATAATAAATTATGCGTTTATCTAAATACAATAAAAATACTGTATATATATTATAATGATTCATATCATAACTGATAGAGATTTAGGAAATTATAATATTGAAGATACATGTATACATAAATATGAAAATGTAATATCATATAAATACTCGCCTTCTATATCGGAACTAACATTTTTTTCTTCGGTTGATCTATCTTTACAAGAAGATAAAGAAATATATTATATATTTGATTGTCCTGGTAGGGATCCGCTGTTACATTGGATTTCCGAGACCTTCATATTTTTTCCACTACTATTAAAGGTGAAAGAAACTTATCCAAATATTAAAATATTGAATACAAATACAAAAAAATATGTAAAAAATATATTTAATTTTTTTAACATAAATATTGAAATAACAGATACATTAAAACCGAATAATATATGTTTTTTCTCTCCAATAATATCATTAAATGATCTTGACCATCTAAAAGATTTATTTTTAAAATATGTATATTTGTTTATTGACAATATAAATATTGTATTGGAAAATTCTGTTTTACCAAATAATAAAATTATATTATTACCAAGAAACAATAAAGATAACTATGTTCCCAATGACAGAATTATTCCAGGAATAGAAGACATCGAACAAAATATAATTGATAAAGGTGGTATTGTTTTAAATACATATCAAATAAATAATATTCACGTTCAATGGTCTATTATTAAATCTTGCGAAATTATTATCCTTGATTATGGGTCTTCTCTTTTCTTTAATTGTTTATTTCTTAAAAATAAAAAAATAATTCTATTAAACAATCATTGGTTAATTGATGGACAGCGTACTTTTCTGTCTATTAAATTATTATTGGATATTATCGAAAAGAATAATACATTAATTATAGTTAACCCAAATAACAACAATAATGTAATTACATATAATGATATCAAACATCATATAGAATAATAAAGTAGAGCGAATATACTAATTGAATAAAAAAGAATTATATATATATATATATATAAATATCAATATAAAAGATTTGAAATATTACAATTATAATGGGTATAGATTTTACAGGATTAGATGCCATATTGCAATCTGCTAAATATATGAAAAATAAAAAAAATTGTTTAACTCTTGGAAGACAAACAATAGATATTCCTTCAAACGCTTTTGACTATTTATTAGAAAAAAATAATTTTTTTCATTTAAAGGACAAATATCATCACGGGAATTATTGTGAACATTTTTTGAATGATTTAGGTTTTGAAAATATCGAATCATTAGATAATTCACCATATGAATCCGCATCTATTATACACAATATGAATCATCCAATTCCACCTCATTTAAATAATAAATATGATTGTATTTTTGATGGTGGAACAACTGAACATATTTTTAACACGCCTCAAGTTTGTGAAAATATAATAAATTTATTAAATATTGATGGTATCTATTTATCCGTTACACCAAATAATAATCTTTCAGGACATGGAATATATCAATTTAGCCCAGAATTTTATTTATCGGCTTTTTCAAAAAAATATGGGATGGAAGTACAAGAGTTATATTTAGCTAGGGTGGGAACGTGTTATGAACATTGGATTGATGTTAATAATTTTAATGAATCCGGGGGTGGACGAAATGTTACTAGATTTCTATCAAATGAATGGGTTTATGTAATTGCTATTATTAAAAAAATATCCAATGATAGATTAAATATAATTACGAATTCGCCAAATCAATTTAGTTATGAAAACATTGATTGGAAAAATGTATAATCATTTCTCCTTATCCACTAGGATTTCCTTGGCTACCGCGCGGATAATTTTATTGTAATTTTTGAGTGCTTTCTCTTTATCGGTTTCACACAAGCTATTATCAATCAGTTTGGTATACAGGTCACTCTTTTTATGATTCGGGTCTTTGTATTCCGGGTTGGCTTTCCCCCAAAGAGACATTTGCTTCATGTTCTTGTGTTCAATCGCTTTGATGGCTTTTATCATTTGCTGTTTATCCTCGTCTTTGTGCCAGGTATCATTGTTTTTAATGTGAATCACCTCGCGTTTTAAATCACTACAGTGAATCGGTCGTTTGCTGATGTCTAATTTATTTAATCCGTTGACCAAGATGTTACTAATACCGCCGCAATAGCCGAGAGGTCCGAAATTCTCAAAATCGGTGAGGGTTAAAATGAGCGATTCCAAGAATTCACTGAGGTTGAGCGCATCTTTACAAGTCTCATTCAAAAAGACGTTCAAGTTGAATTTATTGTTATTGTTTTGTGTTATATTATTTGTAACATTACGGTCCTTACTTAACTCAAGTATTTGTTTGTTTTGTTCCATCATTTGTTTGTTTTGCTCTAAAATGAGCTCTTTAAATTCTTGATTTTGTTTTAAAAGCTCTATGATCATCTCTGCGTCGAATTCCGCATTTGATTTGTCTTCTTCTAGATTTATCAGTGTGTTTTCGGATTGTTGTTTTGTAATGTCACATTTTTTTTTATGTCTCCATAATGTTGTGCGATTATTGAATAAATTACCACATAAACAAGTATACTCCTTGGGAACTTTTTCTGTTTCATTTGTTACAGTTGTTGTTACAGTTTGGTGTTTAGATGTCTTTACATGTCTGACATATTGACTCTTTCGTGATGTATTATAGTCACAGAATTCACAAGAATAAATTATCGGAACTTTTTGAACTAAAAATGTTTCATTTTGTTTCATATATTTGTAACAGAAAAAAGTTCCTAAACCCTTTCATAATTATATTCTATTTTTATGCTCACAAAATTATGCTCTCGCTTGTTTTTCCAGGAAAATCCAATGAGAGCTTTATGCTGTAAAACGACCTAAAAAACACGATTTTTCAAGAGAATCCCCTTGATTTTCAAAAATGGACATACCAAAAATGTCCATTTTTAGTTTTTCCAATTACTTTTGTCTGAAATTTGGAAATTTTATAAATATAGATCTTCGAGTTTTTTGAATAAAAATATAATATTTGTAAAATATAATACATGGAGAATTTAATTTATCGTACCGGTATTTTGTCTTTGATTATTCAAATAATAACTGGTGTTTTTGATTATTACGTATTAGGGCTATCAATACCTTCATCTTTTTTATTATTGAAAACTCTGCTCCAGTTAGAATTTTTTGTTCAAGTTATTGAAGGAAGCTTTTATGTTTGGATGGTGACCAATTTTTCAAAAATTGCCGATATCACGCGTTTCCGTTATTATGACTGGTTTATTACGACTCCTACCATGTTATTTACCTATTCATTTTATTTATTGTATTTGAAATACAAGGAAGAAAACAAGGAAATCGATAAAAATATATACGAATTAGTACAAGAAAATCTAGGGATTTTGATACCAGTGATCGTACTGAACGCACTTATGTTGGTCTTTGGTTATTTAGGTGAAATAAAAAAAATGTCCAAATATTTGGCGGCATTTTTGGGATTCATACCGTTTATACTGATGTTTTCAATTATTTATAACAATTATGCGGTATTTTCTAAAGACGGTATCAAAACCTTTTGGTATTTTTGCGGTATTTGGTCGTTATATGGTGTAGCATCTGTGTTACCTTATAACATCAAAAATATAATGTATAATATTTTGGACTTGTTCGCAAAGAATTTCTTTGGTATTTTCTTGGCATTCATTTTATTTTATGCGAATAAAGAAGTAGGTAAAACAACCACCCAAACTGAAAGTACAATGTAATATATAATATATATTTTGCCTGTATGTATAAGCAAAAAATATATTTCAGGTCAGCCTTTTCACAAATATAACTTATAGATTTATTTTCAAGTATTGTTGATAACACTATTTTGTTCCTCACAAGGGCGAATATAAAAGGCTAAATAAGAATCGTCACTTGTATTATGCTGGTCTCTACCAACGAGTGAATCCAATGTATGATTCGGTGTAGGGACTAGCGCGAGTCCTTGTTCAGACGCAACTCCGTGAATCGAATAATGGTCAGCACATACAAATTCAAAATTGGGAACATCAAGTAATTCAAGGTATAAATCATTTCGAATATATTGCTTCATTTTTTGAACAAATTGTTTCATTGTATGTGATGCCGATATTTTATATGTTTTTGTATGCGTGGTATACGCAATTTTGAAATAACAAGTAATGAAATGCTGATTCATATGGTTATGCGTTCGAATATTGTATATTTTTGGAATATTTTGTTGTGTCATTTTTATAGGAGTTTATGTATAGTTAATATAAAATTTTTTTTAAATCAATTTTTAATTGTAATTTATGTAGTCCAAGAAATTTCTAGGAATTTTCCGGTATCCCATTTTCTCTCATTGACTCCAAAAATAAAATTGATTTTGAATAAAAATATTGGAATATATATTATAATAATATAATGCCCAGTATAATCAAAAGATATTTATGTTTTTGTTCATTATTCAAGAATAAAAAAAACAACAAAGAGAGAAGAATAAGCGCAAATAATTTACAAGAGGCGGACTGGGATAATACAGCACCATTTATTCCGCCGGTGACTC
>Ga0114979_10002388_pt1 | contig 12689 bp, 10 predicted proteins | sample S_140625_EF_Meta_FD_87315 | JGI IMG/M metagenome (GOLD analysis project Ga0114979, IMG submission 87315) | Freshwater microbial communities from Lake Simoncouche, Canada to study carbon cycling - S_140625_EF_MetaG | ecosystem: Environmental > Aquatic > Freshwater > Lake | place: Lake... | reverse complement strand
GGTATGAGCCCGTTAAGTCAAACACCTTGCCCGACATCCAACCGCCAAGCGCCATGCCAATCATGGTGGCCATGATGACGGCGCCTACCAAAACGCCCACTTTTTGCGCTGGGAAATACTCCCGCACGATGATGGCGTAAGACGGCACGATACCGCCCTGAAACAAACCAAACAATGCGGAGATGATGTAAAGCGACACCATGCCATCGAACGGCAGGAAAAGTAGCAAAGCCACGCCTTGCAGCACTGAGCCCAGCAACAAAGTGCGCAGCCCGCCAATGCGATCGCAAATGGCACCCGATACCAAGCGACTCACAATGCCACAGGCCAACATGAGAGACAACATTTCTGAGCCACGCGCAGCGCCAAAACCGAGGTCGGTGCAGTAGGCCACGATGTGAACTTGCGGCATGGCCATGGCCACACAACAGGCCACACCGGCAATGCACAAGAGTGCGTGAGCTGTGTTGATGGACAAGCCAAACGGCTTTTCGGAAGCCAGTTGTTGAACACTGCCAGGTGCTGACATCGCCATAGCGGGTGGCCTTTGTCTCATCAAAAATGATAGCGCCAGCATGCCTGTTCCACACACAACACCAATCCAAACATAGGTTTCGCGCCAGCCCAGTTGCTCAACACCTTGTTGTGCCAAGGCGGGCCAAATACTGCCCGCCACGTAGTTGCCGCTGGCACAGACAGCAACCGCAATGCCCCGCCGCTTGTTCCACCACAAAGAGGTATCGGCAAGCAAAGGGGCAAATGTGGAGGAGCTGCCAAACAACCCCATCAGCACGCCATGCGCAAGGGCAAACCACCAAATATTGGGTGACATACCTGCTAAGACAAAGCCTGAACCGACACCGACAGACCCAATCCAAAGCGCGACATGCACCCCCCACTTGTCTGCCAACTTGCCCATGGCCAAGCCGCCGGCGCCAAATCCCAGCATCATCAAGGTGTATGGGAGTGAAGCATCGGCACGCGATATGCCAAATTCTTTTTGGACTTCAGGCAGAACCACCGACACCACATACATACTGCTGCCGCCTAAGGTCATGAGCAACAACGTGGTGAAAAGGCGGCGGGCGGCGTATGAGGAGTCGATCAGATCGACATGGGCTGACTGAATATTGGTACGGTTCACCGTACAACCTTATCACCTCAGCCTTCTCTCATTGCCCCCTGATTTCCCCTAAAAGGCTCTTTTTTCTGATGCTATAATCCCGCTTCTTTAGGCCCGGTAGCTCAGTTGGTAGAGCAGCGGATTGAAAATCCGCGTGTCACTGGTTCGATTCCAGTCCAGGCCACCATTTATAAGGCGTAGTACGTGAAAACGTACTACGCCTTTCTTCATTGATTCTCAAACAAATTTTTTCTAACTCCCACCTAGGCTAAATCAAAAATGCACCAAGATTGATGCTGATTTTTTGACACTTGGAACTGCTATTCCAGGCACAGAACATGCTTCAATCGTTAAGATCTAGACTCAACCAGCAAAGTCGAGGCATTTTTGAAGTTAATGAACTGCATACCTTCACACAGTTGTCAAAGCAAATGGCGCAGCTTGGCAATTGCTGCTTGCTTTTCTTTCATGCTGATCGCACTCACCGCATGCGGCGGCAATGCCAGTTCTGGGCCCAACGGGTCGGCAGAGAATGCCAGCATTTTGGAAGTCCTAAACAGCAGCACCGGCTCTCAAACGCCGGGCTCTTTGCCGGCTGGCAATGACAGCATTTCTATGGCCAGTTTTTGGGAGATGCAAGTCATCAATGGCTTTAGCAAGACAGGTGTCTTAACTGGTTACGCCTACCAAGATTACAAGAGACTCAATCTTTTGACGGTACCTTCTGCCAATACTGACAATGGCAAGGCAAGCTTGTTTCTAATTACACATCCTGATCATCAAGCAAAAAGCGGCGACTTTGTGACCATCTCGGGAGTTACACAAGATGCGCTCGATGTCCCTTTTTCGTTTATCAATGGTACGTTTGAAATTATTGGGCGGGACGCCAACTCTTATTACATCAAGGTGCCCTTCGCAACCAACAAGCGCGAGGCTTTTTTGCTCAGTGCAATATTGAGTTACAAATACAAAGAATGTACGGGCACCCAAAAAGTTGTCCAAACGCCAGCGCTTAAAACCGAACCCACAACCTATTTGGATGGCTACGAAGTACTCGTTGCCAAATACACTTTAGACAATTCATTCTCAGGCTGTAGCCCTGCTGCTGCAAGCTTTACAACCTACAAATACTTTGCTGTCACCAATCCTCGCCCTGGTTTTATTTTGAAATATCCTCTGCTGGGGCAACGAGTGCTTGGCGGTGACTTTGGCACCTTCGACAAAACCTTCGATTTACCCACCACCCCGGTTAAGTCTGGGGACAAGGGCACGGTCGGTACGATGAAGTTCTATGCGTCGTCCAATAAAGTTTCCTTAACTGGCAAAGCAAACATCACCTATGAAATATTGAAATACACAACCAACTCTGTATTTATAGCTATTTCAACTGAAACTTACAACGAGAACGATTCCTTGGTTTCAACGATGACAGAGGTCTATGGCCGAGACCCATCGATAGACAAAGACTATAAATTGATTCGCACCACGGTAAAGTACAACAACCCCAGAAGAAACGAAGTCATCATTGAGTAAAGATTAAGACTTTCAAAACTGTCAGAATCTAGGAATGAGATCACCCACCAGCATCGTTGATGTAGACCGTCCGGATACTTGGTCTCGATACAAAGTTGGCATGTGCAATTCATGCGCAGCCAATTGTTGCACCATGCCAGTAGAAGTTAAATTGCCCGACCTTGTTCGGCTTGGATTGGTAGACCCCTTTGAAGCGGAGCACGAGGAACCCAAACAAATTGCAAAACGCTTGATCAAGATGAAAATGATTGAGCACTTCAATTTCAAAAATTGCATTTTTACCTTGAATCGCAAAAGTAACGGCGACTGCCACTATTTAGACACCACCACGCGACGTTGTACGGTTTACGAGAACAGACCAAGCACTTGCAAACTTCACCCACAAGTAGGGCCCAAACCTGGATTTTGTCCTTATGGTAGATCCGTTTGAAGTAGCGCTGATTGATGACTCAAGTAAATCAGCCAAGTGCCGATTGGGTTTTTATCACCAAGGATGTTATGAGAATTGAAAGTATGAGCCATGCGAGTTAAAAACAATCCGCATTGGATTTGGTATGCAGTGGGCTTTTTGCTCTTAACTGCCGCCCAGGCTCAGGTAAAAAGAACAGCCACACCGCCAGCGCCCAAAGCTTCAAGTCAAGATGCCTGTGTCATCGCAGAATTTCGGCGCATTGCCTTGACACATCACCATCCACAAGAGCGGCAAGACAAAGTGATCGCTTGGTTGCAAACCAACGGCGCCAGTTGCACGCCTGCCCAAATGTCCATTTTGATATCAAGCCGTGCGTCCCTCATGGGCACTTCGGACACGTCCACTTTGTCTTCAGTGTTTGATGCACTGATGGAAAAAAAACTGGGCAACGACCCCGCCGCACTCAGTCTTTACTACCAGCCCGTTGTGCAAGGGCCTCGCGCCAGTGCGGCGACAGGTGCTGAGAATACGACAGCGGGTCCTGGGCAAGTCGGTGGGGCAGGGGCAGCTCCAACGGCTGCTGGTGCTATGGGCACCCCTGGCGCCAATGTGACCGGTGTTGCAATGATGGGCCAAGCGCCTGGCATGGTTGCTGGCATGCCAACAGGCGCACAAAATATCAACATCAACATGGGCGGCCCCAAACCGCCTGAAGAAGACATGTCTCGCAAGATGCCTTTGCCCTCCGAGCCGATGTTTCAATTTCCACCCGAATATGGCACGCCCTTGCTCAACTACTTTGGCAAACTTCGGCGTCAATTTACTCGATCATTTTTCATGGAAACTTTGTCGCCAGGTAAATGTCCCGAAGGTCTCAATTGGCGCAACGATGGCTGCGAAGCCAGTTTTAAAACGGCATGGCGATTTGGCGAAAAAATACCACAAGGTGCAAAGACATTCCCTGTTGAGCCTAAATTGGTAGAAAAACTGAACTTTGACCCTGGTTATACGTTTGTCCGAATTGGCGCTGATATTTTGGCGTTAGAGCGCGACACTGGCAAAGTTGCAGACGCAGTGCTCAATCTGGGCAAAGCAAGCTGACACCTGGCCAGCTTTGAAACTGACTCAGGGCTTTGACTTTGGCTGCAAGGCTTGCTTGTAAATGTTGGCAGATGGCTCAACCTTGACACTGCCCGACAACTTCAATCTGGCTATCGTATTTTGAGCACGGTCCTTCGTTCTAAACGGACCGGTGACCAACGCAAACTCTGCCTCGTCCTTGCCCTCCGTAAAGACAGGCACCACACGCGCGTTGGCCAACCACTCTTTGTCTTTCATAGCGGCTCTGGCCTGCTTTAAGCTTTCAAAGGTGCCGTGTTGCAGCACATAACTGTCCTCGGGCAATCCCTTCAACCACAAGCGCCCTTGTACAGCTCCCTCTGGTAATTCAGTGATCACTTTGTCTGCCTTGGCAGGCACGGGTGTTTCTTTAGCCGGTGAGACGGGAACTGGCGGTACAGATGCAGGCACGGGTTCAACCACGGCGGACGGTGTTGTCGAAGACGTTGCAGTGGTTGCTGAACTTGAGGACCCAATGGCCACAGGCTCTTGCATATCGCCTTTGGCAATGGCTGGGCCGCCGGTGGCCTCTGGCGGTTGGTCGGCTGTCTGTTCTATTTTTGATTTGGCTTTACCTTTGGGCTCATAAGTATGGCTGTCAAACAAGGTGTTTAAGTCTGCTGCAAATTGTTTGACAGCCTCAGGATGGAGCATGGCAGCAACACCCACCGAGATGGCCACGAGGCCCGAAACAACCAGTACCCATGGCCACATTTTGCGCTTTGTGCTTGGCTTTTTGAGGTCAGATTTGGCTGACTTTGCAGAGGGGTTGCTAGCGGGCTTGCTAGCCTTTGCGCCACTCGTTTCTTTGCTTGCATTGACGACTCGCTTGGCGGTATCTTTAGACAAGCGGTTGAAAAACTGTATGGCAGCCTCTTCGTTGCCATTTTTTCTGGCCTGCTGAATGGTGCTGAGTTTTTGCTCAGGCGTCGGCATTTCGAGAACCCAAGAAACAAACTGTTTACCCTGATTGCAAATTGAAACTGCAGGATTGTCGTTCGATGTGAACATCAAAATGCTGGCAATGCCAGCACCCGGAAATTGATGGATCAAGCGGGTCAGCAATTCAACTTCATTCGAGCCCAAGGCGTTGGCGTCGTGAACCACCCAAACACTTTCAGGGGTTTGTTGCTTTCTGGGTTGGGTGGCCACTTCCAGAGACAAAGAACTGAGTAATTTGTTAAAACGCTCCAACATCACTTCGGAGTCGGGGGGCATGAAAACTTCGACTGGCGTCTGGGCCAAGTTTTGTTTCAATCGCCTTATAAATGCTGCACCTAAGTGGTCTAGCAACTCTCCAGAGGGGCTTACCATGACCAAGCTTTTACCTTCTTTGCAAATGGCTGTGAGGCACCTTTCCATTTGCAATCGGTCTGCAACTCTGAATAAAAATTCAGCGCCCGTGGCTTGAGTATCCTCAAATTGATTCATGGATCGCTAAACTTATTTGAGTGATTGTGCATTTTGAATGGCCGCTTGAGCACCCGAAGCAGACTCATTGGCGGCCTGATTTTGGATGATCAACCCTGATAGTTTAGCGCCATGCTCAATAGAAATAGAGCCATAAGAAACATCGCCGTTGACCACAGAATCTTTTTGAAACTCGACCCGCTCTGCGGCAAAAATATGCCCCGCTACTTTGCCAGCCACCATGATGCGGTGAGCTTTGATGTCTCCTTTGACCTCACCCGTGGGGCCAATGGCCACTGTAATTTTGCTGCCGGGTGAAGCTTCAATGTTTCCCAAAACTTTGCCGTCAATGCGAATGCTGTCCACCAAGACCAAGGTGCCTTGAATGAAGGTGGTACGCCCAATGAGGGTGTCAAATTTTTCGGATGACACTGACATCGGCTTTTTGTTGAGTTTGTTGAACATGTTGAACCACACTTGTCTAAAAATTTCAGGGCGTCTTTATAGGCAAGACTTTAAGAGGGTTGAGGACGCGGCCATTTTGAAAAATTTCGTAATGCAAATGCGGGCCTGTAGAACGTCCCGTGTTGCCCACCTCGCCAATGAGGGTGCCCCCCTGAACTTGGGCGTTAACAGCGACGCTGCGCTTATTCAAATGGGCATAACGAGTGAGAAAGTTTTCTGCATGTTTAATTTCAATCACATTGCCAAATGTGTGGTCCCAATCTGAGCGGACGACAGTGCCAGAAGCAGCGGCCACAACAGAAGAACCAAGTTCAGCCGAGAAATCAATGCCCTCGTGCATGGCCAACGCGCCTGTGAAAGGATCATTCCTTAATCCAAAGCCACTGGTGAAACGAAAATCTGAATGAATGGGCAAAGCAATTGGCAAGGCCTCTAACCATTCCAAATGTTGATGCCAGTTTTCTTGCTGTTTGGTCAATGTATCGTTAACTGACTTCACTTGGGCAACTGTTTGTTGTATCTCGACGCCAAGCGGTTGTCTAAATAAGCTGCCAATTATTTTGTGCTGAAAAGAGGGCACCACGAAAGGGCCTCCTTTTGCTTCTGAGAATGTAGGCGCACGGTCTTTCAAACTGGCCGGTGTAGCCAAAACCATGAAGCGATCTTTGAGCGTTTCAAGTTTTTTAAGATCTTGGGCTGTTTGGTCCAATGAAGCCTGCAATTGGCGTAAGTTCTGCCGGTACACGGCTTCCATGCGTTGCTGTTCTGCTTCTGTGGTCACTCCACCCAAGCTTCTGGCTAAGTCAGGGTTGTATTCAACCGCAATTTTGAGCCCTATCCAATTCAAAGCAAAACCAAGCAACAACAAAGTCAAGCCGACAGACAACGCTGCAATCAGAATATTGCGCGCAGTAATCGAGATTGATTTAACCTGGCCAGTGGGGCCAGCGAGCCACATGAGTTGCATGGTGTTTGAAGGTTGGGAGGGGCAATTCTAGGGACTGAGAGGGCATGCGTCCACCTCAACTTTGCCGAATTTCTAGAGTTTGCTTACAAAAAGTAATCTAAATTGCTGTTTTGTATATAAAACACTAGAATTCAGCTTGTTGAAAATAAGTCGCCTACTTTATTTTGAACCCACCTCCCTCCATTATTTGGGGTCCCGAACAGGGGGCCCTGCTTAAAAGCCTTCGCGTCAGCGCAGGCATGGATGTTGCCACGCTTGCTCGGCGCAACATCGTTTCAACAGTGCAAGTCAGGCAACTCGAAGACGGTGGTCAGAGTTCTTTTTACAGCCCTGAAATTAAATTTTCAGTGGGTAAAAAGCTCCTGAAGTATTTGGGGCACGACCTCAAAGTTGAAGGCTTGAATGAACAGCCAATCACCCTAAGTACAGAATTGACTCAAACTGAAGCGACATCGCTGGCATCCGTTCATTCAGAAAAATGGGTCTCTCCGTCAGAAGAGAATTTAGCCAGTCGTCCTGCAACCAAAACGACTTCAGCCATCTTTCTAGTTTTAATTTCAACCTCAGTTGTTTTTGTCGCTCTTTGGTTTTGGTTGGGCAAAGAACATGACTCGCCTCCAGTTGTCTCAACGGATGCAAGCACAGCTGAAAAACCGACCACCCCAGCGAACGCAGCAGATAAACCCGACAGCCTGCAAACCACACCAAGCTCAAATGAATTGGCAAAAACAGATTTTCAAACTGCATGCCGTTGGAGCAAGGACGAAGAAGAAATTCAACCTGAATCACCTCGAAAAGCAGGCGACTATGTTCATGTGGTGGCGCAACAAGCCATGACGGTTTGCATCATGGATGGGCAAAAAAGAGTGGCCACCTTGAATTTACAAGTTGGCGAAGCAAGAAGTATTTATGGACCTTCTCCCTTCTGGGTGTCGAGCTCAGACCTGAGTGGGGTCAAAGTTTATTTTCAGGGACAGCAAATAAGGCCAGCCAATCAAGATGGCCATCAAATCAAATTAACGGCTGCCCCCTACATCGCTCTGAACAACTGAGCGGCCTTTGTGCTCACTGTCATCGAAACGATGGCATGAACTGCAAAATTTCAAGCGCCAGGGCGTTTGCCTTTGGTGAGGTCAACGCCCAGTTGCTTTAATTTGCGATACAGGTGGGTACGCTCTAAACCTGTTTTGTCAGCCACTCGGGTCATGGAGCCGCCTTCGTTGGCCAAGTGAAATTCAAAATAGGCCTTTTCAAAAGCATCCCGTGCATCGCGCAAGGGCAAATCGAGATCAAAGGTTTGCGAGACTTGAAGCGCGTTGTCATGGCCGTTGCCTGCACCCGCGTGTGTGGAAACCGCGGCGCCTGTTGGCAACTGTGCCGCTTGGTAAGCCGCAGCGGCTTGGCGCACTTGCTCGCGCGCAAGACCTTGCTCTACGGTTTTCAAAAGCTTTTGCAGCGTGATGGGTTTTTCTAAAAACGCTTGCGCACCAATGCGAATGGCATCGACTGCAGTGTCAATGGTGGCGTGGCCACTCATCATGATAACGGGCATGTTCAAGAGGCCGCTGGTAGACCACTCTTTGAGCAATGTCACCCCATCGGTGTCGGGCATCCAAATGTCTAGCAGAACCAAGTCAGGCCGCATGCGAAGGCGTGCCTCACGTGCTTGTGCCGCATTCTCGGCCAGCTCCACGTTATGACCCTCATCGTTCAGGATTTCAGAGAGCAAGTCGCGAATACCTAGCTCGTCATCGACCACCAAAATGTTTGCCATGTTGCTCTTAGCTGCCTCTAATTTGCATCGACTGTGCTATTTAAATTGAACATTTGATTTGTCCCAGAAACGCTTGCTTGTTTCAAGTCTCAGCAAATTTCTCGACACCGAATGATAACGATACTTGGGCACCTTTGACCACCCCATCTTCAACTCGATTGGCAATGTCCAAACGGGCCCCATGTTCGTCGGCAATTTTCTTCACAACCGCAAGCCCCAAACCGGTGCCTTTTGTCTTGGTCGTTACGTAGGGCTCCAACGCTCGCTGCAAAATAGTGGGCGCAAAACCAGAACCCTCATCGAGTACCGTTAACTTCACACGCTTGCGAGCAGGGCTCCACCGAGTGAACAACATCACATGAGATTTCGGATCACTGGCATCTTGAGCGTTTTGAACCAAGTTGTGAACCACCTGCCGAAGTTGCTGGGCGTCGCCCTCAATCAGTGGCAGGTTGGGGTCCAGGTCTGTCAGCACCTTGGCACGTGAGGCCCCTTCCATAGGCTCTGGCGCATAAAGCGCCATCACATCCATGATGAGTTGGTTCAAATCGAGCGGCTTGAGCTCGGCCGAGGGCAGGCGAGCATAATCCCGAAATTCATTGACCAAGCGCTTCATGGCCGCCACTTGCTCTACGATGGTTTTGACTGATTTTGACAAAACAATTTGATCAGCATCTTCCAGCTTGCCGTCTAGTTTGCGCTCCAAGCGCTCTGCCGACAACTGAATAGGGGTTAAGGGATTCTTTATCTCATGCGCCAGCCTTCGAGCTACCTCGCCCCAAGCCTGTGAACGCTGAGCGGACACAATTTCTGAAATATCATCAAACACCAAAAGGCGCATGCCATCGGGCAAAATTGCGCCTCGCACCACCAAGGTCACGGATGTTGCCTCCAAGCCTTGGCCTGAGGCATGGATTTCAAAGGACTTTTGCCAATGATCAAGTTCATGGCGGTCTTTGTCAGCCGACAGCAATTCAAATTGCTCTAGCACACCAGAGGCAAAGGTTTGCAAATTGGGCAAACTCAAAATCGAGGCCTTGTTAAAGGCTGCCAGCGGCACTTTCAAGATGCGGGTTGCGCCGGGGTTGGCAGACTGAATAGAACCCCGGGCATTCAAGACCATCACGCCAGCCGTCAAGTTGTCCAAGATGGTTTGCAAGTTTTCACGGGCGGCATCGAGTTGGGTCAGACTGCGCTCAACGGCACTTCGTGCATCAGAAAGCTGCTGGGTCATTTCTGCAAACGAGCGGGTTAAGCCTCCCAATTCGTCTTTGCTTTGCAAGGTGTATTTGGGTGTTAAGTCGCCCGCGGCCACTTGCCTCATACCGTGTGCGAGCAATAACAAAGGTCGGGCCAACTGATTGCCCAACAACACGGCCAATAAAATGGCCGCTAACACCGCCATGATCAGGCTTAACGTCAGAGTGCCAATGTACATTTTGCGCAAGCCCTCTCGCGCCAATGCGCGCTCTTGGTACTCGCGGTTGGCAAGTTGCACATCCAAAGCGTTGGCCACCAAGGTAGCGGAAAGTTCTTGCGAAATTTGCAAGACCCACGGATCCTCGCGCAAATTGAGGCTGTTTTGCGGCACCAGTGTGAGGACTTTGATGCGCCCACTTGGCGCGCCAACAGCGTCGTCCAAGCCCTCCACGATTTCTACGCTGAGCTTGTTGCGCACTTGCTTCAACTGCGTCGCAGTGGGTCGTTCGGGGCGAATCGTAAAACGAGACTGTCCTGCAGTTGCAATCAAGCGGCCATCTAAAGACCACAGCACTGCATCGTTGGCGTCCATTTGTGTTCGAACGCGGTCCAATGTCAGCGCCGCGCTGGCTTCTTGCACATCGACCAATTGCTGCGCCGCTACGCGAGATTGTTTGGCCAGGTCGGCAGACAGCGTGTCGAGGGTAGCGCGGCCCAAGTTCAAGCCAGCCACCAAAGCGCCCTCTACCTTCACGTCAAACCAGCTCTCTATGGAGCGAGACACGAACTGATAAGACACCACATAAATCAACACACCAGGTACCACGCCGACAAGCGCAAAGATGGCGGCCAATTTGACCAACAAGCGAGAGCCGAACTGGCCCTGCCGCACCCGAATGACCAATCGGGTTAAGCCCCACATCAACCCTAACAACAAGAGAACCACCACGGTGGTGTTAATGAGGTAAAGGCGGTCGTAATTGCGATCGTAAAGCTCTCTGTTGCTGGTGGCCTGCGTTAACAGCACCAACAAGCCCAAGCCAATGGCGAGCAAAATCGTCAGGCCAACGCCCACCAGCCACCTGACCGTTTTAGAGGCCTGGGTTCCGGTGGCAATTTGATCTTCTTGGTTCCGACTCATGAGGAAGTTTGGCGTGGTCTTTTGACGTTGAGCGGTAGACCTCAACGCCCTAAATCAGAAGATAAACGCAGGGTTTTTTGAGTGCTCATGTTCCATTCTGATTGACTGCCGACCATGATTTGGAAAGGCCTTGGCAATTGCGTTGCGTCTAAACGGAATTTGAAAGTCAAGGTGTACTTGTTGTCACTGCCAAGATCGGCCACATCGGCCAATTTCCAATTCACTGTTTTGCGAATGGCGTCTATGGCCTCAGGCAAGGTTTCAAAGGTTTGTGACAAACTGCTGGCCAATCCGACCGAGCCAATGGGGTCGCGCGAGACATTCAATCGCCACATGCGAGTGAGCGGTTGGTAAGCCAGGCGGTAATGGCGTGCAATGACGCCAATTTTTTTGTCATACCAGTACCAACGGTCTCGCGTCAGTTCTACTTCTGTCACAAAATAAACTGGCATGCCTTTTTGCAAGGCATCTTCGACGGAGCTGCTCAATTCCATGCGCAAGGTGCTTTGAAGCAGCAAAGCACCGTCTGTGCGCTCTAGCCGCAGCTCCGAAATTTCAACTTGTGAGCCAGCAGCGTTTTGGGCATGGACGGGTTGGCAAATGGCACACCCCAATAACACGCTGAGGCCAAGCGCACGAAGCCAAAAACTTGTGCGCTCATTGCCCTTCAACCTAAATTGAATGCTTTTCCAGCAGTGCGTAATAAAAGCCGTCATGTTCACCAATGCCATTGTCGCGGAGACTGGCTTCAGAAGTTGCACTTGAGGGTGTTAAATGGCCCGGAGAGGGCAAGATCAGGGCATCAGTGTTGTGCTGAACAAACGTTTGGATTTGAGTTTCGCCCTCAGCCTTGAAAACCGAACAGGTGCAGTAGAGCAAGCGGCCCCCAGGCTTGACCAAGGGCCAAAGGGCCTTTAACAGTTTGGCCTGTATGGCAGCCAGTTGCGCCACATCAGACTCTCGGCGCAACCAACGCACGTCGGGATGGCGCCGGCCAATGCCTGAGGCCGTACAGGGTGCATCCAGCAAAATACCATCAAAACTTTGGCCATCCCACCAGTCGGTGATGCTGGCCGCGTCGGCAGCGAGTATTTGGGCGTGCACCTTCAAACGGTCTAGGTTTTGCTGAATTCTTTCGCAACGCACGGGGTCGACATCCAAAGCAAACACGGTCGCTTGAGGCTCGCATTCCAACAGGTGGCCAGTTTTGCCACCAGGTGCAGCGCACGCATCCAACAAGCGCAAGCTTTGATTGGCTTTTTGTAAACCCTTTAGCAAAAGCGGAGCAGCCAATTGCGCCGCCGCATCTTGAACCGAGACATGGCCTTCAAAAAAACCTGGCAGTGATTGAACAGGGACCGCCTTGCGCAACTGAACACCTGTCTCACCCACCGCTCTGGCCTCAATGCCATGGGCATCTAGGGCCCGTAAGTAGACCGCCACGCTGTGGTGCTGGGTGTTGACGCGCAGTGTCATTGGCGCTGCCGATTGGGCCGCTTTCAAAATCTCTTGCCACTGTTCGGGATGGTCTGACTGCAAGCGCTT
>Ga0114979_10002387_pt1 | contig 12701 bp, 12 predicted proteins | sample S_140625_EF_Meta_FD_87315 | JGI IMG/M metagenome (GOLD analysis project Ga0114979, IMG submission 87315) | Freshwater microbial communities from Lake Simoncouche, Canada to study carbon cycling - S_140625_EF_MetaG | ecosystem: Environmental > Aquatic > Freshwater > Lake | place: Lake... | reverse complement strand
GCTTGACTTTCTACCCCCAAAAGCACTTTAGTGCGGGTCTGCAGTCCGATGGTGTAACGGTAGCACAGGAAATTTTGGTTTTCCTTGTCCAGGTTCGAATCCTGGTCGGACTACAGATAATTTTAGGTCCCCAGTTTTGGCCTGATTAGTCTAAATGAAAGAACCCCGATCTCCGGGGCTCTTTCGTTTAACTTGGCTAGCTGGGCTTACGCGCGGCCGAGATACTCTTTGTTCTCGGTGCTGACCTTGATCATTTCGCCTTCTTTGATGAAGAGGGGGACGTTCACGTTGAGTCCGTTCTCACAGACGACGGTCTTTTGAACGTTACCCGCGGTATCACCTTTAACCGCGGGAGGAGCTTCCAGGACTTTAACGGTTACTGATGGAGGAAGGTCGACAGTGATAGGGCGGTCCTCAACGAAGAGCACCATGTAGGAAAGTCCAGGAATGAGGAACTCTTTCGAGTCTTCGAGGGAGGATTCCGAAATATAAAACTCTTCGAACGTGGTAGGATCCGAGAAAACATAACTGCCGTCCGCCTGGTAGGAAAGTTCGAGGGACTTATTCGAATTTTCAAAAACATCGAAACTGACTCCAATGCCGCAACGTACGGGAATTTTGGCACCGGTTTTGATCGAGCGCAGTTCCATTTGCACGTAGGAAGCGTTATTCGGAGGGGTGCGAACGAGACATTCGAGAACGATACAGAGCTCACCGTTGTAGCTCATGATATTCTTCTTTTTGATACGATTTACAGGAAGGGTAGCCATAAGTTGAAAGTCGAAGGCAAGCCGTTACACTGGGGACGGTCAAGCCGGAGTTATCAAATTTGAGTTAAAGTAAGAATAGGACGCTCTAAAGCCCTTAATTATTTGATGATGAAGACGGTTCCACCAATTTGATTTATGGTGGCGGCGCCCGCTTCATCCGTGGTCTCAGTGGTCGTTCCCGAACTCGCCGGGACGGCCGTACCGCACAGGAGATTCTTGAATGCAGCGTAAAAACTTTTGAGTTCAGCTTTTGAACTGACGACCATCTCTACAGTTTTTGCGTGGGTGGTAGAAGGGTAGGTCTTGACGACTAATCCGGCAGCGGGGCCCGTGGCTAAGTTAGTGACCTTGGATTCGAGGGCCGATAGTTGGCTCGGAATCGGCAACTTCGATGCGTCAGCAGGATTGAGTCCGCGATTTTCAGAATTAGCTGCACTCGCACGGTTGGTGCGATCAGCCACATCGGCCGACCCAGGCGTGCGTGTATTGTAGATGCGAAGTTGTTGATTGGAGTTTGCCATATCGATCACGACTTCCGAAACGATAAATGTTCCCGTGGTGTACTCTTGGAACGATACTGAAATCACGCGATCGGCACGTCCGTAGAACGATAAGTCAGTGCCCGAAACTTCGATACCAAAGATGCCGCCGTTGGGCACAGCCTTTTTCTTCATGGTGAAGGCCGAGGCCTGAGGGGCAGAACTGAGAATCGCCAGTGCTACTGCGATAAATAGAAATTTTCTCATAGTCTTAATTCTTTACGCGGGTCGGTTCCGAGGCAAGATTACAACCCGATGCTTAGTTGCCAAAATCTAACTGTGCAGGCCGGTCCTGGTGGTCCCTTTATATTAGACCACGCCTCCGCTCGCTTTTTGCCCAATGGTTTAAACGCAGTGATTGGACCCTCGGGTTGTGGAAAAACCACACTGATGAAGGCCATTTTAGGAATTTTACCTTCTACGGGTGAGGCTTACTTAAACGACGAAGCTATTCGCTGCACCGAAGACCTCATCGGTAAAGTCGGCTTCGCTCCACAATTTACCACAGCCCAACCGCAACTCACAGTCAAAGAGTCATTGAGTTATGCGCTTGAATTAGCCGTTCCTGATTCAGCGGAAAGACAGCGAAGGCTGTCCTCGGTTCTCGATGTGACCGGTCTCGCTGTTCACCAAGATAAACGCGTCTCATCACTTTCCGGTGGTCAGCTCCGAAGACTTTCCTTGGGCTTGGAACTCACGCTCGATCCTGCGTGCATGGTTTGTGATGAGGTGACCTCGGGCCTCGATCCGCAATCGGAAGACCAAATCCTCGCGCTGCTTCGTCAGTTGGTTGAATCGCGCGGCAAGAGTTTCGTCTGCATTATTCATAATTTGGGAAAACTGAAGCAGTTCGATTGGGTCACGGTGGTTTATCAAGGTGATGTCATCTTCCAAGGTTCGCCTGCTTCACTCTTAACTTATTTTGCAATTCCCGATGGCTTGAGACTCTACGAAGTACTCAACGCTCAGAATTTAGAACATTGGAGAAATCGGTGGGCGATTTATCAGGCCGAAAATCCGAACGACTTCGCTCAAGCCAACGTGCAGGTGAAGAAGAATTCGCCCGAAAACATTGTGCCATCTAACTTAACCATTCCCGACGGTGTCTCCCAATTTCTGACCCTCTTATCCCGTCGATTTAAATTATTTTTCCGCGATACCGGATATCTGGGACTGACCCTGGCCATCACTTTCGGATTTCCGTTGTTAATTATTATTTTCAATATCGAAGGCACGTGGGACATTTTCAAAATTCCGATGGACCGCAATGTGGCTTCGATGCAGGACATTCAGCACGCCTTACAGATCCAAATTTCCAACGCCCAAGTGGCCAGTCTCGCCGCGGGCTTAGTCATGTTCCAGGTGATTCTGCTTACTTTGATGGGTGCGAATAATGGGGGACGAGAAATTTCTGCGGAACGTACCTTGTATGAAAAAGAACGGATGACGGGTCTGCGTCCATGGTCTTACGCGTCTTCCAAAATCACTTTCGTTTCACTCATCGCGATATTTCAAGGTGTTTGGATGTGTGTGTTTGTGAAAATAATTTGTCGATTCCCAGGTCCGTGGTCGGAGCAAATCGTCATGCTCGCGGCGACGTGCGTTTCGATGTCGATTGTCTGCCTCGGTTTTTCCGCGATGCTGGCTTCGCCCGAAAAGTCGTCTCTGTTGTCTATCTATTTGGTCGGCTTCCAGTTACCCTTGTCGGGCGTAGTCTTAGCTCTGCCCGCGGCACTCACCTGGATTTGTCGTCCCTTCATCAACGCCTACTGGGGTTGGTCGGGATATATCAATTCCATGATGTCGACTGACCTCTACGGGGCCTACACCTCCAGTCTGCCCGATCAGTCATCCTTTATTGCCTCCCCAACCTTATCACTCGTTTTACTTTTAGTGCAGGGTTTATTCGGAGTTTGCCTCGTGGTTATAGGTTGTCAGCAAAAGCGCTGGAACTAAATCTAAAGCCTGTTACGATAAATAATGATAATTTTTAACCCGATTTATAATTCACATGTCTAAAATCCCACCCATTTTTTACGCGCTCGGTATTCCGGTTGTCGTGATCGTCATTTTACTCGCGGTAGTTTTACCTCGTTTAGCGGGCGGACAGTTTTCGGACATGAGTGCCTTCTCCGTGGATGGCTATCGCAAAGATTGGGCGACGATGCAGGGTAATGTCTACCGCCTCGATTGCCAAATCGAACAACAGCTTTCGTTCGTTGAAGGCAAGGGACGTATCTTAGCGGTGAAACCCACGGACATCGCGCGTGGTGCCGGACGGATTTCCGTGTTCGTTCCCCTTAATGGCGGAAACAACTTTGAAGTCGGACAACGCTACAAGTTCAAGGTTCGCGTGAGTCGCGATCTTTTAGTCGTTGAAGAACTTGAAAAATTCTAAAGCCACCCCATGAAGCACTTATTTAATATCCTATTTATTTCAGCACTCACGGTGTCGGGCTTCGCTCAAGCTGAGCCGCCTAAGGCAGCGACCACCAGTGGTGATTATAAGAGCTCTACCGTGGAAGGTGGCGCGGATCGACTGTTTGATGTGAATAGCGATTCAGTGGATATGGAAAATGGTTCCATGCAGTGGAAGGGTAAGACGTTTAACCTCGGAAACGCTCGCGTCATGCGTGCTCGTTTTGAGCGCTATTTGCAGACGCCTCAAACGAGTGACGATGTCGAAAAATACATTAAAATCCTCGATAAGATTGAAAAAATTTTAGCCCCTAACGCCATCACTCCAGCGAATTACTATACCAGTCAGCAAGAGGCCTTTAATCTTCTCTTTGAGGCAGCTCAGTATGAGATGGACGCCAATAATAGTTTAACCATCGCCTCGCAGATTAAGAAAATTTGGACTATGCGTGCTGAGTTCCGAGACCTAAATATCACCAAGAATCAGCTAGAAGCGCTGCGTAAGGTGCAAGAGGGTGTCGTCGTGAATCGTGCGCAGAAAATTGAAGAAGCTAATGATGATACCCCTGCTGGTTCGACAAACAAACTTAAGAAAACTTCACAAGGGACCACTGAACTTGGCTATCGAGTAAAAGATGAATCACGCACCCAGGCCGAAATCTTAGCAAAGAATGCGGAGATGACGGCATTGGGCTTAAAAGCCCAGATCGAATTCCAATCTCAAATGGTCGGCTTCCTCTTACAGCGCCGCTACCGTCACTGCGTCATCACGAGTGCCTTCTACCGTGTGCTCTTTAAAGGAGCTAATCAAAATATCAAAGTAGGTGCGAAAGAAGTTAAAGAGTTTTTCCCCGTTTCGGATTTCGTTCCGACTCTTGAATCGCTCGACACTTTAGCGCGTGAAGCGATGAACGATGTTAGCTTGGGCATGAAGACAGTGGATGATCTTCATAAACAGGGCGAAATTTACGCGTCCTTCGAACGCCTCCAAGAAACTTATTTCCTCGGAGAATATGAACCTGTGGTGATGACATTTGATGCAGTCAAGAAGCGTGAAATGCTCGATTTATGGAGAGATTTACGCGAACTCCAACGCATCGGCGACGAACGCGATTTAGCCAATGTTGAAGGTTACGTAAACAAGGTAAAAGGTCGGGCGAAAGATTTCCCTGGTACCTCCATTCTTTCTAAAGTGAATAATGCCATCAACGCTTCCAACATGGCGGTATTATCTGCTAAGCAAGGCGCCCTGTCGGGCGATACAGCTAAGGCAGAGTCCGCTCTCGAGAGAGCTGGAAAAATTTGGCCACAGAATCCGCAGATTAAAGAATTCGCAACCCAAGTCGTTAACCGCCAAGATAAGATGGGTCAGATGATTCCGGAGTTTGATCGTCTGATCTCGGAAGCCAAGTGGAGAGATATTTTTAATAAGAAACTCGAATTCGCTTTGGCTCTTTCCTCCGACAAAGCACGTAGTGATAAACTGCGTCAGATTGTAAACCGCGTCGGCGAATTGGATGCCAATATCCAAAAGGCATCAGTGTTAGCCTCGCAAAATAATCCGTATCTCGCATGGGATGTTTTAGTTGAAGCCAATAAGACTGAGTCTGACGATTTAGTTTTAGCTAAAACTCGTTCTGATATCGCACCGCTCGTCTCAGATTATGCACGTTTGATTGGCCTAGCTGAAAAATTTGAAAAGGAAGGTGCTGAAGCGGCCGCTCTTAATGCCTGGTTGCAGGCACAAGACATCAATCCTGCTTCGCTGGCCTGTGGCGCAGCCATCAAGCGCTTAGCTCGCATTGTTGCGGGTGGTTCTAACGTTCGTGCGACGAGTGAGGTCCCCGTGCCGCCCTTAACGCCTGCGACGACCGACGAAGTGCCTGTGCCGCCCGCTCGATAAGTTTTTACCAGTAGCTAACGGGGCTTTCTTCAAGTGGGTCGATGACCGTCACTTGAAGATCTTCTTTGTGATTCCGTACCGCCTGCATGACTTCATCCACTAAAATAGTTCGATTACACTCCTTGCTTAAGTGGCCGAGGTATAAATGGCTGGTCTGCCACTCTTTAAGACCCAGCAGTAAGTCACGAGCGTCGTGATTCGAGAGGTGACCATGATTACCACGGATTCTTTGCTTAAGATTGATCGGGCGTTTCGATAAATCGAGCATCTCGTCGTCATAGTTCGCTTCGAGCACTAAAATATCAGCCAAGGCGCAGTGATGACGAACCACATCGGTGGCGTGTCCTAAATCGGTTAGCCAGGTGACGCGTTTGTGACCGCCGGAATCAGCATGCGGACAATCCAAGGCAAATCCAACGGGGTCAGCCGCGTCGTGCGGAATGGGAATCGAAGTAACTTTTAAATTACGAAACTCAAACGTCGTTCCCGTTTCAAAAATTTGCCAGTTGGGACGAATCTTTAAAGTCGCTTGAATTCGCCGCGCGGTTTCTCGATTGGCGAAAACTTTTAATAAGGGATTTTGTCGGAGCAGGGCAGCGAGTCCGATACAATGATCCGTGTGCTCGTGAGTAATAAAAATAGCATCGATCGCAGGTACTTCGATGCCGATTTTGTTGAGAGAAGATTCGAGGCGGGGACCTTGGAAGCCTGCGTCGAGCATGATACGCGTATCGTCGGCTTGTAAAATTGAGCAATTTCCCGAACTGCTGGTACCGAGAATATGAAAAGCGAACGACATGGACGGGTCAGATGGAAACACACTTGAGTGAACCTTCAAGCCACCATTCTGGTTTTTCCGCTTGTGCCTCGCTCCACTCTCAACGATGCTTCCACCACTAAGTATGCCTACATTTCCGAGAGTTATCTGTATTATTATGGGAGGTGGCCGAGGTTCGCGTCTTTATCCGCTGACCAAGGATCGCTGTAAGCCCGCGGTAGCATTAGCAGGTAATTATCGCTTAGTTGATATTCCGATCAGCAATTGTCTGAACTCGGGCTTTAACCAAATTTTCGTTTTAACTCAGTTCAACACCGCTTCCTTACATAAACACATTCAACAAACTTATAAGTTCGATGGCTTTGCGCGTGGGTTTGTTGATATTTTAGCTGCTGAACAAACAGATGACAGCGAAGCGTGGTATCAAGGCACCGCCGATGCGGTTCGTCAAAATCTCCATCACTATAATTTAAAAGACGAAGACCTTGTTCTCATTCTTTCTGGCGACCAACTTTACCGTCTCGATTTCGCGGAATTAGCTAAGCAACACATGGAATCGGCAGCCGACATTACCATTGCCGCTAAAGCGATGCCCGCAGAACAGGTTTCTGCCTTGGGTGTCATGCGTGTGGGTCCTGACCTAAAAATCAGTGAATTTGTTGAGAAACCTAAAGACCCCGCCGTCATCGAGTCCCTGGTGCTCAAGGGTAACGCCCGTTCACGTTTATCCGATAAATCGGACCGCAAATACTGCTTAGCCTCGATGGGCATTTATATGTTCTCGGGTAAAGTGATGCGCGAGGCCTTGGCCGATCCTAAACAAGCCGATTTCGGTAAAGAAGTGATTCCCGGTTTATTAGGTTCGAAGAGAATGATTGGTTACGTTTTCGATGGTTACTGGGAAGACATCGGCACGGTCGGTTCCTTCTGGGAATGTAATCTGACGCTGACGGAACCAGTTCCTCCATTCGATTTCTTTGACAGCGAAAATCCTATTTACACGCACGTCAGTTATTTACCGACCGCTAAACTGAATGGCTGCCGCGTTAATAAAGCACTCATGGCAGGCGGAGCCATTGTCGATGACTCGGTCATCAACCGTTCCGTGATTGGTATTCGTTCCGTGATTCGTAGTGGCTCTACTTTGGAAAACGTCGTCATGATGGGTGCTGACTCTTTTGAGCGTCCGCAGGATATTCTGAAGAATCATAATTTAGGCAGACCCGATATCGGCGTGGGCGCTAACTGTTATATTCGTAATGCCATCATCGATAAAAATGCCCGGATCGGTGCAGGTTGTCGTTTGGCCCCCACGGGCTTGCCCGAAAAATGGGAAACCGATGCATTATACGTACGTGATGGCGTCATCGTCGTCAAAAAAGGCGCGGTAGTTCCGCCAGGTACGATTGTGGGAGAATGATCGCCTTTGCGCGCACGTATTGGTTTACCTGGGGTTTCTTAATCTTCGCTGCACTTTTTACCGGAATCCATTCGGTCAGAGAAATATTCTTTAGCGGCGTAATCGCTTCGTTGCTCTCAGCGAGTGCGACCCGCGGATACGAAAAATTAGGTTACCGTTACGCTCCGTTATTAGGTGCCGCTCTGGGTATTGTATGGTCTTCGCTGATGCTTTTATATTTTCGCTGGTTTGGTTCTGCCGACGACTACGTCATCGAGTCGTGGCGCTTCGGTACCACGATGGCGATTCACGCTGCGGGCTTCGCGGGTGCGGGTTTGTTGACGGCTTTAGTAACTAAACATTCGCTAGGTCGATCGCTCGCCGCTGGCACGATTTTATCGTGTGCAATGACGGCGATTCCCTACGGCTTCATTGCTTGGGTGGATGCACAACTGGCTGGACCGATTGAAGTCATCGCACTCGTGTCAGCTGACGTCGCACCTAATGAAGTTCCACAACGTCGCACCGGTACACAAGTTGCCAAAATATCCGATGAGGAAATGGCACTGCTCAAAGAGAAATGGTTGGTCACCAAAGGGCAGAGTGAATTTGAAGTAATCGACGAACAGGGGCGTCGATATTGGCCTTTATGGCGTAAGACTTTTGTCTACCCCGGTAATCCCAGTCAGGAAATTCGTCGACTCTTCGTTTTAATTCCGCCCGATTTACGGGAAACAGCTACCTGGAATTTACCGTTAACCTCCGATCCACGTGGCGTAAGTATCGTGCAATTAAATAACCGGCCTGGCTTCAGTGTACAATGCGCGTCGCCGATTAAGAATATTAGATGCGAATTTATCATTAACTCTCCCCAGGATTCTACGAATCTCGGAATATTGGGAAGCACCGCTACGATTAAGATTAAACGTCTTTCACCGATCGGAGATTTCTATTTACCCGATCCGGTGAAATCAAATCTCGCTCTCCAGTTTCCGCCACTGATCGACAAAGCTGACGAAAAAATTGAGCCTAATTTAAAGACAAAAAAACGCCCCAGCTTTGATGACAAAGTGGAGCAGTGATTTTTGGTCTGTTTAGACCTAGTTGATGAAAGTACCTTCTTTCGAGGCTTTCTTACGAAACTCAGTAAGAATCTTGGCAGTAAGCGGACCGGGTTTACCCGTTCCGATGGTGCGAGCATCAACTTCGATGACTGGAATAACTTCGGCGGCGGTACCGGTAAGGAAGCATTCATCGGCATTCCAGACATCGTAACGAGTGATGTTGGTTTCAACGACTGGGATGTTAAGCGTTTGAGCTACTTCGATGGCTACTTGGCGGGTGATTCCGACCAGCGCACCAGCGTAGGAAGCTGGGGTGATGAGTTTGCCTTTATGGATTAAGAAAACGTTATCACCGGTGCATTCGGAGACATAACCTTGTTCATTGAGCATGAGGCACTCGTGAAAGCCGTGTTGTTGGGCTTCCATCTTCGCTAAAATATTATTCAAGTAGTTGAGTGACTTGATCATCGGTGGTAACGCTGCGGGGCTGACGCGGCGAGTGGGGGCCGTGATGATTTTCATACCCGTGGTGTATAATTCCTCGGGGTAAAGTTTGATACTGTCGGCGATACAAATGATGGACGGCGTCGGACAATTTTTCGGAGAGAGACCCAGGTCACCGAAGCCACGTGAAACCACGAGGCGGATGTAACCATCGGTCAGTTTGTTACGACGGCAACTCTCGCAAACAATGTCGGAGATTTCTTTGCGCGTCCAAGGCATGTTTAAGCAAAGAGCCTTGGCGGACATCTCGAGTCGCTCGAGGTGTTCTTCTAAACGAAAAACGCAGCCCTTGTAGAGACGGATACCTTCGAAGATGCCGTCGCCATAGAGGAAGCCGTGATCGAAGACAGAGATTTTGGCTTCGGCTTTAGGATAAAATTTTCCGTCGATATAAACTTCCATCGTAGTAGTGCGAACATTGGGCAAGATTCAGGAGCATTTCCAGCCCGAAGCAGAGAAAATGAATAAATTAAGTCTTTTGGTCTAAAAAAACTTAAACCACGCAGGCCGTAAGGCGGAATTTACCCGAATCTTCTGGGGTAATGAGCGAAACAAACGATGTATTTACGGAATTGCCCAGTAGTTTTTCGAGCCTCGTTGTCACCGTGATCGCCACTTCGCTGTCGGGTGAATCAGGATTCTCAGGCATGAGAAGCACCTCGGCTTTACCGTCACTCGATTGGCGGACCTGGTAATGACAAATATTTTTAATATCACTGAAAACTTCATCCACTTGGCGGGTGCTTATCAGATGCTTATTACTATCCATCAAGGCATCACGCTTTCTTCCGTGAATGCGATATCCGTGGGCGGTCGCTTCGGCTAAATCGCCGATCTCATAGCGAATCAACGGTAGGTATTGATTGGTGCGCGTCGTCACTAAAAGTTCACCCACGCCTCGTGCATTGGCCTCGACGAGTTCGAGGTAGGCCGTTTCGGGACTGGCCACAAGTTCGTCGCGACCATTTTGGATGAGTAGGTGTCCGGTTTCGCTTGAGCCGTATAAATTAATCACGGGAACTCCAAATACACGTTCCATAATACGTCGATGGATGACGCTGGTGTATTCGTAGCTCGAAATAATAAAACGCAGAGAGGGTAACCGAATTTTATTTCGTTCACAATACAGGGCGAACCACATTCCGTGCACCGGATCCACGTCAAGAAAATCGGGCGCCCATTGTAACGTTTCGCTCGCCATGATTTTCATTTTATCTTCAGGAATACTAAAGGGAATGCGAGATTGGTTAACGTAGAGTGTATGGCCAATGATGCGTTGTTCGAAATTTAACCAGCGAGCGAAACAACTCACACCGCTACAGCCGGGAGTGGTTAAAACAGCACGTTTCAAAGTACCTTTCTCGCGGATGTGTTTTTTGATTAAATCGTTCTGTTGAAAGGCTTTGGTTTCTTGTGCACCCCACCATTGGATTCCGAAGATGACGCGGACGCTGGCGCCTGACGTTCCTGAGGTGCTTTCTTCTTCAATGATTCCTTGGTCGGCCAGCTCCTTTAAATTAAAATGTTTGGGTAATAAATCCTGCGGGGAATGCTGACGCAGTTCCGCTTTGGTGAGTCGAGGTAGCGCAGTCCAGTGTTCGGGATTTTTGCTAATCGCATCTTTCCAGTCGCTGCGTTCATAGAAGGGCACATCCCGTGTTTGCGCGATTACCCCGTCAATCGCCTTGGATTGGTTAAGTCGTAAATGCGTGCTCGGCGAAATCATGCGTCTCTCTTGAGTGCTAATCTAAAAGACCACTTTTCGCAAGCAGTGGTAAGTAAATCATCGATTTAGTGACTTTCTGTTGTAGTAAGCATCAATCGGTGTATGCTGTTGGATACTTTTATGTTAAATAGGTCTGATCATGCTACTTTGCCTAACCTTATTCTCGCGGGAATGATGGGCACGGGGAAGTCTGCGTTAGGTCGCCAGTTAGCCCACCGTTGGCAGAGATCTTTTATTGATACCGATGATCTCGTCGAAAAATTAGGCGGGGCGAGTATCGCCGATATTTTTGCGCAACAGGGTGAAGAACATTTCCGTGCTTTAGAACGCAAAGTAATCGAAGAACTCATTCCAGTATCGGGTGCTATCATTGCCAGTGGTGGCGGATTGGTTGTGCCAGAAGGCATGGCCGAACTTGTCAAAACGAAAGGGGTGGTCATCACGCTCTTTGCTTCTGTAGATACCATCATCCGTCGCACCGCTAACACTTCACGCCGTCCACTTCTAAAGGGTGATGACCCAGAAGTTAAGATTCGCGAACTGATGAAAAAGCGTGAAAAAGCTTACATGAGTGCAGGTATTGCGGTTTATACCGACGGTCGCACCGTGCAGCAATTATGCCTGAATATTGAACGCGTTTATGAGCGTGAAGTGTTTCGTATTAAGCAAGACGCTGCCCGGAAATTAAAAGAGGATTAACCCACGGCTGTCCGTCGGGCTTTAATTCTTTCTGAATCTTAATGGCTTCTAGAAAAGAATTCCGATCCACGCGCATGGCTCCGAGACTTTCGAGGTGCGGTGTGGGCACTTGGCAGTCGACCAACGAAAAATTACAGCTGATTAATCGATGCATGAGGGTGACGAAGCCGACCTTAGAGGCGTCGGTCTTATGATGAAACATGGATTCGCCGTGGAAAACTCTTCCCAGTGCCATACCGTAAAGTCCGCCGACTAATTCGTCTTCCCAGTAAACCTCCACACTGTGTGCGTAGCCCATTTGATGGAGCTTAACGTAAGCCTCAATCATTTCCTCGCTAATCCAGGTGCCATCTTGACCTGGACGGTACACTGCGGCGCACTCACGCATCACTCCCTCGAAATCTTTATCAATCGTCACCTTCCATTCTTTCTTCCGCATTACTTTTTTTAAACTATCGGTCACGCGAAGTTCGGAAGGCAGCAACACAAACCTGGGGTCAGGGCACCACCACTTGACGGGCTGACCTTCATTGAACCACGGAAAAATCCCATGATGGTAGGCACAGAGAAGTAATTCAGGATCTAACGAACCACCCACATGGATCGCCGATGTTCCCGACGCAGTTGCTGGATTAGCAAAGGGCCACTTAAGCATCTCGTCAGACTAGTGACGGGAGCTTTTTTAGCAAGTTACCCCTTAGTGATATTGTAGACCGAAGGAATCGAGATACCTAGTTCCACGGCAATTTCCTTAACATCTAAGCCCTTTTTACGTAGGTTCTTAGCCTTAACTCGGGTCGACTCATTGATGATCGCACGGGCACGATTGGAGCGAGAAAGTAACTTAACGAGGCGACGAGTGAGTTCGTTTTTGGACAGGGCAGCTACTTCTTTCTCGATG
>Ga0114979_10002386_pt1 | contig 12704 bp, 12 predicted proteins | sample S_140625_EF_Meta_FD_87315 | JGI IMG/M metagenome (GOLD analysis project Ga0114979, IMG submission 87315) | Freshwater microbial communities from Lake Simoncouche, Canada to study carbon cycling - S_140625_EF_MetaG | ecosystem: Environmental > Aquatic > Freshwater > Lake | place: Lake... | reverse complement strand
GCCAAGATCTTCCAGATGCAGTTGCCCTTCTCATTCGAGCAGGTCATCGAAGCGCAAAAGGAAGTGGTAAGGGCCAACAAGCTCGAATCCTGCTATCTGCGGCCGCTGGCCTGGATCGGCTCCGAAAAGCTCGGTGTCTCGGCACGTGGCAACACCATCCACATGTCGGTCTCGGCCTGGCCCTGGGGAGCCTACCTCGGTGAAGAAGGTCTGACCAAGGGCATCCGCGTCAAGACCTCATCCTTTACCCGACACCATGTGAACGTGTCGCTGGTGCGCGCCAAGGCGAGCGGCTACTACATCAACTCGATCCTGGCCAACCAGGAAGTCACCGCCAACGGCTATGACGAAGCGCTGCTGCTCGACACCGAAGGCTATGTCTCGGAAGGCGCCGGCGAAAATGTCTTCATCGTTCGCGACAGCGTCATCTACACCCCCGATCTGGCGTCATGCCTCGACGGCATCACCCGCGACTCGGTATTGACCATGGCGCGCGACCTTGGCTACAAGGTGGTCGAAAAGCGCATCACCCGCGATGAGATGTACTGCGCCGACGAAGCCTTCTTCACCGGCACCGCAGCCGAGGTGACCCCGATCCGCGAACTCGACGACCGCATCATCGGAGAGGGCTCGCGCGGGCCGATCACCGAAAAGCTGCAGTCACTGTTTTTTGAAGTGGTTGCCGGCAAGTCAGTGAAATATCAAAAATGGCTCACGCCGGTCTGACACCAATCGCTCGAGCGCAGGCCTTTCAACGGTATTCGACATGAGCAATCCTTCTGGCCGTGCCGGCGATCTGCCGGCCGCCCCCGGTGGCGATCCGGTCATCGAACTCGACGCAGCCGATCTGCCGGCCCACTGCCCCAACCCGCGCATGACCGCCTGGAGTGGCCATCCGCGGATCTTCCTCGATCTGTCCCACACAGGCACCGCCCGCTGCCCCTATTGCAGCACTGTCTACCGCCTCAAACCCGGCGCGGTCGTCAAAGGGCACTGAACCGGAACTGCCGACAGGTCACGCGTGTCGACAAGGTGTCGGCGGCCGAAACAGACGTTCCAGAAAAGTCTCTTTTTTGATCCGTCGGTGAGCAATGCTCAGGCAGCGGCATTGCATCACGCTCGATCCGTCACTCGCCGGTAATACTCCCGCTCGACCTCGCCCCTTGCAGTACGCCGTCTAACCTGTCTTCATGCGAACCCTGATCATTCCCCCCGACACCGGGAGCGGCGCGTTGATGACTCAGCCGCTGACCGTGATGCTGCGTCGCGTCGCTGCGGGTGCGCATATCACGGTGCTCGCATTTTCGGACCATGCACCGATCTTCCTGGCAATGACTGAGGTCAACGATGTCATCACGGTGCCGCGTCAAACCGGCCGGCTGCCACTTCTGGAGATGACTCGGCTCGTGCGTGTGCTTCGCCGGCATCGATTCGAACAGGCATTGGTCCTGCACGATTCGCTGCAAGCGGCCATTCTGGTCTGGAGCGCCCGCATTCCGATTCGCCGCGGATTGGGGTCGCGTAGCCGATTCGGGCTGATCAACCGGCCGCATGCGAAAGACCAATTACTCAAGATCGATTTGAGGCGCCCAATGGCCGAGCGCTTTGCGCATCTGGCGTTCGATCCTTCGAAACCGCTGCCGATACGCCTGCCCAACCCTTCGCTGGCACGTCGCAAGCGCCTTGACCAAAGCGTGATGGCTCGACTCGGCCTGGTTGATGCCAAGCCGATTCTGGCGTTGTGCATCGGCGTCGAAGGCAAGCCGAGCAGGCGCTGGCCGGCCAGACGCTGGGCGGCACTGATCAGCCTGGCAGCCGATGTCTGGCCGGACCTCGCGCCTGTTCTGCTGGGCAGCGCCATGGACCGTTCGTTCGCCACTGAAGTCGCCGCCCTGAGCGGTCGACGCTGCCTCAATCTGTGCGGGCGCCACTCGCTGACCGAACTGATGGCGGTGCTTTCGCAGGCCGAGGCGGTCGTCACTCACGATAACGACCCGATGCACCTGGCTGCAGCCTACGGCCGGCCGATGGTGGCGATCTTTGGCCCGACCGACCCGCGCTTGAATCCGCCGCGCTCGCCATTGGCGAAAGTCGAGTGGCTTCATCATGCCTGCAGCCCCTGCGATCAGGACCAGTGCCGCTTCGGTCATGGCGATTGCCTGAGCGAGATCAGTGCGGAGCAGGTGTTCGACTCCTTGCGCCGTCAATTGCAATCGATCTCGCGAGACATCAGATAAACTGGCGGGCTGATGCAAAGAGCCCCCTCCTCTGCCGAAGCGGTTGAGACTGCCTTCTACGCGGCCATGTCCGACGGCGACCTCGACCGGATGATGGCCCTATGGGCTGACGATGACGGCGCGGTCTGCAACCATCCCGGCGGCCCGCGATTGCTCGGCCTGCAGGCCATCCGCGAATCCTTCAGCTCGATCTTCTCGAGCGGCGGCGTGCGGATCGCCACCGCGCAGCGCCAGGCCTGGTCGACCCCCGATATCGCAGTGCACAGCCTGATCGAACATATTGCTGTCGAGGGACGCGCCGGTACCGAAGTCATCGAGGTGGTCGCCACCAATATCTTTGTCCGCTCGCCCAAAGGCTGGCGGATTCTGGTGCACCACGCCGGCGTTTCGGAAAGCGCCGATGATGGCGATGTCGATTTCGACGATGACGACGATGAGGATGGCGATCAGGTCCATCCGCTGCTGCACAGGGGCTGGTCGCCAGGATTGCCGGGCAATCCGAGGCGTGCCGACGATGCCGAGGGCGGCGATGAGGCGGGCGAGGGCGACGACAGCGCAACCCAGGCCGGCGATCCAATGCGCCCGCCCCCGGGTCGGCTTCACTGAGCGCAAGCCCGGTGTCTGCCGCGAGCCTGCTCGATTCCGGCAGTCGATCAGCGATTGAGTATCACGCGCCCGCCTGGCTGCGCGGCCGCCACCTTCAGACCATCTGGCCGTCAGTGCTGGCACCCAGGCCTGAGCCCCTCTATCGCCGCGAACGCTGGAATACGCCCGATGGCGACTTCATCGACCTCGACTGGGCGCTTACCGGTCATGACGACGCAGCGCAGGACACGACCAAGGACATGGCGCATGGCACGGCGCGCTCGGCGCCGCGCCCTCTGCTCGCGCTCTTTCATGGCCTCGAAGGCAATTCGGACAGTCACTATTCACGCACCCTGATGGCCGCCGCCAACGATCGCGGCTGCGACGGTGTGGTGATCCACTTCAGGGGGTGCAGCGGCGAGCTCAATCGCATGCCGCGTGCCTATCACTCGGGCGATTCTGACGAAGCTGACTGGGTACTTCGACGCATTTCGGCGCGCCGCAGCCAGAATGGCTCATCCGGCCTCCTGCTGGCTGCCGGCATCTCGCTGGGCGGCAATGTCCTGCTTAAATGGCTGGGCGAACGCGGCAATGCAGCAGGCTTTGTTGCCGCAGCGGCAGCGGTCTCGCCACCGCAGGATCTTCACGCTGGCGCGGTCCGACTGTCGCGCGGCTTCAACCGCCTCTATGCATTGAACTTTCTGGTCACGCTTCGGCGCAAGAGCGTGGCGATGCTGGAGCGCCACCCCGGTCTGTTCGATGCAAAGCAGGTCGCTTCGAGTCGCGACTTCTTCGAGTTCGACGAACTTGTCACCGCACCACTGCATGGCTTCAGAAGCGCCAGGGACTACTGGCAGCGATCGTCATGTCGCCAGTTCCTGGGCGGCATCACCGTGCCCACCCTGATCATCAATGCCCTGAACGATCCCTTCCTGCCGGTCGAAGCCCTTGCCCGGACAGATGAAGTCTCGGGGGCGGTCGATCTGTACTATCCCCGCGAAGGTGGCCATGTCGGGTTTTTGAGGGGCGCACCACCCGGACGGCTTGACTGGCTCGCCGAGCGCCTCTTCACGCATTTCAACCTTGCCACCGGAGGCCTGATTGCCGCTCGATGATCTGGTGCAGCAGGCGATGACCCGTTGGCCGAACGTTCCGGCGATGTTCGGCTGGCTGCGGCTTGACCGACGCGGACGCTGGATGCTGGTCGATCGCGGCGCACCGGGCTTCGACGAGGCCCTGCACGGCTTGGGCAGCGAAATCACCAGCCCGCCGATCATCGATTTCATCGGCCGCAATTACCGCCCCGACGAGCAGGGGCGCTGGAGCTGGCAAAACGGCCCGCAGCGGGTCTATGTTGATCTCGACCTTGCGCCGCTCTACTTCCGGGTGATGGGCGAGGCACCGCAACAGTCACTGATCACGCATACAGGCTACCCGATCTCGGTGATCACGAAGGTCGCAACCGACGAGGACGGCAATCTCTGGCTGATATCCGATCTGGGCGCAGGATGCATTGATGATCGCGATCTGGGTGCGCTCGAGTTGAGCTTGAGCGACTCAGATCAAGCAACCGCGCCGACCCCTGTTTTGCGCTTGCTCGGCGAACATGAGGTCTACGCGCTGGCCGCGGCGCCATCGATTGCATTCGGATTCGATCCCAGACCACGCTGAGCAGCGCTGCGGCATAACTCGCTCGGAAAACCCGCTCAGCGCATTCCCTGGCGGGAGTCCTCGATTTCACGGCGCGCTTCAGGCTCGAGTTCGCGCAGTCGCGCATCGATGACCGAGGCGGTGTAGAAATCGGTATCGCCCGCGCGCTGCGCCAGCCTGAGCTGCTCGACCGCCATCAGTGGCGAGCCCAGAAGCACATAGCGCTCAGCCGCCGTTCGATGGGCCTCAGCACGATGGCCGAGCTTGGCTTGCGCCTGCGACAGCAGCTCCCACAAGCGGGCATCCGAGCGCCAGACGACGATCTCGTCGCGCAGCACCCGCGCAGCCTGAGTCGAATTGCCGGCCGCGTTCAGTGACTCGCCGTAGATCCGCCAAAGCCCTCGCGCATCCGGGAATCGATCGAGACCCTTTCGAGCCAGTTCGGCCGCACCGGCAGCATCCCCCTGTGTCAGTTTCGCACTGGCGGCCAGTCGGACGAAATAGGGATGATCAGCGCCGTTCTGGGCTCTGGCCTGGGCAATCGCGGTATCAAAGCGCGCCCAGTCGCGCTGCGCCGCTGCGATGCTGGCCAGCGCAAACCAGGGCGCTGGACCGGCCTTGTCACTGGCGCGCACCATCTGTTCGGCCATGCCGCGCCCCACCCTTTGTCCGTCGGTGCTTTCATCGGCGGTGACCCGGAAGCGGGCCCGCAGCAGCTGAAAATTGAGTGAATCAGTGCGCTGGCGGTAGCGGGCATTCTGGAGACGCCCCTGCAGATCGGCGATGCGTTCGCCGGTGACCGGGTGGGTGCGCAGATAAGCCGGCGCATTGGACTCGTAAAAACGCGAAGACTGCTGCAGTCGATTGAAGAAGGACACCATCCCCTGCAGATCGAAATCGCTCTGACGCAAGATATCGAATCCGACCCGGTCGGCCTCCCGCTCTGCATCGCGTGAGAAAGCCAACATGTTCTGACGGGCGACCTGATCGCCAAGCATCATGCCGCCCATCGCCGCCTGCGGATTGGAGCGGGCCGCGAGTAAGGCAAGCGCCATGGCAGCCATAGACACTACCGACGCCTGTTTTTGTTGCGCGAGCATCCGGGCGATGTGACGCTGGGTCACATGGCCGATCTCGTGAGCCAGCACCGACGCGACTTCTGACTCGGTTTCGGCTGCGATCAGCAGTCCGACATGGACACCGATGAATCCACCCGGTAAAGCGAAAGCATTGATGGCCGGATCATCGACTGCGAAGAGCTCGAAGGACAGGCCACCGGCAGCCGGTGCAGCGAGCAGGGGCTGCGCGAGCTGATTCAGGTAATCGACCAGTTCGGCATCGTCGAGATAGGCCGCATCACGGCGAATTTGTCGCATGATGGTTTCACCCAGTCGACGCTCGCCCGCCGCCGAAAGCTCATCGCTCGATGCCGCGCCCAGCTTGGGCAAATTGTCGAACTGGGCGGTGGAAGATACCGGCGCGACAGCGAGCGCTGCCGCCAGGATCAGGCTCAGCGCGGCAGCAGGCCATCGACGGCGCTTGGAACGGATCGGTTCGATCATGTTGCTATGATAGGCCCGCCATGTCGAAGCCTTCAGCGCCCCACCCGCCATCGATCTCCCCATTGACGCATTTCGACGCCGCGGGTCAGGCGCACATGGTCGATGTCGGCAGCAAAGCCATCACCCCGCGACGCGCCATCGCACAGGGACGCATCCGGATGCAGCCTGCCACGCTCGCGCTGGTACGCGCCGGCAATGCGAAAAAAGGCGATGTCCTGGGGGTTGCCCGCATTGCCGCCATTCAGGGCGCCAAGCGCACCGCCGACCTGATACCGCTGTGCCACCCGATTGCGCTCACCCGCGTGGCGGTCGAACTGTCGATCGATGAGGCCGATTGCGCAGTGCTGTGTTCGGCGACCGTCGAGTGCGAAGGCCGCACCGGCGTCGAGATGGAGGCACTCACCGCGGTGCAGGTGGGCCTGCTCACGGTCTATGACATGCTCAAGGCCACCGATCGGGGCATGACCATCACTGATGTGAAGCTGCTTGAAAAGCAAGGCGGAAAGAGTGGCAGCTGGCTGGCGCCATAACGGTCGCCGATCGCAGCAACCGCCGGGTCAGGATTTCATGGATGTGCCGGGGCTGGCAGAAACCGGCAACAGCAAACCCTCATGCAGCGCCACATGTTCGAGCGCCGCCTCGAAGCGGACACGCGAGTCAGCCGCAATCACTTTCAGGTAGGCATGAAGTTCGGCATCAGCGGCGCTTCGCAGCTCGCACTCGGCGCTGTAGACCTCGAAACTCGACAGCTGCATCAGCAGTTCGGCGATGTGACGCGGGCATTCGCAGGCAACCTTCGAGGCAAGGCCAGCGAAACCGGCGAGCGCCTCATCATCCCAGCGTCGCGGCGCAGAGACTTCGTTTGTCGGCCGCAGCCCGGAGGGTCCCGATTGAAAAGCTTGACCAGATTGACCCGATTGACCCGATGGCCCCGACCGGGCGGCAGAACCGGACAGGTGATTCAACCACTGCGCCAGGGCCGCATCCGGCTGCGGCTCACGCAGCAGCGCCACGCCGGCGTTGGCCACGCGCTCGCAAACCGCATCTGATGCAAAACCGTAAAGCACGGCCTTCGGCAGATCGGCAAAAGCCGGTGCAAGCGCATTGATCGCGGCCAACCAGTCCGGATGCAGCTGCGGCTCATGAAACAGCAAGGCGTCGAGATCGGATTCACTCAAGCGCTCAGCCGCCTGCCTGATGTCATCGAACAGACCAACCAGTTCGAAGGGTTGGACGAGGCGATCTGACAGCGCAGGACGCTCAAGGCGGATCGCGAGCGAGCGGCCGATCACCGCAAGCCGCCAGGGCCGAAGCAGCGACTGCTGCCGGACTGCGGCCATTCCGACGGATTGCGTGGCCGCCAAGGTAGCGCTATGAGTCGCGGCGACCCGCTGCAGCTGTTCCAGGTCGAGGCCGGCCAAGCGCGAAATCGCATGTCCGAGCTCGTTCAGCCGTCGGATCAGCGCGAGGCGACGCACATCGGCGTCGCCGTACAGACGCTGACCACCAGGCGAGCGCGCGGCCCCTGACAAGTGGTAACGGCGCTCCCAGACCCGCAGTGTTGCCACGGGCATTCGAAGCATGCGCGCGACCGCTGCGCTTCGATGAAAGACCGGCGCGCCGGCAGGAGACTTCTCCTGACTCGACAGCCGATCGGGAGCGTTTGCGTCCATCAATCAAACCTTTGACTCTATTTTGACTCGAATTATCTCACAGATAAAGTCGAAATTTGCCTTAATGACTCGTTTATTATTCTAAATCTCGGTACACTTTGACTTTGAAGCGAGTCTACTCCCCGGCAATCAGGGTCAAGGGACGACATCGCGGTCCTAGTGGGGCAAGCGCACTGGCACCAAACTTCCGACTCAACTTCCCGACAGGAACTTCAAATGAATCTGACTTCCTCCCGCCGTGTCTTCATGATTTCCCTCGCAGCTTCGGGCGCCGCCCTTGCCACCGGCGCGCGCGCACAAACCATGGTTGACGAAAAAGACGCCCAAGCCGCTGCGCTCGGCTACGTCGCTGACGCCACCCGGACCGATGCCAAGAAATACGCGAAGTACGCTGCCGGCCAGAACTGCACCAACTGTGCGCTCTATCAGGGCAAGAGCACCGACAAGGCCGGCGGCTGCCCGCTGTTCGCCGGCAAGCAGGTCATGGGCGCTGGCTGGTGCAGCGCCTGGGCGAAGAAGGGCTGATCGATTGCGGCGGTCGGGCTGCCCCTTCTCATCCGACCGCCTCAAACCGGCGCGATGACGACCGCGGCCTGTCGCGAGTCGCAGACATCGGGTTCTCTGATCGTCGTGCTCGGCGATCAACTCGACGCTGATGCCGCGGCGTTCGACGACTTCGATCGTTCGACCGACGCGGTCTGGATGGCTGAGGTGGCGCAGGAGTCGACCCATGTCTGCTCTGGCAAGGCTCGCACGGCATTGTTCCTGACAGCGATGCGCCACTTTGCATCCGACTTGCAACTGGCGGGCGTAGTGGTTCATTACACGCGTCTGGACGATCCAGGAAACGCTGGCAGCCTGGGCGCGCAACTGCTCGCCGATCTGAAACGCTTGAAGCCCCGGCGTGTCGTGATGACGCGCCCGGGCGACTGGCGCGTACTGCAGTCGATCCGGCAGACGATCCTTGACTCCGGCCTGACGCTCGACCTGCGCGAAGATCGACACTTCTTTACGACGCCGGCCGAATTTGCGATGCATGCGAAGGGCCGCAAGTCGCTGCGCATGGAGTACTTCTATCGCGAACAGCGCAAGCGCCATCGGGTACTGATGCAGGATGACGAACCCGCCGGCGGCCAGTGGAACTACGACGCCGACAATCGGGCGTCATTCGGCAGCGCCGGTCCCGGTGATGTGCCCGCACGACGGTCCTTCGAGCCCGACGCCATCACTCGCGACGTGATCGCGCTGGTGAACACGCAGTTTGCAGATCATCCCGGCTGCCTCGATAACTTCACATGGCCGGTGACCCGCGCCGAGGCACTGCAATCGCTTGATGGCTTCATTCGAGAACGGTTGCCACTTTTCGGTCGTTACCAGGATGCGATGTGGCCGGGCGATCCCTGGCTGTACCACTCGCATCTGTCAGCGGCCCTCAACCTGAAACTGCTTGCGCCCCGCGAAGTCGTTGCGGCTGCCCAGAAAGCCTGGCACGACGGGCACGCGCCGCTTGAAAGCGTCGAGGGCTTCATTCGCCAGATCCTGGGATGGCGCGAGTATGCGCGCGGCATCTACTGGACACAGATGCCTCAGTATCTTGATCGCAATGCGCTCCAGGCCGATCAGGATCTGCCCTCCTGGTACTGGAACGGCTCGACCGACATGGCTTGTTTGCGAGACGCACTCGAGCAGACCCTTACCCACGGCTATGCCAACCATATTCAGCGACTGATGGTGACTGGCCTGTATGCGCTGATGCTCGGTGTCCATCCAGGGCAGGTCCACGAGTGGTATCTGGCGGTCTATGTCGATGCAGTCGAGTGGGTCGAGCTGCCCAACACGCTCGGGATGAGTCAGTACGCCGATGGTGGTGTCATGGGCAGCAAGCCCTACATTGCCACTGGCAAGTACATCCAGCGGATGAGCCCGCATTGCAAGGGCTGCCGCTACGATCCGGCCCTGGCAAGCGGGGCCGATGCCTGCCCGTTCACCACCCTCTACTGGGATTTCCTCATGCGCCATGAGTCGTCGCTTGCGAAAAATCCCAGGATGTCCCTGCAGGTCAAGAACCTGTTGCGTCTGCAGCCCGATCAGAAGCGCGCGATCGTGGATCGTGCTGCCTCGATTCGTCGCGGTGAAATCGGCGCCACCCATGGATGAGGACTTCGCACCGACGATTGCGGCGGCCCGGGCACGCATCGCCGCAGTGCGGCCTGCGGCCTATGCGCGCACGCGAAACGCGCTCGACGGCGCGGTCAGCGGTCTATCGCCCTACATCACTCACGGCATTGTCTCGCTCGCCGATGTGCTGGCTGGCGTGAACGCGCGCCAGCCTCTGGAGATCCAGCACAAGTTCGTCTTCGAGCTCGGCTGGAGAGCGTATTTCCGGCATGTCTGGCAATACCGGGGGGAGGCGATTTTTCGCTCCTTGCACGACGGGCCGTTGCCGGACGATGCCTACCTGCCCACCGTACCCGACGACATCCGACAGGCTTGCACCGCAGTCGCGGTGATCGATCAGTCTGTCCGAACGCTTTATGCCACCGGGATGCTGCACAACCACGCGCGCATGTGGCTGGCAAGCTATCTCATCCATGTGCGTAAAGTGCACTGGCGAGCGGGTGCGGACTGGCTTTATGCCCATCTGCTGGACGGCGACCTGGCAAGCAATCATCTGAGCTGGCAATGGGTTGCCGGCACTGGCAGCACCAAACCCTATCTTTTCAATGCCGACAACGTGGCTCGTTATGCCCCACCCTCCTGGCACAGCGCTGGCACCGTCATCGACACCTCCTACGAGACCCTCGATCGATTGGCCCGACAACGCTCCTCGAACGAGGATCGTTTCTGTCTGCCGTCGGCGGTTGACGCTATCCGCTTGCCTGAGCCGGTCGTCAGCGCCGCACCCGGGGAACCAATCGGTGTGACCGCCCCGGACGATGCGATCGTGCGGGGTCGAGATGTCTGGCTGGTCCATCCCTGGAACCTCGGCGACTTGCCGCTCGAGCTGCCGTCAGACACTGTCGTGATCGGTCTTTTCGTCGCAGACTTTCATCGCGCCTGGCCATGGAGCGACCGTCGCTGGCAGTTCGTCGGTAAACGGATGGCCGAACTCGCAAGCCGATGCTGGTATGGCGAGGCGAGTGACATTGGTGGTGCACTGAGTTCAGCCCGCAGCGTGCGAAGCGTCGACGACCCCCACCTCACTGCATGGCTGACGCGCTGGGCGGTGTGCAGCAAGCCTGCCGCGCTGTTTCCCGAGGTCGAACGCCCCTGCAGCTCGTTTTCTCAATGGTGGAATCGGACCTGCCGCGGCCTGGACTCGGCGACCGACCTGCTGAGCCTCAACCCGACTGCCGCCCCATGACGTCGCCGACCACCCCGCCGACCACCCTGCCCGGCAACCAGCACCCGCCGCTGACCGTGCTCTACGACGGCGCCTGCCCGCTGTGTCGTCGCGAGATCGGCGTCTATCGTGGTCTGCGACCCCTGAACACCGAGACACCAGTCTGTTTTGTCGATGTCAGCAACGCCGACTTGCCATTGCCCCCCGGCACAACGCGCGAGCAACTGCTGGCGCGTTTCCATGTGCGCGATCCTGATGGCCACCTGCTTAGTGGCGCGCAGGCCTTTCTGGCATTGTGGGCCGCGCTGCCCGGCTGGCGCTGGCTGGCCCGCCTCGGACACCTGCCGGGCATGACTTGGACGATGGAGCGGGGCTATCGACTCTTCTTGCGGTGGCGGCCGCAAATGCAGCGCCTGGCGCGCCGCCTCGATCAACCCGGCACCCGACTGCCTTCACCAGGAACCGACGATGAACGATGACCAACGATGCTGCGGCAGTGGCACCTGCATCATTAACAGCGAGGGGCGCTGCTGGTGTGGCCAGCAATGGAACGGCGAAGCGATGGTCCACACGCCACTGGCGCCACTGACACCGCCGGCTCAACCCGCCAGCACACCAAGTCGCCTGAGCGACTCGATCTCCTCGATCGAATAGCCGCAGCCAAGCAGCACCGCCTCGGTGTGCTGGCCGACTCGGGTCGGCGCCGGCACTGGCGCGACTCTGGCGGTGGCGCCCAGCCCGATCGGGTTGCTGACCGTCATGCCCGATCCATCGGCAAAGGGCACGAGCACGCCACTGGCCAGCAGCTGAGCATCCTGAGGCAGATCCTGGATCGTGCTGATCGAGGCATGGGTGATGCCGTCGCGCTCGAAAAGCTGACACCACTCATCGCGGTTGCGCGTGAGAAAGGCTTCATCGAACACCGCGATCAGCGCCGCGTTATTGGCATGGCGCGCAGCCTGAGTGGCATAGCGCGGATCGTCGATCAGCGGCTCGCAACCGAGCAGTCGGCACAGCGCCGGATACTGCCGGTCGTTGAGCACCGCGAGGTTGATCCAGCGGTCGTCACGGCATCGATAGACATTGGAAAGCGGATTGGGGGCATGCGTGCGCGGCAGCCGATCAGGGATGCTGACACCGGCAAGCGCCGCCTGCGTCATGACGCTGTTGGCCCACAAGCCGTTGGCAATCAGCGATGAGCTCACCAGCCCGCCGCGGCCGGTGCGTTCGCGACGATACAGCGCGGTCGTGACCGCGGCAAAGAGCGACATCGCGGTCGGATGGTCGCCCATCGCAATCACCGAGCGACTCGGCGGCGCGCTGTGCTCGGGCTTGACCATGTCCATCAGACCCGATCGCGCCCAGTAGGCCGTGGTGTCGAAGCCGGTCTTTTCCGCCTCGGGACCCGTTTCGCCATAGGCAGTCAGCGAGGCATAGATCAGGCGCTGATTGACCGGCGCCAGCGTGTCGTAGTCGATCTTCAGACGGCGACGCGCGCCCAGCGGAAAATTGGTGATGAAGACATCGGCCTGGCGCACCAGCCGATAGAGCACCTCCAGCCCCTCGGGATGCTTGAGGTCGATCGCCACACTTTGCTTGTTGCGCGAATCGAGGTCCCAGGGATAGGTGCCATCGGGCACGAGGTAGCGATAGG
>Ga0114979_10002384_pt1 | contig 12710 bp, 13 predicted proteins | sample S_140625_EF_Meta_FD_87315 | JGI IMG/M metagenome (GOLD analysis project Ga0114979, IMG submission 87315) | Freshwater microbial communities from Lake Simoncouche, Canada to study carbon cycling - S_140625_EF_MetaG | ecosystem: Environmental > Aquatic > Freshwater > Lake | place: Lake... | reverse complement strand
CATACATAATTGTTTGCCAATCGGCACCACCAGATTCCAGACCTGCGCCCCGTTTTACTGCGCGTTCAATGTTGTCTGCTGGCATCGAATTCTTTTTGGCTTTTGCGATCGCATCAAATAGCGTCGGGTTTCCTGTTATGTCCGCGCCACCGTTACGAGCCGCAACTTCAATTCCTTTAATCAACTTTGCAAAGTTCTTCGCACGCCGGGAATCAATCACGGCTTTCTTGTGCTTAGTCGTTGCCCACTTGGAATGGCCTGACACGGTAAAACCTCCTATAAATCAATAGCCGCAGTTTATCTTGAATTATTTTTTGCAAACAGTTTCTAGGAAGTATCTATGAACGCGATTATCGCCCGTTAATTCTGGGTGAAACGCTGTTGCCAATACGCTCCCCTGTCTGACTGCAACTGGGTGGCTTTTACCTGCCACATCTATGCTCGCCAGAATCTCGACAGTTGCTGCATGCGATTCCACCCAAGGCGCCCTAATAAAAACTCCCCTGATTGGTGGGCCCGAAATCGGCTTGAAATCAAGGTCTACTTCAAAAGATTCAGTCTGCCGTCCAAATGCATTTCGACGGACTTCCATGTCGATCCCACCGAAAGTATCTTGCCCCGAAGCGGGATCAATAATTTTCTTTGCTACCAAAATCATTCCGGCACATGAGCCATACGTTGGCATCCCATCGGCAATTCGTTTCGAGACTAAATCAAAGAGGCCAAAAGCTTTCGCTAATTTGCTTATAGTTGTCGATTCGCCACCGGGGATTATTAGCGCATCGATTTCCGATATCTCCACTGGGGTTTTTACTAATTTGCCTTTAACACCACATTCACCAAGTGCAAATAGATGTTCCCGAAAATCGCCTTGGAGCGCTAATACTCCAACGTTCATTTCTACCAGCCCCGTTCGGCCAATCGATGTGGAACAGGAATGTCAGCAACATTGATACCAACCATTGCTTCGCCTAAACCACGGGATGCATCTGCGACAACTTTAGGATCGGTGTAGAAAGTAGTTGCCTTAACGCAGGCGGCTGCGCGTTTTGCAGCGTCGCCTGACTTGAAAATTCCAGAACCAATAAATACACCATCGGCGCCAAGTTGCATCATCATTGCAGCATCAGCAGGAGTCGCAATTCCGCCAGCAGTGAAAAGAACTACTGGAAGTTTTCCAGTTTCAGCAACTTCTTTGACTAATGCGTATGGTGCTTGCAATTCTTTTGCTGCTACATAAAGTTCCTCTTCACGCATTGAAGTTAGGCGACGAATTTCAGAACCAATTTTGCGCATATGTGTTGTTGCGTTTGAAACGTCACCAGTTCCTGCTTCGCCTTTTGAGCGAATCATGGCTGCACCTTCATTGATGCGACGGAGCGCTTCGCCAAGATTTGTAGCACCGCAAACAAAAGGAATAGTGAAATTCCACTTATCGATGTGGTGTTCAAAATCTGCTGGAGTCAAAACTTCGGATTCATCGATGTAATCCACATTTAGAGTCTGCAAAATTTGAGCTTCTGCAAAGTGGCCAATGCGAACCTTTGCCATAACTGGGATTGAAACTGCTGCCTGGATTTTTTCAATCATGTCAGGATCAGACATACGAGATACGCCACCTTGTGCGCGGATATCAGCAGGTACTCGTTCAAGAGCCATCACTGCAACTGCGCCAGAATCTTCAGCAATCTTCGCTTGTTCAACATTTACAACATCCATAATGACGCCGCCTTTAAGCATTTCAGCCATGCCGCGTTTTACTCGTGCGCCACCGACTTGAGCATCATTTGCCTTAGACATCATTTACTCCCGTAATCCTTATCGTCAATTGATTATTGACTACCCGTTAATCAGAGAGTCAGTCTACTTTGACTTCTGCGGACTCGCACTCGGAGCAGGGGCGGGATATATCAATTCAGGCTCACCATCCGTGAGGGCAATCCAGACTTGGCCATCCGCAAAATTGGCCACAGTCCCATCCGAGAGCGTCCAAATCGTTCCGACCTCCGCGCTCGGCCGTTGCCATTTAATTGCAACAACTTTTCCATCGCGCAATAAATACCCGGTTCCAGATCCAACGGTGTTGCTTAGCGGAGTTACCCCGCCAACCTTGTCTCGATAAATCGAATTAGTTATCGCCACTTTTTGAATTACGAAATTTTTCGGCCCCAACTGGCGACCATTTGAATCAAGATTTGGCTTGCCATTGAAAGTTGTGAGCCAACGTTTCTCGCTAGTTGACCAAGTGAGAGAATATTTTGCTGCAGGCCACTTAACGCTGGCTGAAGTTAGCTTCTTTGCAAGTTCGCTACCTTCACCAAACTGCCAACCAATTGATTTAACAATATCTATTTTTTTGCCCTCAACATCGATGGTTTTCTTTAAAAGGGAATTAGCATCGAGCATCATGTTGGTAGGTGAATATCGAGTCGAATCGGTCTGATAAATTGATGGTGGATTTCGTTCCGCACTTATGTTTTCAAGATTCGCCGCCGCAATTACCGGACGCATCTTGCTCTGTGCCCCACTGTAGGCAAATCCAACTCGGCCATACTGCGCCAAAATTTCAATATCACTGATCCGAGCGGACCGTACTGGACCAATCAACGTTGGAATTTTATTAGTGAATATCGCAGCCAACCTGGTTAAGCCACCTTCTACTTGCTCGATGTACACAACATCAGCGCTATCGAGTCCCACCTGAGGATGTGCTGGATTCGTGTCATCTATCTTTACTGCAAGAACTGGTCCATTAACTCCTGGCAAGTTTGTTAAAACATTTCGTTCTATCTCTTTTGAAGTTACCTTTTTGACCAAGTTTGATGGCGAAGCGCATGAACTTAGAACAATCAAAATGGATATCGCCGCTAATATTTTTTTCATAATATGTCATCCTCAAACGAGTAGCGCATAGGTAGTGGCGCATGTCCAGCCAACCTGAATACTTTAAAGAGTAATTTCCTCCGCAAAAACTGGGCACTTTGAACCGCCTCGGTATGGATCGTAATTCCAACAGATATTTTCTCTGAAATCACATTCAACGAAGTAATTAAATCTATTTCAATTCCACTAGCCGCGGTTTCTTCATCTGCAAGAATCAACTTTAGACTCTGCGATAACGCGACCTCCGCGTCGCTGCGTTCAACGATGTTAGCTTCTCGGGCTTGATAAGCGGCCGCCGTTAACACCAAACTTGTAGCAGCGTCAACCGCTCTGGAATTTGCGATTTCAAGCGCAAGGGCGGCCCGCCTTTGAAGCAGCGCATCTAAATGAGCCCAAGAAGTTTCAACTCTGTGGTGCAACGCATCAAGCCTTGTGGCAAGAAACGAAAGATACCAACCAAAAATTAAGAGTATGAAAATTGTGGAAACTATTATTTCAACCATTGGAGCGCAATCTATTCCAAAAACGATTTTCAGAAGCAAGATTTACCTTTGAATTTCCTGCCAATGCCATCTCGTATACTGACAGGATCTGCTCACCCACTGAATTCCAATCAAAGCTCTTTGCTTTCTCATATCCAGCGCTAGCGATTGCCGCTCTTGAACTTCCATCTTCCAAGAGATTCAAAACAGTTTCGGCTAAATCATCCGCACTTTCCGAAGTGAAAATTGCTCCTGCATCGCCGTTATCTAGAAGTTTTACAAATGCTGGAAGGTTGCTCGCAACTATCGGGGCTTTTGCTGCCATAGCCTCCGCCAGAATAATTCCAAATGATTCACCTCCAGTATTCGGAGCGATATAAAGGGAAATTGATTTAAAGAATTGCGCCTTCTCTAACTCTGAAATTCGACCTAAGAAAGTTATTCGTTCTCGAAGTTCTGGTGGAACCAATTTATCGAAATCTTGCGCATTGCCTGGTCCGGCAACCAACACTCTCAAATTTGAGACACGGTCTGCTATTTTTGGAATTGCAGCCAACAGAACTGCCAAACCTTTCCTTGGTTCATCAAATCGTCCGATGAAACCAAGAGTGTTTGGCAAGGCCCATTCAGATCTGACGCCGATCTCTTCAAATTTACTTGTGTTGATTCCATTTGGGATAACGACTGCTTCGGTATTAAAGCGATCTTTTAGTGTTTCTCGCGCAATCTCACTTACGGCAATCTTCGCTGTGATTCTCTCGATAAGGGGATCGAGCATCGTTCCAATTGCATTTGCTACTTTCTGCGGATTATTTGCAGCATGAAACGTTGCCACCATTGGACCGTCTCCAGCCCAACCCGCAAGAAGTGAGAGTGAAGGAATCGCTGGTTCATGCAAGTGAAGCAAATCAAAATCGCCGTTACCAATCCATTGTTTTACTCTTGAGGATGCGAGTGGCCCAAAAATCACTTTCGCAACTGCGCCGTTGTATGGAATTGAAATCGGGCGACCGGCTGAAACAACCCATTGCTCGATGTTTTCATCTTCGTTCGTGACCGGCGCTAGAACTGAAACCTCGTGGCCTTTGGAAATCAGCCATTCCGCTAATTCTTTAATGTGAATTTGAACCCCACCAGGAGTGTCCCAGCCATAGGGGCAAACAATTCCTATCTTTAATTTACGCATCTAACCAAATCCGTTGCAACATATGCCAATCAACGGTACTAACTTGTATCTGTCTAGCAAATCGATCCGCCATTATTTGAGTCATTGCCGCTGCTTTTTCTGGGACAGTTCCATTCTGCGGGACAGCAATGGCTTCTTCAAAGATTATTCGAATTCCAATTTCTTCGTATTTAACGTAAGCAGTTATCAGATCAGCTCCAGTTTGAATCGCTAGAAGTGCTGGACCCGCTGGCATTTGTGCACCTTTGCCAAAAAACTCCACAGGAATGCCATTCTTAGATAAATCTCGATCTGCAACTAGTGCGACAAGTTTTCCAGCACGAAGACGTTGTGATAGAACTGCAATGCTTCTGGAATTTAGATCTAGAACTTCCATTCCAATTGCTGTTCGGTATTCGAGAAATTTATGGAACAATTTTTCGGGCTTTAAATGTTCGGCGACCGTTGTTAGCGGTATTCCCGTCGCACAAAAATAGGCGCCAGCATGGTCCCAGTTTCCAGCATGCGGCAAGGCAACAATGCACCCACGTTCTGCAGCTATGGGATCTCGCAGAAAGTTTTCATTGTCACAAACAGTTGTAGCAATTAGCCGTTCGCTACTCCAACTTGGGAAGCGAAAGGTGTCACACCAGTAGCGCAAATACGAGCGCATCCCTGCATTGACCAAAAATTCCAATTGCATATCATCTAGGTCGGGTCGAACTCTTTGGTAATTCGATCGTAATCGAGCGACTGCCTTCCCGTTGCGGGCATAGATGAAATCTGCAAATCTATCTGCAAGAGAATATGCACTCGATTCCGGAATCCACCGAATAATCTTCCACGCGAAGTTGTAGCCCCAATAAATTAATAGGTCAGACATATTTTACTTCGCGCCGACGTAAACAATTTTAAGACGTTGAATAACTGTTACAAAACTTGCAATTGCTAGTATCCAAAAACCAACACCCATTACGTATGGCGCACCCAATCCAGCAAAACCAGTAGTGGTAAGCACAATAATTATCCGCTCACTACGTTCTGCAAATCCCCCATTGCATTCAATTCCCAAAGATTCTGATCTCGCCTTGATGTATGAAATTAAGAAACCAAAAATAATTGTGAGAAGCACCAGTGAAACCAATGGGTCTTTGGTGTCGATAAAAAACCAGAGAATTGAGCCAAGGATTACGGCATCGGTCAGCCGATCTAGGGTGGAATCTAAAAGTGCACCCCAAGCATTCGACCCCTTTTCGGAGAGCCGGGCTATCGTTCCATCGAATAAATCAAAGAGAACAAAGAAAATAATTAGCATTGTTCCAAGAAAGAAGTGTCCACGAGGAAAAGTAAAGATTGCGGCTAACATTGTAAATAGCGCGCCAATAGCAGTGACCATATTTGCACTTACGCCTAGCTTGATTAGCCCACGGCAGATGGGCGTAATAAATCTAGTAACTGGGGCGCGTAATGATTCTTGTAACATCTTTCCCATCGTAGGCTTAGTGGTTGTGAGCACCCAAATCTTCCCACCAATCACGCCCAAATTGCAGGTTTCACTAGTGGGTAAATCGAGTGGCGAAATCGCGAATTATTTAGGTATTTCCCCATGTGAATTAAATGCAAGTGATGCGGCTATCTTCATAGTAAGTGCATTGGATGGAATTTCTCCCGAGGATATCCAAACTTGGAATGAAGCTCGAGAACTTTATATACCTTCGTTAATTTTGATCACAGAATTAACTAATGGGGAAACCGACTTCGATGACATGAGTGCTATCGCTGGTCGCATGCTCGACCCAGTTCAGACACCTTTTCTAGTTCTCCATGATGACTCTGGACATCCGATAGCGCTTATTGATCTCGATACTTTGAAGCTATCTGATTATTCAACGGGTAATCGGATTGAAAGAGATAGCGATCCAGAACATAAAGTTCTTGTATTCGAATTTCGGAAAGAATATCTTGAAGCTATTGAGGAATTTGGTGAATCAGGTTTTCAAGATGGCTTGAGTTTTCCAGCCATTCCGTTCATTCCAAGCAATGGACTCGGCAGCTTTGAAATTGTCACACTTCTAAATAAATTACCAAGCCGCGGCTAGTTGCGAACGAGTTTCCTGTAACAATTGTGGCAAAACTTTTGTCTGTCCAATTAACGGCATAAAATTTGCATCTCCCGACCATCTTGGGATTACGTGTTGATGTATATGGTCAGCGACCCCGGCTCCCGAAACTGCGCCTTGATTCATGCCTAAGTTAAATCCATCTGCGCCACTGACTTTGCGAATTGTCTTCATTGCGTGTGCCGACAACTCAAAGATTTCATTGCGTTCGCTATCTGTTAAGTCTGTTAAATCGCCAACGTGTCGATTCGCGCAAATCAAAAGGTGACCTGCGTTGTATGGATAGAGATTCATAACAACATAAGCTTCTTTTCCTCTTGCAACGATAAGTCCTTCTTCATCACCTAACCCAATGATTCTGCAGAATGGACATTCAATCGAATTATCTGGAAGTGGCCGGTTTTCGCCCTCGAGATAGGACATACGGTGTGGTGCCCACAACCGCTGCCAACGATCTGGCATCCCTACTCCATTAATCAAATTCTCTTCGTTCATGCAACTTCCTAAATTTGAATTCTATTTGCAACAGCAGCAAGAACTTCAGAAATTGCGTCTTCGACACTAATTCCATTCTTCTGCTCGCCATTGCGATATCTAAATGAAACTCCCCCGGCCGCTTGATCTTCCTCGCCCGCAATCATCATGAATGGGATCTTCTCTAATTGCGCAGTGCGAACCTTTTTCTGCATTCGATCATCAGATGCATCGATATCAACACGAATTCCTGCTTTGCGCATCTTGGCCACAACTTCATCTAAATACGGAACGAAGGTTTCGGCGACAGGAATCGCACGAACTTGAACTGGTGCAAGCCATGGTGGGAATGCTCCTGCATAGTGTTCGGTTAAAACTCCAAAGAATCTTTCAATAGAACCAAACAAAGCGCGATGAATCATCACAGGCTGTTGTCTTGAACCATCAGAGGCTTGGTATTCCAAATCAAAGCGTTGTGGAAGTTGGAAATCAACTTGAATCGTAGACATCTGCCAGGTGCGACCAATCGCATCTTTCGCTTGCACAGAAATCTTTGGTCCGTAAAACGCAGCACCTTCAGGATCCAACACGAGCTCTAAATTCTGCTTTGTTGCCGCAACACGAAGTGCTTCGGTCGCTGCTTCCCAATCTTCATCCGAACCTACAGATTTCTCGGGGTTGCGCGTTGAGAGTTCAAGATAAAAATCTTCAAGGCCGTAGTCGCGAAGTAAATTCAAAACAAAAGTTAAGAGACTGTCGAGTTCGCCCAACATCTGATCTTTTGTGCAATAAATGTGTGCGTCATCCTGGGTAAAACCCCGAGCCCTTGTGAGACCGTGGATCACGCCCGATTTTTCATACCGATATACAGTTCCAAATTCAAAGAGCCGCAGTGGTAATTCACGATAAGAGCGCAGCGAAGATTTATAAATCAGGTTGTGGAATGGGCAGTTCATCGGCTTCATGTAGTACTTCTGGCCCGCACGCTTTATGGTGCCATCTGCATGCAGCTCTTCATCCATAACCATCGGTGGATACATACCTTCGGAATACCATTGCAAGTGTCCAGAAGTTTCGAAGAGTGCCGCTTTGGTTAGATGTGGTGAATAAACGAATTGATAATCTTCTTCTTCATGCCGCTTTCGAGAATAATCTTCCATCGCACGACGAATAATTCCGCCCTTGGGATGAAACACAGCTAATCCGGATCCAATTTCTTCTGGGAAAGAAAATAAATCTAATTCAGTTCCAAGGCGACGATGATCGCGCTTCTCGGCTTCTTCCAGCAAATGTAAATAACCATTTAGTTTTTCTTGAGTAGGCCAAGCGGTCCCGTAAATGCGCTGCAACATTGGATTCTTCTCTGAACCACGCCAGTAAGCAGCTGCTGTGCGCATTAACTTGAAAGCTGGAATGTGTTTTGTTGAAGGCAGGTGTGGACCGCGACAAAGATCGCTCCATGCTGGTTGACCATCGCGACCTAAGTTGTCGTAAATTGTTAGCTCGCCGGCTCCGACTTCAACGCTTGATTCATCATCGACGTTGCTTGATTTAAGTCCAATCAATTCACACTTATATGGCTCGTGCACTAGTTCAGCCAGTGCCTCTTTATCAGTTACGACTCTTCGTCGAAATCTTTGGCCTGCCTTAATAATCTTGCGCATTGCAGATTCAAGTTTTTCAAGATCATCTGGATTAAATGGCTTCTGCGGATCGAAGTCATAATAAAAACCATCGGTGATTGGCGGACCAATTCCGAGTTTTGTATCAACAAAAACTTCCTGAACAGCTTGGGCCAGGACGTGCGCTGTTGAATGTCGAAGGACTGCAAGGCCCTCTGGGGAATCAATCGAAATACCCTCGACTACATCAGCGGCTTTAAGTTCAGTCCAAAGGTCGCGCATTTCGCCGTTGACCTTACAAACAACAATTTCGGGACTTTCCGCAAAAATCTGTGTTGGGCGAATTTCAGAGTCAACGGATTGCGATTTTCCGTTAACCACAATTGAAATATCAGCCATGTCCTTAGCCTACCGAATGCGAATGCAGAATTTCCCGCAATTTATCGTTCCATTGCTTGCTTATTTCATCCTCTTGCAATTTCCGTCCTGCAATTTCACTAATCGGTTGTGCAATGCGAAGCGCAGACAGTGCAAATGCATGTGAAGCCCGACCTAATTCGTCAGTGTCTATTTCCGCTTCGATAGCCAAACCAGCTGAAATGATTAATCCTCGAATAATTCCGGGCAGCACACCTGATCCAAGGTTTGGTGTAACCCACAACCCATCGATCCGAAATACGTAGTTTGATACTGCACCTTCGCAAACTTTGCCATCTTGATTGACAATCACAATCTCATCAAAATTATCGACCCTAGCCTCGGTTAATAATCTTAGATTCGATGTGTAAGGAAAGGATTTATGCAGTTTTGCTTCTGGATTTATTTCCAGGTTTCGAATGCCAATTCGCGCCGAATGCGAAGCATCAACATATGGATCAATTGAAAATTGAAAGGTTTCACCAAAGGTGAGACGCAACCGGCCTAGTTCAATCTGATCAAGTGACCCAATCGCTTCATAAATTTCGATATCACTAGGGACTCTTACTCCCAAGATCCCCGCACTTCTTCTAGCTCGATCTAAATGTTCGTTCATCAATTGCGGAATCCCATTTTCAACACGAATCGTTTCAAATAATCCACTTCCAAATGGCCAACGGTCACTTCGAAATCCACCTGCAATTGCCAGCAACTTCGCTGCTTTTAGTTCAGTTTCTTCCCACTCCATCGTTGGATCACTCGACCAAGTGATTCCTGCGCCAGTGCCAAATTTCAGGATTTCACCGCTTCGCCAGAAAATTCTTATCGCAACACTTAAATTACTTTGATCACCTTGGACCCAGCCAAGTGCTCCGCAATACGGGCCGCGATCAGTTAATTCATTATCGCCAATAATTCGTAAGGCAGATTCCTTTGGCGCACCGCTTACCGAACCTGGTGGCAGAATTTCCTCGAAGATTTGAGCCCAAGTGACGTCATCCCTCACTTCTCCAACAACATCAGACACCAAGTGTTCTAATCCTGGATGTAATTCACTTCTAAAAAGTTGTGACACTTTCACAGATCCCGCTTTGCAAATCCGACCGAAATCATTTCGCATCAAATCAACGATCATTACATTCTCGGCCTTATCTTTCGATGAGAATGCAGATCCAGTTTCTGACAATTTTCGGGTTCCCTTTATCGGACTGGTTTTGATATGAACCCCGTCGCGAGCAACGAAAAGTTCGGGCGACGCTGATGCGATTTCAATTTCCGGAAGCTTTAAAAATGAAGCATAAGGTGCTGGATTTTTGGAAAGAATTTTTGCAAATAGCGGAGCCAGCGAGCGATCTTTTGTAATTTTGGTAGTCAGTATCCGACAGGCATTAACTTGATAAACATTGCCTAATTCAATCTGATTCTGAATTTCAATTACGTAATCTTCAAATTCTTGTTGCGGCATCGAGCTTTCCCAAACTTGCTTTAACCCTGCCCATTCCCCGGTCTCTGGGAAAGTTGCACCGCGAAGAACTGTTGCAAATTTTGCAAATATAAATCGCCCTTCGAACGTTGTTGATACGGCCCAGAAGCCACCATCATTTAAGCAATCCAGATCATTGCTAATTTCGATTAAATCGGTAGCCAGAACCCCATTCATCCAGAAGAAAGGCTGGCTAATATCCATGACCTAACGCTAGATGACCCGAACCCAATCATCACGCTTTGGCGCTTGCCCGTTTGGTGCGCTAGATTTGCCCTCTTGATTCTGCAGGAATGTTGAAGAAAAGAAATGCGGACGTAGCGCAGTTGGTAGCGCGGAACCTTGCCAAGGTTCAGGTCGCCGGTTCGAACCCGGTCGTCCGCTCTGGTGCACAGATCTTGTCCAAGTTTTGAAAGTTGTGTGAAGCAAGCGCAGGAAAAGATGGTCGGATGGCCGAGAGGCGAGGCTCAGGACTGCAAATCCTGCTACACGGGTTCAAATCCCGTTCCGACCTCCATAATTGACTCACTTAATTACTGAGGCGAATGAGTAAGGAATCAAAATGAGTGGCTTAGAGAAATCAGAACGACCTTGGGGCCGCTATGAAGTTCTTCAAGAATCTTCATCGCATAAAGTTAAATGCATATGGATGAAACCCGGATCCAGACTTTCCTACCAACGCCATAAGCACCGTGCTGAACATTGGTTCATCGTTCAAGGAACTGGCGAAGTAACAATTGATGGCAAAATTTCACAAGTAAAGCCTGGCGACACAGTTGAGTTCGCAATTGGTGTTTTGCATCGCCTAGCTAATACCGGCGAAAAAGAAATCATTTTTATTGAGGTCCAAACTGGTTCCTACTTCGGCGAGGACGATATCGAACGCTTAGAAGATGACTTTGGAAGGGCAGGAAACTGATAAATAGTTATTTGATGTAACATTCCGTATCTTAAGGTTCCTTAAGGATCGTTGGCTCAGCGGTAGAGCACCACATTGACATTGTGGGGGTCACTGGTTCGATCCCAGTACGGTCCACTTCAATAACCAGGGATTTAATGATTCCCATGCGGTTTGCTATAGCAGTTTTTCAGTTTTGCTTCGCTCCTTCATGGTGGTTTAGGGGCTCATTTTCGGGAACACGGGTCGCATATACGTTGACCGTACATTAAAGTTCTGTCTTGAAAATTCTCTGCCTTCCAGGGAGGTCGGCTTAAGTGCGTAAATTTTTCGCCGGCACCCTAGCCAAGGCGCTCACTTTACTTTTAGTGCTTCCTGTTCACATGTTTTTTGCGGCCCCGCCAGCTTTTGCAGATACTCCCGTGACCAGCGGATTAGTCTTAAATTTAAATGGTGCACTTCCAGGAAGCAGCAATGGAACTTCCTACAATGGAACAACCTGGTTTGATCAATCTGGTAACTCAAGAAATGCAACGGCGGTAAATTCGCCTACCTACAATCCATCAGATGGTTCTTTTTCTTTCAACGGAACAAATCAATATTTTAATCTTGGAAACATTCTCCCATTTACATCTGCATTCTCAGTTGAAGTGACATTCACGCCAAACTCAGTAACGGGAGTTCCGAATCTGGTTGGGCGCCAAAATTCAAACGTTGCTGGTAACTACTTTGTGGGTATTACGAACTCTAAAGCTGCATACTTCGTCGAAAGCACCCCGTGGGGAATAAATTCTACAAGAACCCTGTCGGTGGGAACGAAATACACCGCAACACTAGTTTATGAAGCGAATAAGGACATCACTCCATACCTAGACGGTGTGCAAAATGGTGTGAAGACTAATCATCCCAATACGCTCAGCGGAGGTAACATAAACTTACTTATCGGGGCCGCTCTCACCAATAGCGCTGCTAGTAATTTTTTCTCTGGAAAAATTTATTCGGTAAGAATCTATAATCGAGCCTTATCATCTAGCGAAGTACAACAAAGTTATAATTCAATAACTTGTTCGCCTGCGTCACAAACAGCAAGTGGTTACACGACTTTAACGTTCACATATGCCGGACCTTGTAACTGGAGTGTTCCGGCAGGCGTTACATCCGCCGAT
>Ga0114979_10002378_pt1 | contig 12725 bp, 10 predicted proteins | sample S_140625_EF_Meta_FD_87315 | JGI IMG/M metagenome (GOLD analysis project Ga0114979, IMG submission 87315) | Freshwater microbial communities from Lake Simoncouche, Canada to study carbon cycling - S_140625_EF_MetaG | ecosystem: Environmental > Aquatic > Freshwater > Lake | place: Lake... | reverse complement strand
GGTGTTCCTGACCCACGGGTCGGGCGCCAGCCGCGAAGGCGGCGAGCCTGACGAGCACGCGGGCCATGTCCACGCCGAGTTCCCGTTCAAGGTGGTCGGCATCCTGGAACCCACCGGCAGCGCGCACGACCGCGCGCTCTTCGTGGACCTGGAGTCAAGCTGGATCCTGCATGCCCACGACCGCCGCGAGCGCGCGGGCATCGGTGGCACGACCACGGCAGCCGACCTGACTGACGAGGATCGCAAGGTGACGGGCATCCTGCTGCGCCTTCCCACGCGCGCGGGCAGCGATGCCAGCGCCGCCATGCAGCAGCAGTTCGACACGCTTCGGCGCGACACCGCCATCGTGGTGGCGCAGCCGGCGCAGCAGATCGAGAAGCTCTTCGAGATCGTCGCGAACGTGGACGGCATCTTCATCGGTATGGCGGTGGTGGTGCTCTTCTCCAGTGCGATCAGCACCATGCTGGCCCTCTACAACTCCATGGCGGCGCGCACCCGGCAGATCGCGGTGCTCCGCGTCCTGGGCGCAAGCCGCGGGCGCGTGTTCGGCCTGGTGCTCACCGAGAGCCTGATGATCACCATGGCGGGCGCCGCGGCAGGCGTGGCGCTTGCGCTCTTTGGCGGCATCGCCGCCAGCGCGTGGCTCAAGGCATCCATCGGGCTGGTCATCGATCCATCGCTCGACCCGCGCAGCACCATCATCGTCCTCGGCGGCGCGGTGGCGCTCGGCGCGCTTGCCGGCATCCTGCCGGCATGGCGCGCGTACGAGGTTCCCGTGGCGGACAACCTCCGCCCTGCAGCATGAGGCACACCACATGAGCATCGTGCGCATCGTCTGGCTCGTCGGGATCCTGCTTGCGGGAGGGGCGCTGTACCTGGTGCTTTCGGGTTCACCCGCGAAACCTGCCGTGGCGCCGGCGGTCGTGATGACCGCGGAGACTGCGCCCGCACCCGCCGCACCGAGCGCGCCGACCACGCCGAGCGCGCCAGCCGCTTCAAGCGCACCAGCAGCCGCACCTGCAGCCTCCACCCCGCCCACGGCCGAACCTGCACCGGCGCCCGCTGCCCCCGTCGTCCGGGCTGCCGACGCGGTGGACCTCGGCCTCGACCACCCGGTCAAGGAAGCGAAGGTCGTCGCCGGCAACATCGTCCCGCGCAAGGACGAGAAGACCGGCGAGATGCTCCTCTACGCCGACGGCAAGTACGAGATCCGCGGCGAGGGCACCGCCGCCAAGCCCTACCGCGTGAGCTGGGAGTGCCTGGCAAGCGCCTCGGAGACCTACGTTCCCAGGCTGCAGCAGCGCGAGATCCCGCAGCGCATCGCGATGCTCGACGGCAAGGTGGTGGAGGTGGAGGGCTACCTGGCGTTCCCGCTGATGGTGAGCGAGACCAAGGAACTCCTCGTCATGCTCAACCAGTGGGACGGGTGCTGCATCGGCGTACCGCCCACGCCCTACGACGCCATCGAGGTGAAGCTCACCGAGCCCGCCAAGCGCGGTGGCAAGCATGCATCGTTCAACTTCGGCGGCGTGCGCGGCACGCTGAAGGTCGACCCCTACCTCGTGGAGAACTGGCTCGTGGGCCTCTACGTGATGGAGAACGCGCAGATGGTGGAAGGCGCCAAGCCAGAGCTCTGATCCTGCCTACTGCAGGCACGCAACGACGGAACACCCATGAAGACCCTGCTCCTCGCACTTGCACTGTCCGCACAGACGGCCACGCCTCCGCAGGCGCCCGCCGCACCAACCGCTCCGCCTGCCGCCGAGCCGGCCACGCCGACCGCCATCTCCCCGGTCGAGCGCCGCGACACCGCCTCCCTCGCCGCGGCGATCGAGGCGCTCCGGACCCGCTACCCGGAGAAGGTCGTCGTGTCCGACCTGGCGAACTCCCCGCGCAAGCGCGCCATCCAGATGCTGACGCTCTCTGCGGACGGCGCGGACCAGCAGCGCCCCGCCATCCTGGTGCTTGCCGGCATGGACGGTCCCCGCTGGTCCGGCACCGAGGCCGTGCTGGTGGCAGCGGAATCCATCCTCCGGGACCGTCCGGAACTCCTGAAGGAGATCACCGTCTACGTGATCGCACGCGGCAACCCCGATGCGGCCGAAGGTTTCGCGCGCGGCCCGCGGCGCAACTACTCCGGAGACGGCGTGGCGCACGACAACGACCGCGACGGCATCACCGAGGAGGACGCGCCCCGCGACCTCAACGGCGACGGGCTCATCACGCAGATGCGTGCGCCCGGCACCATGCCGCCGTTCCTGGCGCCCACGGTCCTGGCCGACCCCGCGGAGCCGCGCCTGATGCGCGCCCCCGATGCGAAGGCCGGCGAGGTTCCGGTCTTCACCGTGTGGACCGAGGCCATCGACACGGACGGCGACGGCCGTCTTGGCGAGGACTGGCCCGGCGGCATCGACCCGGAACGCAACTTCCCGCACCGCTGGCCGGAGTTCGAGGACGAGGCCGGCGCGTATCCGCTGCTGGCCCCGGAGAGCAAGGCGATCGCCGATTTCGTGGTCAGCCACCCGAACATCTTTGCGTCGCTCGTCCTGGGTCGCCACGACACGGTGATCAATGTCCCGAGCGGCAAGGAACGCACCAGCGGCGGCATGCCGATGATGATCGACGAGGCCGACGCTGGCTCGTACGCCGAGGTGGCGAAGGCGTGGCGCGACACCGTTGGCCAGAAGCGCACCGAAGCGCGCGATCCGGCCGGCAGCTTCGTTGCCTGGATGAATGCCCAGCGCGGCATCCCGACCGTTGCCTCCACGCTGTGGGGGCGACCGGACCTGCAGGAAGGCGACAATGATGCGAAGAAGGACAAGGATCCCAAGAAGGACAAGGATCCAACGAAGGACAAGGACCAAAAGAAGGACAAGGACTCGGACAAGAAGAAGGACGGCAAGGACGCATCCAAGCCCTCGGACGAGGAAGCCGCGGCCTGGCTCGCCTACAGCGACACCGTGCGTGGCGGCACCGGCTTCGTGCCGTGGACCCGCACCGAGCATCCGCAGATCCGGGACGTCGAGGTGGGTGGCTGGGTGCCCGGCTTCAAGGAGAATCCCCCGCTGGCCGACGTGGCTCCGTTGGGCGCGAAGACCGCCGAGTTCCTCGCGAAGCTGGCCGACAGCCGGCCACGCGTGACCCTGGCCAAGCCAACGGTCACCGCCACCGGACCCTCGCTCTGGAAGATCGACACCGTGCTCTCGAACACCGGCCGCCTGCCCACCGTGATGCGCGGCGGCCGCGCGGACGCGGTGGCTCCGAGCTACACGGTGCGGATCTCCACGCCGTTCGAGCAGCTGAAGTCCGGGCGCCGCAACGACGTGGTGCGCGGCATCGACCCGGGCGAGACGCGCCAGGTGTCGTGGCTGGTGGTGGCGCCGCCCGACGAGACGGTGGTGGTGGAGCTGGCGTACGGCGGAATGCCGCTCCAGCGCTGGGCGTTCCGTGACGGCATGCCGGTCGATGCGCCTGCCGCATCCGCCCCGGCGACCGTGAAGGGAGCCCAGCCGTGAAGCGCGCACTCCTTGCACTGACGCTCGCGCTCGGCTGCACCGGCCTTGCAGGCGCACAGCAGCAGATCCCGTCGAAGGTGGACATCTCGTTCAACCGCTTCGCTGACGTCCAAGGCATCAACGACCAGATGTTCAAGCTGGCCGAGGCCTATCCCGAGCTCTGCCGCGTGGAGCGGATCGGCACCACGGCGCTCGGGCGACCCTTCCTGGCGATGGTGATCAACAACCGCCGCACCGGCGACGAGGGATCCAAGCCCGCCATGTACATCGACGGCGCCATCCACGCCAACGAGATCCAGGCGGGCGAGACCGTGCTCTACACCGCGTGGTACCTGCTCTCGGCGTACGGGAACGTGGGCAAGATCACCGACATCGTGGACCGCAGCACGTTCTACCTGCTGCCCTTGGTCAATCCGGACGGCCGCGCGGAGTGGTTCGCCAACGCCAACACGCCGAATTCGGCGCGCACCGGGCAGAAGCCGGTCGACAACGACGGCGACGGCGTGGCCGACGAGGATGGCCCCGATGACCTCGACGGCGACGGCCACATCACGCAGATGTGGCGGCCGGATCCGTTCGGAACGCACAAGCGCGATCCGCGCGACGCGGACCGGATGATCCCGGTGCCGGCGGAGCCGAAGGCCGACGGCACGCGCGAGTACGGCCAATGGACGCCCGCCGGACAGGAAGGCGTCGACAGCGACGGCGACGGACGCGTCAACGAGGACGGCCCCGGCGGTTACGACATGAACCGCAACTTCCCCACGGGGTGGGAGCCGGAGAACATCCAGGGCGGCGCCGGCACGTATCCGCTCTGCTGGCCGGAGACCCGCGCGATGGCCGACTGGGTGCTTTCCAAGCCGCAGATCGCCGCGGCGCAGGCGTACCACAACGCCGGCGGAATGATCCTGCGCGGCCCCGGCGCTCCGTGGCGCGAGGGCGACTATCCCGCCGCGGACGTGGCGGTGTACGACCGGATCCAGTCCACGGGCGAGAAGATGCTGCCGTTCTACCGCTCGATGGTGATCCACAAGGACCTCTACACCGTGCATGGCGGCTTGGTGAACTGGTTCGCCGAGGGGTTGGGCATCATCGCCCTCACCAACGAGCTCTGGACCGACAAGCGAATCATGCAGGACGGCCAGGAGCCGAGCGAGGACGAGCGCCGCACCTGGAACGAGCGCATGCTCTTCGGGCAGACGCGCGTGCCGCTCCACGAGGTGAAGCATCCCGAGTACGGCAACGTGCTCGTGGGCGGTGGCACCAAGTTCTCCTCGCGCATCCCGCCGCCGTTCATGATGGAGGAGGAGCTGCACCGCAACTTCGCCTTCACCATGTTCCACGCCGACCAGATGCCGCTCCTACGCTTCGAGAGCGTGGAGACGAAGGAGGCGACGCCCGGCCTGTGGGAGGTGACGGTCACCGTCGCCAACGACCGCCTGATCCCGACGCGCACCGCGCGCGCCGCGGACAAGGGCATCGGGCTCGCCGACACGCTGGCGCTCACGGGCGCCGACGTCTCTGCGGCCGGCAAGCTTGCCAATCGCACCGACCGCACCATGGATCTCCAGGCGTTCCGCCCTGCCACGCTGCGGTTCGAGCGTGGCGTTCCCGGCAACGGGCGCGCGGCGGCACGGTTCCTGGTGAAGGGAACGGCCGGCACGCCCATCACGCTCACCTGGACCGCGCAGAAGGCGAAGCAGGTCGCCGCCAACGTCAAGCTCGGTGAATCGCTGCCCGTCACGGCGGAAGCGGCGAAGTGACCGGCGCGGGCGCAGAGGCTCCGCGTCGCACGGACGTCGCCATCGTGGGCGCCGGTGCGGCGGGACTGTTCGCCGGCATCTGGGCCGGCCGCGCGGCGCAGGAGGCAGGCGCAGCGCTGCGCGTCGAGGCCTTCGACGGCGCACGCCGGCTCGGCGCCAAGATCCTGGTGGCCGGCGGCGGCCGCTGCAACGTCACGCACTGGCGCGTGGACGATGCGGACTACGCCGGAAGCACGCCCCCGGCCATCCGCAAGGTGCTCCGCCGCTTCGGCGTGGACGAGACGGTGCGGTTCTTCGCCGACCTCGGCGTGGAGCTGAAGCAGGAGGACACGGGGAAGCTGTTTCCCGTCTCCGACGATGCGCACTCCGTGCTGCACGCCCTGCTCGACGCGGCACGCGCTTGCGGCGTGCGGCTCACGCATCCGGACCGCGTGGAAGGAATCGAGCGCACCAGCGAAGGCTTCCTGGTGCGCGCCACGAGCGGTCACGTCCTGGCCCGCCGGGTGATCCTCTGCACGGGCGGCAAGGCGCTCCCCAAGTCCGGTTCCGACGGCGCAGGCCTGGAATTCGCGCGTGCGCTCGGCCACTCCATCACCGACCACCTGATTCCGGCGCTGGTGCCCCTGCGCCTGCCGGAGCGCCACTGGATCACCGAGCTCAGCGGCCTCACCGTGCCGGCGGAGCTTGTCCTGCGATCCGGTACGGGCAAGAAGCTGGTGTCCTTCACGGACAGCACGCTGTGCACGCACTTCGGACTCTCCGGGCCGAGCGTCCTCAACATCAGCAGGCACTGGACGATGGCGCGATTCGAGGACCCCGGCGCGCGGCTTGAACTCTCATGGGCCCCCGGCACGGATGTGGAAGCCGTCGACCGCGCGCTCGTCGACGCGAAGGGTCGCGGCGTGGGAAGCGTCCTGCGGACATGGCTCCCGGAGCGCCTGATGCGCGCGGTCTGTGCTGCGGCGGACGCAGACCCGGCGGCCACCGCGCAGCAGCTTCCGCGCGAACGCCGACGTGCGCTGGCGCAGCTCGTGGCGGGTACGCCGCTTCCCGTCACCGGTGACCGTGGCTACACCTTCGCCGAAGCGATGGCCGGCGGCGTGCCGCTTGCCGAGATCCGGCTCGAGACCATGGAAAGCCGGATCGTGCCGGGGCTTCACCTGGCTGGCGAGGTCTGCGACGTCGACGGCCGCATCGGCGGCTTCAATTTCCAGTGGGCCTGGGCGAGCGGGCACGTGGCCGGCTCGAGCGCGGCCCGTGCGCTGCTGGCTTCGCCGGCTGGATGAGCCCGGCAAGCGTCCCGGCAGCACGCAGGACGATGGCACGCAGCACCGCCAGCCCGCTCGGCGGAGCAGGTGCGCGACGCACCTTCCTGCGCGGCGCGCGGCGCACCACCGGTGTCAGCTGCGCGAATGCCCCCGGCGCGTGGCGACGGATGAACTCTATCTCGTTCTCCGTGGTCTCCACCTCGCTGAAGGAGCGGCGTGCGTGGCCGCAGGCACCGTGCTGCAGCGCGTGCGTGAACTCGTGCACGAGCACGGCCTTCGCCAGGAGCATTGCATCCAGCTCGATGCCGCCGGTCGGCGTCGAGAATCGAGCCCGTGCACGGCGGTAGGTGTGCCACTTGCCGACCGCTGCCGGCGCCACACGCAGCAGGATGTGCGGGCCGTCGAAGCCGCGCGCCGCGCGCTGGTAGTACGCGCTGCCGCCGCGGCTGCGGCGCCAGCGGATGGGGATGGATGCCAGTTGCTCGCGCTGCGCAGGGGTGAGCTCGTAGCGCTCGACCATGAAATCCAGCGCTGCACCGTGGATCTCGCCACGCAGGCGCTCCGTCAGGCGCGGGCCTGCAGGCGCGCGCTTCACCGCAGCGCGTGACGAGGAGTTGGGACTTCGAGCGGCATCCATGCCGGTTGCAGCGTACGGACGACGTTCACGCAGCGCCAGCATGGCGCGCAGGAATCGTTTCGGTCAGCCGATCGGCGCAGCCGCGAGCGCGGAGCGCAACCGACGGACGAAGTCGGCGACCGCCGCCGGATCTGCCGCCGGCCGCTCGCCGCGCTCGACCGCGCGGTACCAGTCCGCCACGTTCCAGGCGCGCGTGCCCTCCTCGGCGTCAAAGCGCGGGACCAGGTGCACGTGGAGGTGCGGCGCACCCTGCCCGAAGGCGATGGCATAGACCCGGTCGCAGCCGGAGATCGAACGGACCGCCGCGGAAACCGCGCGCATCGCACGGCCGAAGCCGTCGGCCTCGGCATCCGTGAAATCCGCCGGTCCCTGCACGTGGCGCACTGCGCACAGGAACGTCCAGCCGACCAGCGGCGAGGGCAGCGGATGGTGGCGAACCAGCCAGTGAGCGCCGCGATGGCATTCCAGGTCGCCGTACCGGGCGGCATCGCCATGGATCCGGCAGATGTCGCACCCGGGCGCTGCGGCCGGCGCGTTCACTTGGTCCCCTTCGGCCCGCCGTCCGTCATGTACTTGGCGCGGATCGCCTGCTCGAGGTCCACGCCGGAGATGTTCGCCAGGGTGGTGAGCCACGCGAGGACGTCGGCAAACTCCTCCTCCAGGTTGGCGCGGTCCGGCTTGCCCTTCTCCAGGTTGCCGAGCGCGTGGGCAAGTTCGCCCACCTCCTCGGAGAACCAGAGGAAGGTCTTGCCGGCGCCACGCGCGCTGTCGGTGGCGTAGTAGCGCTCGTGGATCATCCGCTGGAAGTCGCGGATGGTCATCGGCGTGGGGGGTCCGGGAGGCGTCGCTGAACCAGGAGGCGTGGCGTCTGTCATGGCGGGCCCACGCATGTGCGGGGAGAAGCGTCCTCGGCGGGGGTCGAACCCACAACCTCCGCCTTCGGAGGGCGGCGCTCTATCCAATTGAGCTACAAGGACATGTCCGGACATACTTCGCGTCCGATCAGGCAGTGTAGGCCTCCCGCGGGGGCCCGCGCAACCATGCCGGACCCTGCCCTATCCTGCGCGTTCGTGCCCGCCTCCGCAACACAGCTGCCCGCGAACGCCCAGGCCTCCGCGGAAGGAGGCGTCGCTCCCCGCTGGGCGGTGCTGACGGTCACCTGGGCCAATTCGCTCGCGAGCGGCATCCTCTGGTCGGGCGTGCCGTTCGTCACCGAGCGGCAGTACGGATTCACGAAAACGCAGAACCTGGCACTGGCGCTGGCCGAGGCGGCGGTCTACGTGGTGGTGGCGTTCTTCTCGGGCTCGCTCCTGCGCAAGCTCGGCACACGCGGCGGGCTCACGCCGCGCGGATGGCTGGCCGGCGTCTTCGTGTTGCAGGTGGCCGCGTCGTTCGTGGCGCTCACCGGCGTCTGGGGACTGATTGCCGCGTCGTGCATCCTGAGCGCGGTGGGCGCCTCGCTCTGGCCGGTGATGGAGAGCTACGTCTCGAGCGGCCAGCACGGCGGCAACATGCGCCGCTCGCTCGGGTACTTCAACGTGACGTGGATGTCGGCCACGGGCGCCTCGCTCCTCCTCATGGCGCCGCTCATGGCCGTCGGCGAGGCGCAGTACAGCCTGCTCGCCATGCTGCCGGTGTCCGCGCTTTCGCTTGTCCTCCTGCGCTGGTTCCCGGCATGCCCGGCGCCGCACCCGCCGGAACACGCGCACACGCACATTGCGCCGCAGTACCCGTACCTCCTGAAGGCCACGCGGTTCATCATCCCGGCGAGCTACGTCTTCATCAGCGTGATCGGCCCGGTGCTCCCGTTCCTGCTGCGTGACCTGGCACTCGATGACGGCATGAAGACGCCGCTCGCGTCCGTGTGGATGTTCGCGCGCACGTTCGTGGTGATGGCGCTTTCGCAGGTCACGTTCTGGCACGCGCGCTGGTCCACGCTCGCCGTGGCGGTGGCGCTCCTGGCCGGCGGATTCGCCCTGACCATCATGGCCACCAGCGCGACCATGGCGTTCGTCGGCCTCGCGATGTTCGGCGCCGGGCACGGCACCATCTACTACGCCGGCATCTACTACGCCATGGCGGTGGGCGGCGCGGAAGTCGACGCGGGCGGGCGCTTCGAGGCACTCATCGGCCTCGGCTACGTGATCGGCCCGCTGGCAGTGATGTTCTGCGACGAATCGAAGGGCCAGCTGGTGGGCGCCACCTGGGCAGCGGCGATGCTCGGCCTGCTGCCGGCCCTTGCGCCGTGGCTTTCCTGGCGCCGCCGGCAGGCAAAGCTTGCGGGGGTGTCGGCATGACCCTCACGCTCTGCATCCTTGGCGCACTCATCGTCATGAACGCCTGCGTGGCGGCGTGCGAGCTGGCCGTGATGACCGCACGCCCGGCGCGGCTGCAGGCGATGGCCTCGCGCGGCAACCGCGGCGCCCGCAATGCTCTCAAGCTTCACCGCGAGTCGTCCAGGCTCCTCTCCACGGTGCACATGATCATGACGATGATCGCCATCGTCGAAGGCGCGTACGGCGAGCGCGAGCTCTCGCACCACATGGAGATCTGGCTTCAGCAATGGCCGGCGCTGGCTCCGCACGCCGAGCTCATTGCGTTCGTCTCGGTGATCACCGGGCTCTCGTACCTCCTCCTGGTGTTCGGCGAGCTGGTGCCCAAGCAGCTGGGCATCGCGTATCCGGAGCAGATCGCCTCGCTGACCGCCACACCGATCCTCTGGGTATCGCGCGTCGCCGGGCTTCCCGTGCGGATCCTGACCGGATCCACCGACGCGCTCACGCGCATCTTGGGAATCCGCGCACGCAGCGAGGACGTCAGCGAGGAGGACGTCAAGGCCATGGTGGCGCAGGCTGCCAGCTCCGGCGTCTTCGACCCGATGGAGCACCGCATCTTCGAGCGCGCACTCCGCGTGGGCGACATGACCGCCAAGAGCCTGATGGTGCCGCGCGGCCAGATCACCTGGATCGACGGCGCGATGCCGGCGGAAGACGTCCGTGTCCTCATCGGCACGGCGCCCTTCAGCCATTTCCCGGTGTGCCAGGGATCCATCGACCGTCTGCAGGGCGTGGTGCACGTCAAGGACCTCATCTCCTACGGCCTGCTTGCGGGTGCGGATTTCCAGGTGTCCACGGTGATGCAGGCGCCGGTCTACGTGCCGGACTCGATGCCCGCCCTGAAGCTGCTGCAGCTCTTCCAGTCGAACCGCACGCGCATCGCCTTCGTGGTGGACGAGCATGGCGGCCTCGAGGGCCTGGTGACCGCCAACGACGTGGTGCAGGCGCTGCTCGGCGACATGGGCCGCAAGGGCGAGGACGAGCAGCCGCACGCCACCCGTCGCGAGGACGGCTCGTGGCTCCTCGACGGCCGGCTGCCGATGCCGGACGTGCTCGCGACGCTCGGCCTCGATGCCGACGCCGCCGACGAACTGCCGGACGTGGCCACGGCCGCAGGCCTGGTGACCGCGCTGCTCGGTGACCTTCCCTCCACCGGCGACCGCGCTCGATGGTGCGGATGGACGTTCGAGGTGGTGGACCTCGACGGCCGCCGGATCGACAAGATCATGGTGACTCCCACGGCATCCGCCAGCAACTCGAAGTGGTGACCAGCCCGCTCAGTCCGGGCCCGTGGCCGCGCCGGTCTTCGCGCTGACCGTGGCAAGCGCCGCAAGCGCCGCCTCGCGCGCCTTCACGTGGTTCACGATCGGGTGCGGATAGTCCTCGCCGAGCGTCACGCCCGCCATCGAGAGGGCGAGTGGCGGCGCATCCCAGGGCGCATGGATGTACTCCTCGGGGACGCGCGCGAGTTCGGGCACCCAGCGACGGATGTAGTCACCCGCCGCGTCGAACTTCTCTCCCTGCGTCACCGGGTTGAAGATGCGGAAGTACGGGGCCGCATCCGCGCCGCATCCACCCGCCCACTGCCACCCGAGGGAGTTGCTCGCCAGGTCGGCGTCCAGCAACGTATCCCAGAACCAGCGCGCGCCGTGCTTCCAGTCCATGAGGAGGTGCTTCACCAGGAAGCTGGCCACCACCATGCGGACGCGGTTGTGCATGGTGCCCGTGTGCCAGAGTTGGCGCATGCCGGCATCGACGAACGGATACCCGGTGCGCCCGCGCTGCCACGCGCGGAGCTTGGCGGCGTCCTCGCGCCACGGGAACTTCCGGAACTCGATGCGGAGCGGATCGTCCGACGTACGCGGGAAATTCGCCAGGACGTGTGCCGCGAACTCGCGCCACCCGAGTTCGGCGCGGAATTTCTCGGCGTTGGCGACGAACGACGAACCCTTGCCGCGCATCGCTTCCTGCGCCGCGTGCCACGCAACGCGCGGGCCCACCTCGCCGAAGTGGAGGTGCGCCGCAAGCATGGACGTGCCGTGCACGCCAGGAGTGTCGCGCTGTTCCGAGTACTGGCCGATGGGCCCTGCAACGAATGCCTGCAGGCGCTCGCGACCGCCCGCCTCGCCCGGCGTCCAGCATGACGCAAAGCCCGCGTCCCACGGAATGGTCGGCAAGAGCGCGAGCGAATCGATCGTGACGCCCGTCGGCCATGTGGCCGGCGCAGGAATCCGCGTGGGTGCCGGACGCGGCGCACCGGGCGCCGGGCGCGCCAGGCAGCAGCGCCAGAAGGGCGTGAAGACCTTGTACGCGGTACCGGTCTGGGAGCGGATCTCGAACGGGTCGAAGAGGAGGTTCGAGCCCGTTCGGGTGAACATCAGCTTTGCCCGGGTCAACGCGTCGGCCACGCGCTCCTCGTCCGCCATGGCGGCCGGTTCGTAGCGACGCGAGCACGTCACATGCGTGGCGCCGCATGCCGCGGCAACGGCCGCGAGTTCGACCGCCGGATCGCCGGAACGGACCACGAGCCGCGAACCCCGCGACTCCAGGTCGGCTGCAAGCGCCCGGAGCGAGCGATCCAGCCACCACTGCTGCGCGCCGCCCATCGGCCAGCCGCCCTCGCCCGCCGGGTTCCAGACATAGACCGGCACCACCGCACCGCGCGCGCACGCTTCGAGCAGCGCATCGTGGTCGGAGGTTCGGAGGTCCTGGCGGTACCAGAGGACGGTGGTCATCGGCGATGGCTCGTGATCATTGGAAGTTGCCGGTCTCGAAGCGGAACGCGTCCGAGAGGCCCGGGAGCGCCCATGCAAAGCCCAGCTGCTGCAGCCGCGTGGGACGAATGTACGCGCCCTCCAGGAGCAGCCGCTCGCCCATCTCGCCGAACATCGTCTTCACGGCCAGGGCCGGCAGCGGAGCGACCGCTGGACGACCCAGCACCTTGGCAAGCGTGCGACCGAAGTCGCGATTGGAGACCGGCTCCGGCGCCAACGCATTCACGGGGCCGTGCACGTCGGTACTCATCACGAAGCGCAGCACGCCCAGGAGATCGTCAAGATCGATCCAGCTCATCCCCTGCGTGCCGTTGCCCACGGATCCGCCAAGCCCCATGCGAAACGGCGGAAGGAGCTTCGCCAGCGCCCCGCCGCGTGCACTCACCACGATGCCGATGCGCGCGTTCACCACGCGGATGCCCGCATCGCGCG
>Ga0114979_10002377_pt1 | contig 12726 bp, 8 predicted proteins | sample S_140625_EF_Meta_FD_87315 | JGI IMG/M metagenome (GOLD analysis project Ga0114979, IMG submission 87315) | Freshwater microbial communities from Lake Simoncouche, Canada to study carbon cycling - S_140625_EF_MetaG | ecosystem: Environmental > Aquatic > Freshwater > Lake | place: Lake... | reverse complement strand
TACACTCAGTCTCAGTAACAAAGATGTTTGGGAATTTTATAACAAGTATGATCACCTAAATTTCGAACAAATAAATGTTGCCTTTGTCAATATTTTGCAACAGCTCTTTGAAACATCGAATCCTTCTTTGAACGCAAGCGTTGCATCACAGCTCATAGACAATATGAAACTGTTACAAACACAAGTTTCTTCGGTTACAGAAATGTTTTCTAAATCTACCCAAGATATAAACACATTTTTTACTCTCCGATTTGTCGAATTTAAAAAGGACTATATCGAAGATCTTAAGATGATATTATCGAACAACACTTCTGACAAACTCGCGCCCATTATTCGCGAATACAATGATACTCTCTTGGATAAAACACGCATCTTTATGAGTGAAGCCATTCCCAAGAGCCACGAAAGTTTCTCAAAGGAAATTGAATCCACACTCAAATCTTTGCACTCAAGCATACACCAAGACACGAGCGAGTTTATGAAGTCTACTATTAACAAAGATACACTCGAGACATTTGTGAACTCGATTGAGGAAAAGTTTTCCAAGACAATTCTTGGATCTCAAACGATTTTCAATTCGCTCATATCTTCTAGTGAGAGTCGCCTCGATACAAAGCTATCTGAGCTTAGAGATATATCAAGAACAAACAATTCTTCCCAAGATATACTACAAGCGAATATAACGGAATTGCTTAAAAAAATGGAAAACTCGACATCAAAGGGGAAAATATCCGAAAATCTACTCTACAACGTATTACTAACCCTATATCCGACTGCACAAATTGATTCCGTGGGAACAATAAAAGAAACCGGCGATTTTATTATGACACGAAAGGACAAACCAACCATCCTTTTTGAAAATAAAAATTATGATAAAAATGTCATACAAGAAGAAGTCAAAAAGTTTTTGCGCGATGTGGATCAACAAAGATGTTGCGGTATCATGCTGGCACAACATTATGGTATTACAAACAAAGAAAACTTTGAAATCGAAATGCACAATGGAAATGTCTTGGTTTATTTACACAAAGTTGAGTATGATGCTGATAAAATTAAGACTGCTGTAGATATTATCGATTCTTTCATGTCAACTCTTGAATCAGAGAGTGAAGATGCGAGTGACAAATTGGCCATTAACAAAGATGTTCTCGATGATATCAACAAAGAATATCAACATTTTATTCTTAGTAAATTATCGCATATTAAAACAATCAAGGACTTTCAACAAAAGCTCATTGCGCAAGCGGAGGATTTTAAACTACCAAATCTCGAAGATTATTTATCCAAACTGTATGCATCATCATCTTCCAAGAATGATGTTTGTGAATATTGCAATTATGTTGCAAAGAACGCAAGAGCATTAGTTGCTCATTATAGAGGATGCACTCTTAAAAAGGAATCTGCAGCCCCCGCGCGTTCATCATCTGCGCGAGCTTTGGCCCCGCCTCATCAAAATACCATCATTGTCAATACAAAAAAGTGATTCCGAAAACTGGACCCCTTTGTAAACTACTGTGCGATTACAAAACACGCGATCTGTAACATCTTTGTAAAATCACAACTGTACTTTGTAATTACAACTGTAAAATTTGTAAATAGTATGCGCTTTTTCTATTTACAAATGAGTGACACCATACATGCAGTCAAACTTCTTTAGAAAATGTGTCGAGATAATTTATTACAATCTTGGAAAGATGGATTCCCAAGATGCTTCTACTTGTAAAATTATGTTTGATATAATGGAAATATCCTGTATAGATGCCTCCTGTACCATGGTTGAATCGTCGGGGAATGCAATCCTTGATATGTCAGGAGGAATTTCCGATTTAATATCCATGTTCCAACCCATCCCCGACCAAGATCAAGAAGAATACAATATTGATGAAGAAAAAACCGCTATTTTCAAAGATATTTCTAATATTCCATGTGTCTTGCCACCATCTTATGCAAGGGGTGCTGCGCACCCGATTCCCTCGTGTAAATCAAATACTTTTATGACTGTTTACAGCACCTCTGAACAACAATTGTATTATAATTATCCAGTCATCTTTGAAAACAACGATATTATTGAAGGAGATTGTTCCTATGACCCATTTACCGGAAAAATGTGGATATGGCGACCAGGATATTATTACGTATATAGCAGTTTGTATCACCTGGAAGCATGCCAATTTGGTTTGATAAAAAACGGCGCCATTGTGAAAAGTAGTGTCGTCGGTTCTTTGACAGGATCTTCGCAAAATACAAATACGTTTCTCTTGGAAATTGGTGAACAAGATATGATTGCTCCATTTTCCAAGAATACACCTTTTCAAAATCGCGCATGTCTTCTTAGACTCATCAACTATTCTCCCAAGAATTATGTCACCTTGATCGGGTCAAATAGTTCGGGAAATATTATCCCACAAATTAGTGCCAGCATGACCTTTATGCGCATTCGATAAACAAAATATCTTGGGATTTTGTTTATTTTTGGTTGGGTTGTTTGTGTATATTCATTTTTCTACCTTCTCTTGGAAAGTAAATCATCGTTTTTCAAAGAAGAACGAAAATGTGCGGGATGTATAAAAAAGTCGGAAACTATGTGGAACGAGCGTTTTGCGAAATCAAGGGTATTCCACGTCTTCTATAATTTCGTCTCGAGCGTGATGATCCGGAACTTGAACTGGAACTTGAGTTTAAACTAGAATCGGAAGAAGAGGATGAGGAACTCGAACTCGAACTTGACGAGCTGGATGAATCAGAAGAACTGGAACTCGAATCAGAAGAACTGGACGAATCTGATGAGCTGGAGCTCGAATCAGAAGAACTTGATGAATCGGAAGAAGAACTTTCCGATCGTCTGCGCTGACGCTGTCTTCCTCTTTGATCTCTTGATACGGGTGCAGCCTCGGCCCTCGATGTTGGTGCAGGATCATTCGCGGCTTGTCTCGACTCATTTACCACCCCTTCCCACCTTCAACGTCTTCCGCCTCGGCGACCATGGTGGTGTCCACCTCTTCCATAGTCACCTCGACCAAAGTCGCTGAATTCCAAGATTTTCAATAAATTGTTATCCTCGCGTTCCACGACCAAGTTGTCGCGGAGACGATCGCGATCAATAAGATCCATCTTCTCTCTAACCTCGCAGCAGCACTCGCCCACTTTGTCAACAATAAGCTGCTGGCTCTTGAGCGCCTCGTACTTGGCCTCGGCCATTTGGGCAGACAAGATTTCTTTGGATTTCTGTGCCTCCAATTGCGAAATGGCAAAGTGGTTGGCAGCCTGTGTGGCCAAACCCTCCTTCACCTTTTGCATCTCCAACTGGTTGATCGAAAAGTTGTTGGCGGCTTGGCATGCCAAACCCTCCTTCACCTTTTGCATCTCCAACTGGTTAATAGCAAACTGGTTGTCAGATTTGCTTGTCATGAATTGCTGCATCTTCTGTTGTTCCAAGAGCATGGACGAATAGTGGTCGGAACCACGGGCCGCCAACTTTTGGTTTTCCAACATGACAGATGCATACTGTTCAGATGCCAATCGAGATAGGTCGTGTTTTGTTCGCAAATGTTCCTCTGCGATATTCTGAAATCCATTTGCCATACTTGATCGACTTTCCCATGCTCCATCTGTAACTGCTTTGGTAATGACATTTAAACTTTGTGTATTACCTGCCATTACTTCGTTGATTCCGCGATTCACATCGTTCAATATCGCATGTCGAATATCAGCCATTTTTAAGTCTGTTACTCCAGCAGACATAGAACCGGCCATTCTTGTTTCACCAGCATTTCGTTCAATCGATGCCAATAGACCAGCATACGTGGTATTGGTGGCATTCATAGCATTGGCGCCGTTTCTCTCGATCGAAACTGCCAAATCGCGTGCCTGCATGGCCGATGCCTCGCGGCTCGCAGCATCCGTCACGGTGGTGGTCAATCGGTTCTCACCAGCTACGCGCTCAATCGAGGTGCTGATGTTTCCACCAATTCGCTCGCTCGTTACTTGTGCAGCATTTCCGTTGCGCTCAATCGCTGTTCCAAGAGACGCTCCGTTATGGTCGACGGCGCGCATAATATCACGGGCCGTATCAGCCGAAGCCTGGCGACTGGCAGCGTCAACGACAGTGGTAGTGAGGCGGCCCTCGCCGGCGACACGCTCAATGGCACTTTGTGTAACGGCCGAGGTTCTCTCTAGTGCGGAACCGGTGTGGTCAATGGCACGCAACACATCACGAGCAATATCAGCCGATGCCTGACGACTGGCTGCATCAGACACTGTGGTGGTTAGGCGGCCTTCGCCCGCCGTGCGCTCAATCGCACTTTGTGTAACAGCGGCCGTTCTCTCAACCGTGTGAGAATTCACCAAGTTTCCGCGTTCAACAGCGTCGCGGAGTCCCAAGGTAGACTGGTTGATATCTTTGGAAACACCAGCAATCTCACTGTTTAAAAATCGCGTATTATCATTAATCGCAGCGGTTGTTCTTGTTGTACCATCATAGATGCTTGTTGTGATGGCTTGATTCTGCATAGAAGAAAGCACATCGTCGGAGGGATATGAGTAAGGATTCATCGTCGGATACCACTGAGGAGGAGGAGGAGTCGTAGGAGTCGTCTGAGAAGACATACAATACTCGTCCATATTTTTTTCTGCCAAAAATTTGTATTGCCTAAACGAAAACCACTGCATATATGCTACTACAATTTGTAAATGTTTTGTGAAATCTGTACCATAGAAAAATACAGTTGTACTACAAAGACTGCATTTGTATTTACTGACCGTATCGCCTTACCATATATGGTCACAATGCAATAACTTTAGGAAAATGATTTGGCTGCGCAATTTTATAAAGAGATACACTATACCATGCGACAAAACAGTATCATTCATCGTCTTGGTCACGAGAATCACGGGCTGAAACTGAAATCCTATGAACTCATGCATCAAATCTCCTTTTTGCAAAAACAAATAGAACTTATGCAAAAGACGTATCATACCCATTACACAAACCATGCAAATACAGTCGCCCATTTGCAACATAAAAATGCAGAATTGAACAAAGCCTTGATCATCCATGACAAACCACCATTGGCTCTGCAACCACCGGCCCAAAAATCGCTGGATTTTTATCCATGGAATCGTCATCATGATCATGATCATCGACACCACTGTCATCATGGCCATCCCGAAGAAAATGAATTATATGATAATGGCGATCATTTGATGGATGAAGATGGCTCATTCGCCTCTCCTATATCTCAACATCATGTTCCTTTATTACCCATCCCTCAACATCAATATAGTATTGTTTCTGTACATGCACCAATGAATGAAATGAAATCCATGGAATTGAATGATCCTGAACACCCTCCCGATATTCCTCCCCAGGAACCTCATCCGGACCACCCTCCCATCATTCCTCCCCCCGGACCTTTGCCACCGACGCCTCCGCCGACCATTCCATCCACACCAATGTTACCCTATATTCCGCAGAAAAAACGCATGGCCCTTATATTATAAAGTTCTATTCAGGGTGCGGATAAGTATTTTAAATAATTTATATAAATAGATATATATCATAAATTATTATATAGAGAACCTATGGCATCCCAACTCAAAATCACCTCGAAACGGGTGCAGGATTTTTATAGACAAAACCCGACCATCTCCTTTGAAGCAGTCAATGTTATATTTGTTGACCTCTTTGAAAAACTCTTGACTGACATGAATGGAACTATGCAATCGACCATTCAATCTCACGTCATTTCCACACTGTCGGAAACCACAAATCAATTACATGAACTCAAACAAACGGTTCATCATTTGACCGATAAACTATCAACCGTGCAATCCGATTCGATGTCTGTCCTTCTTGGACGGGTATCGGAGATGAAACGCGAATATATGGAAGAAGTCACACAAATTGTGCATAATAATACTACCGATGTAATTGCATCATTACTCGAGCAAAACAATTGCTCTCTCATTGAAAAAACCTCTACTATTGTGAGCGATATCGTTCCCAAACATCAAACCCACCATTTTTCGCAAATTACAGACTTGCTCCGCGCTTTCCAAGCCACCATTTCGCAAGATACATCTACCTTGGTAAAATCTACGGATGCACATTCTATCAAGGAATTTTTGAATCAATTCGAGATGAAAATCTCCATGCTCATGCAAAATATGCAACAGCCCGTATATTCCTTTCTTTCTGCAAGTGAAGAACGTATTCAAACCAATCTTGGCACCATCAAGGATAGTGGATGCGTTCAGACCAAGATTATTCAAGAATTAAACGATCTTCTTGGAAAAGCTGGAAAAATAAACCATGTGTTGACACAACCCGCCATGAATAAACAACTCACCAATGTCTTGTCGAAATTATATACCAGTGCTGAGATTTCTATCCAGGGCAATAGTGGGTCTACTATTCTATTGAAACGGACACACAAATCCAATATTCTCATTGAAAACAAGGATTGTGAAGAAAATATTCATCTTGGTGATATACAAAAATTCTTGGAATTGGTCGATGAACAACATTGCAACGGCATCATGGTTTCTCAACAAAGTGGCATTTCTACCAAGAAAAACTTTCAGATTGAACAGTACAACAATAGCATCGTTGTCTATGTGCACAATGCCGACTATTCGCCCGCCATGATAGATGCCGCAGTCGATATTATTGACAACTTTTCGAACAGATTACGTCAATACAAACCCATGGTCGGCTCCGGTGGTGTCGCTGAATGCTCGATTCCCAAAGACATCTTGGATTCCATCAACAATGAATACCAAACATTCATGGGACAAAAAACGGCCATCATCGAGCTTTTCAAAGAAAATCAGAAAAAAATGCTGTCGCAAATCGACGAGTTCCGTTTCCCCGCCTTGGACAAATTTCTCTGTACGAAATATTCCATGCCTATCCAAAAACCCGGACTGAAATGCGATTTGTGCAAGAGTTTCTGTGGAAACAATTTGAAAGCCTTGGCTGCACACAAGCGCGGATGCATTCGGAAAAATGTGGCTCTTGCCAATAGTGTTGTTCTACCTACTACCCCCGCCATTTCCACTCCTTTTGTGCCATCCTCGATTGCAACGGCTTCTGCCAATGTAATGACGGCGACTAGATGATTATATTAGTCATGAACTGTTGATATTTTATTACGGTACTGTACAACTGTAATAAAAACCAAAGCTTTGTAATCCCTGCATATTTGCAGTGCGGTGTTTAGATAATCCAAAGATTTTGTATTTTTTATATTCTGACAAATGTTTATATACAAAACCATCCAATGCCACGATTTTATCCGCGTGCACGCGCATTTGTTGGGCCCATAGATCCTCTTCTTCCTCCCACACCTTGCAACAAATCATTGTTGGATGATTATGCACAATCCTCTCTGATTAACGGTGGATATTCGTATGGTTATCCCTATAGTTATCCTTATACTAGTTCGTATGGCTACCTTGGTCCGTATACTGGTCCATACGGCTACCTTGGTCCGTACGCTGCTCCCTATACAAGCCCCTATTTCTTTTCGAGTCCTTTCTATCCCTATTAATTATTATTTGTAAATGGATATATACACTTGTTCATGTATTACCAATATTACATGAGCTACAATATGATTACGATGAGTTGTGTCTTGTTTCTTTGGGCCGGGTTGGCGAGTGGATTCCAAGTGTTTCACGGTATAGGTCTTGGTCAAATTCGCGGATTACCACGATCCGTCCACGTCCTCCAAGGCCGACCCGTATTTGTTTCAAAAAAGTATCCTCTTTCAAATGATTATTATGAAAACTATGTTCGAAGGTTGAACTCGCGCAATATTACCACGCAGCAAGAGAGCATTCTCGGTGCAGATGATTTGGACAACGACGATGACTATTTGGAGTATTTGAATTATAAGAATAATAATCGCAACGAGACTCGACCCAAGGCACGTGGCAGAAAGAATCGTTCTCCACCCCCCGGATCACTTCGCATTGTGATTGGACGCAATGGTATTCGCGGGATTCCTGGTATGGAAAATTTTGATTTTGCCAGTGCCCTTGGGCAATTGGGTCAGGGCGAGGGAGACGATGATTTTAACGACGAAGACGAGGAAGATACCGAAAATGAAAATGATCCGACGTCTTGGCCAAATATGGTGGGGCGAAACAATTTTCGCGATCGAAACCCTGATGACTATGCCTCTTATACCAAGAAACGTGGTCAAAAATCGGAGAATTTCGAGGTCCTCACCAACTTTCCCACTCGATTTTCCGATGTGGGCGGTTATGATGCCATTAAAAAAGAACTCGCTCAGTGTATCGACTTGCTCCAAAATTATACCAAATATGATCGATTCAATGTCCGCGTCCCCAAAGGTCTCATTTTCGAAGGTCCCCCCGGCAATGGAAAAACGCTCATGGCCAAAGCATTGGCAGGTGAAGCGGGCGTCGGATTCATCGCCGTCTCCGGGTCCCAATTCCAAGAGAAATATGTCGGCGTCGGCTCCACCCGCATTCGCGAACTCTTTGAATTGGCCAAGAAAAACGTCCCATGTATGATCTTTATCGACGAAATCGACGCCTTGGGTCGCAAGCGATCGAGCGATGGCGAGACCTCCGGTTCGGAACGCGACAGTACACTCAATGAACTGCTCGTCGCATTGGACGGATTCAAAAACATTTCCGGCATCTTTGTCATTGGCGCGACCAATCGCGCGGATTTGCTCGATTCGGCGTTGGTAAGACCTGGGCGCATTGATAAACGCGTTTATATCGGCAACCCCGACTCGAAAACGCGCGAGGCCATTTTGCGCATCCATAGTAGGGGCAAGCCCTACTGTGCCAAAATTGCACTGGCCGATTTGGTCGAAATGACCGCTGGATTATCGGGTGCACAAATTGAGAATATGTTGAACGAAGCGATGCTGTATGCTTTGCGCGAGGGTCGCGAAATCATGGAATCAGAAGATTTAGAAATTTCGTTGGGGAAAATGATGGTAGGTTGGCAGCCGACGGAGCACGAATTCACGTCGGATATCATTGATCATATTGCGATTCACGAGATGGGCCATGTGGTCGTCGGACTCGTTTCAAAACATCATAGCAAGGTTACCAAGGTGGTGATTAATCTCTCGGCTCCTTCGTCGCCCGCTTATACCGTATTTGAACACGGCGATTCGCCCATTTATACGCGGGAGGCACTGTTCGAACACTTGACGATTTTGTTGGCGGGTCGTGTTGCGGAGGAATTGGTGTATAACGTTTCAGTGACTACAGGTGCGATCAATGATTTCGAAGAGGCTTTGAAATTGGCGGAGAAAATGATTGTCTATTATGGTTTAGGCGAAAATGTCATTTATCCGACACAGAGTGAGAAATACAAGGCGATTGTGGACGATGAGGTGGTGCGTATTATCGAACACGCTTATGCTTGTGCCGAATATATTGTTCATGAATCACGAGCGTTTATTTTGGAAGGTGCAGAAATCCTGAAACGGGACAAAATCATTCGTGCCGAGGCTCTGAACGATCTGATTGCCACAAAATATAGGAACATTTTAGATCTATAATTTTATGTCGGGATAGTATATAGATCTATTATTGATTTCTTTTTAAAATGTCTAAAACCTCTCAGGCAGAAGGGTCTAATGCAGAAGAGTCTGATGTAGGAGGTGACGTTGAAAAAACAATAACGGTTACTATTTTCAAAAAAAATGGTACTGGTCCTCAAAGGGGTGAAGTAACGATTCAAGGAAATGATGGAGCTATAGTAACATCATCAAATTCACCTGTTACACCTAATACAACTGACGGTGGTAGAAGAAAAAGTAGAGGAAAAAAAAGACGTTCTACAAAAAGATCGAGGGGTGGAAAAAAATCGAAACGCAACTGTAAGCGATAAACAAAAAATTGATTGATTTTACTTTGTATATTTATTCATCAATATACAAACTCACTATTATCATGTTGACACGAGCACAATCCAAACAATCAAAAAATAAAGAACTCGATTTCACCATCGATTTTGATGAAGCCAGCAAGGCATGGCTAGCCAATAAAGTTCGTGTTGGACCTGGATGTTACCGATACACGTGCGCTGGTATTACCAAGACCGGAGAACCATGTAAACGATTTGCTATTCATGGAAAAGATTGCTGTCCTATTCATGCACAAAAATAATGATACATTATCATTTTCATCAATATATCATGTATGATATTTTATTGTATTTTTTCGTACAACACCTGGGCCGATCCGCGAGCAAAGACATTATAGATCGACTCATCTGTATAACTTTCGGTGTAGAGCGACCCGCTAGCATCCACCGTGGAATTGGTAACTTCACCGTGAGCAGGCACTGCATAGAGAGAGTTCCAATCGTTGAGTGATGTGATTATGTTTCCACTAGAGTCTACGGCTGGTGTATATCCTGTTGTGTTGTACCCCAAAAGTGTGTATACATTGGAAACCTCTGTATAGTTCTTTTCGAATAAATATTGGTACAATATGTTGAGACCTTTGGCAAGCGCATTCGCACTTACATCTAGTGTCATTATTTGTTCTAGAGCAGTTGTGATTTCTCCACTTACCGTCAAGATAACACTGGATATTTGTTCATTTACTGTAGAAAACTGGCTGGCCATGCTCGAATCTAGGAGAGTCAAGTACGAATTGGCTGTTTCAAACTGGCTGGCCATGCTCGAATCTAGGAGAGTCAAGTACGAATTGGCTGTTTCAAACTGGCTTGTCATGCTCGAATCTAGGAGAGTCAAGTACGAATTGGCTGTTTCAAACTGGCTGTTTAGACTGGAATCAAGAAGGGTCAAGTGAGCATTGGCTGTTTCAAACTGGCTTGTCATGCTCGAATCTAGGAGAGTCAAGTAAGAATTGGCTGTTTCAAACTGGCTAGCCATGCTCGAATCTAGGAGAGTCAAGTAAGAATTGGCTGTTTCAAACTGGCTAGCCATGCTTGAATCTAGAAGGGTCAAGTACGAATTGGCTGTTTCAAACTGGCTGGCCATACTCGAATCTAGGAGAGTCAAGTACGAATTGGCTGTTTCAAACTGGCTTGTCATGCTTGAATCTAGAAGGGTCAAGTACGAATTGGCTGTTTCAAACTGGCTTGTCATGCTCGAATCTAGGAGAGTCAAGTACGAATTGGCTGTGGCAAACTGGCTGTTTAGACTGGAATCAATAAGGGTCAAGTGAGCATTGGCTGTTTCAAACTGGCTTGTCATGCTCGAATCTAGGAGAGTCAAGTACGAATTGGCTGTGGCAAACTGGCTGGCCATGCTCGAATCTAGGACTGCCAAGTAAGAATTTGCTGTGGCAAACTGGCTTGTCATGCTCGAATCTAGGACTGCCAAGTAAGAATTTGCTGTGGCAAACTGGCTGGCCATGCTCGAATCTAGGAGAGTCAAGTGAGCGTTTGCGGTAGCAAACTGGCTAGCCATGCTCGAATCTAGGAGAGTCAAGTAAGAATTGGCTGTGGCAAACTGGCTAGCCATGCTCGAATCTAGGAGTGCCAAGTGAGCATTGGCTGTGGCAAACTGGGTAGCCATGCTCGAATCTAGAAGGGTCAAATACGAATTGGCTGTGGCAAACTGGGTAGCCATGCTCGAATCTAGAAGGGTCAAATACGAATTGGCTGTTTCAAACTGGCTGTTTAGACTGGAGTCAAGAAGGGTCAAGTGAGCGTTTGCTGTTACTAATTCTGTTGATAACGTGTTATAATTGCTTATAATAGATTGGTTTAATGAAGATACATCTGAAATCTCCAATAAGGCCAATGTTTCTACATATAATTGAATATTTTCTAATGTATTAGAACTAATATCTAAGTTTTGTAAAATTAAATTCAAAGAAGCATCAACTATTGAAAAGTGAGCATTGGCTGTCTCAAACTGACTTGTCATGCTCGAATCTAGGAGAGTCAAGTACGAATTGGCTGTGGCAAACTGGCTCGTCATACTCGAATCTAGGAGAGTCAAGTGAGCATTAGCTGTTTCAAACTGGCTATTTACACTGGAATCTAGGACTGCCAAGTGAGCATTTGCTGTGGCAAACTGGATGGCCATACTCGAATCAAGAAGAGTCAAGTGCGCATTGGCTGTTTCAAACTGGCTATTTACACTGGAATCTAGGACTGCCAAGTGAGCATTTGCTGTGGCAAACTGGCTTGTCATGCTCGAATCAAGAAGAGTCAAGTGAGCGTTTGCGGTGGCAAACTGACTATTTACACTCGAGTCTAGGAGTGTCAAACGATCATTTGCTGTGACAAACTGGCTTGTCATGCTCGAATCTAGGAGAGTCAAGTGAGCGTTTGTGGTGGCAAACTGGGTATTTACACTGGAATCTAGGACTGCCAAGTGAGCATTGGCTGTTTCAAACTGGCTGTTCACACTGGAATCAAGAAGAGTCAAGTGAGCGTTTGCTGTGGCAAACTGGCTGTTCACACTCGAATCAAGGAGTGTCAAATGAGCATTGGCTGTTTCAAACTGGCTGTTCACACTCGAATCAAGAAGAGTCAAGTGAGCATTTGCTGTGACAAACTGGCTTGTCATGCTCGAATCAAGAAGAGTCAAGTGAGCATTTGCTGTGGCAAACTGGCTTGTCATGATCGAATCTAGGAGAGCCAAGTGAGCGTTTGCTGTGGCAAACTGGCTGTTCACACTCGAATCAAGAAGAGTCAAGTACGAATTAGCTGTGGCAAACTGGGTATTTACACTGGAATCGAGGAGAGCC
>Ga0114979_10002375_pt1 | contig 12728 bp, 15 predicted proteins | sample S_140625_EF_Meta_FD_87315 | JGI IMG/M metagenome (GOLD analysis project Ga0114979, IMG submission 87315) | Freshwater microbial communities from Lake Simoncouche, Canada to study carbon cycling - S_140625_EF_MetaG | ecosystem: Environmental > Aquatic > Freshwater > Lake | place: Lake... | reverse complement strand
TTTTCCTTTTTCCCGATTATAAATTTATTATCGGAAACCTCAATAGAATATGATTGGATTATAAATCCAATATTGAAACGTAGTTTTCAATCATATTTAAATAATATTTTAAAGTATAATATATATGACTACATTTTTTAAAAATACCCATATATTTGTTATTAATTTAAAAGATAATATTGATAGATTTAATCATATTAAAAACGAATTTAACGGATATAATAATTTACATATTATTGATGCAGTTGATGGAAGAGATCGTATAAAATTTTTAAGAGATTATGAAATACAATATGCTCCAACTAATAATTGGTCAGATCCTCTTATAGCATTAATATGTTCTCATGCTAAATCAATATACACAGCATATTCATTAGGGCTCGACTATGCATGTATATTTGAAGATGATGTACATCTTGAATTAATTAATAAATGTAGTTTTTCATTTCAAGATATTTTAAATAAAGAACCAGAATGGGAAATTATACAACTTTATTATATAACTGATTTAATAGAATATAATAGTAATTTTTTAAATAATGGTATAAATATATTACCCAGAATAAAAAATTATTCTGGAAGTTGTTATGTAATAAATAGAAAAGGAATGGAAAAATTTTTAAATAATATTGTAAGAATTGAAAATAATGAATTAACAAAATATACTATTATACCTGAATTTATAGATATAGAAGATTTAATTTTTGGAAATCTTAATGCATTTATTATAAATAGACCATTTGTTTATTATTATTTTGAAACTATGTCATTTAATTCATATATAAAGTCAGAATTAATGAATAATACGCCATCAGGAAAAGAACTATCTCAAAGTGTACAAAAAGATGCTAAAAATTTATTAATAAGTTTATATTAATTTATTTAAACTCTATACAGCTCCTTATATTTTATTGGATCACTTCTTAATAAACGAAATTTATCTTTTTCTAGATCTTCTGGATCTTGAGGCCGCCTTACAAAATATGCTTTTTCCAGATTCTAAATTTACTTTCAAAAACTTCAGTAGAAATTGATTGAAACATAATTTCAATATCGGAGTTATATTCCAATCAATTTCTTTATTAAAAAATAATTATATAATATTTAAAAATATACAATTTTAGTATTTAAATAATTGTTATTATTTAAATAATATATATCATGGTTGACTATAAACATATATATACTATTGCATTTAACGATCCAAATTATTCTTCTGACCATCATATTCAATATGATGAAGCAATTAATTATTTAGTTGAAAATACAAATACAAATTCATCTGTAATTGATATTGGGAGTGGCCGAGGACATTTTTTAAAATTAGCAATGATATATACAGATTGTAAACTAACATCATATGATTTGGATAAATTTCACAACTATGATGTAAAATTTATTAAAGGAGATTTATCCAAAAAAGATGATCGTAGTGTATTAGAATCTAAAAAATATGATTTTGTCATATGCACTGATGTATTTGAACATTTAGATGAATCGTTTATTGAAGATGTTATTAAAACTATTTCTATTATTTCTAATAATGCATTTATAGCTATTGCTAATCATAGTGATATACATCATGGCGTTGAATTACACACAATTCAAAAAAATGTTAATTGGTGGAATGAATTAATTTCAAAATATTTTATAATTAATAGTGTAGATATAAAATATAATAATCAGTTATTTTTATATAAACTTGTAATTAAGTAATTGTATTTAAACTCTATACATTTCCCTATATTTTATTGGATCACTTCTTAATAAACGAAGTGTATCCTTTTCTAAATCTTCTGGATCTTGAGGTCGCTTTACAAAATATGCTTTCACTTTCTTATTTTTATCAGAATAATTTTCACTTAGATACGACATTGTAACAAAAATTCTCTTACAACTACTATCTCCATTTAATGGCTCTGGATTACCATGCCATGCATAATCATTGCATAAAAACATAACAAATCTGTTAAAATTAGGAGCAATTGAATAAACCTTTTTGTAAATAGAGGGCGAGTCTTCGCCCGCATTTGAACCATCCCATACTTCAAGATGACATCCATTATTTTCATTATAATTTACACTTAAATATAAACCAATTGTCACTTGTTTCTTCATTTTACTCACTGGATGAAGACCTGCATCTACATGAATATCAAGTTTATCACTATTATCATAAGTATGCACACCCCAAAAATTTTTCTCTGTATCTAAAAATAATTTATATCCAACTATTTTTGATAATTTTTCTACAAATTCTTCAGAATTCCAATATACAAATAATTTATTTAAATTTTCTGGTAGTTTATTTTTATCACGCAGTGTATATTTTTGTTCAAATGGATTTGAATATCTATCAAAATCACTCTTATCAATATTTAATATTTCATTTTGAATAGTATGTGCAAACTCATTATCAAGAAAATTATCTTGATAGTAATATGGAAATGGCATTACATTATTAAAAATTTCATATGTCGTATTAAGTTCTGCTGCCATTTATATATTTAAAAACTACAATTTTTTAAATATATAATATCATACTTTTTAATTACTCTAGAAAATGAAGTAAATGATCTATTATTAAACTACTAGTAGTTCCATTACCTAACCATTCTGTATTCATACTTATTTTGTGTGTTTCAATATTATTTAACCATTCAAATACTAAGTCTGTATTAGGATTACTACAATTAAATTGTACACTACAATTAAATTTAAAACTTTGAGGCCTCTCAGTAAAATCACGAGGAACAATAACCGGTGTATTTAATAATGCAGGTTCTTCTTGACCAGTACCACTATCACTAATAATAAACCTACAATTATATACAGTTGTTATATATTCCTTATATGACATTAATGGAATAATTTGTATTGCTCCTAAATTAATATTCCACTTTTCAAGAGAATCTTCTAATCGTTTGAAATATAACATTTTAATTGGTAATTTATATTTATTATAACAGTTATTGCCTAATTTTATTATAGTTTCTAATCTATCCTTATAGTTAAAGTTTTCAGGGCGATGTATATCTATTAAAATCATATTATTAGCTTTATCTATTGTATTTAATTCATTTCTAATTTTTGTAAGAGGTTCTACAATTGTATTTCCAACAACAAATACATTATTTTTAATATTTTCCTTATATAAGAACTCTTTATATTCTTCATGATATACAAATAAAATATCACTACAATGGTCGCATACAGTTCTATTAATCTCTTCAAGCATTCTTTTATCATATGAACGCATTCCTGCTTCAATATGTCCTATTTTATATCCTTCTTTCTTGAGTGGAAGTGATACTGCAGCACTATTAGAATCTCCAAGAAATAATATTAGATCTGGTTTAATATTTTCCTTCTTAAATAATTCTGGTATATTTACAGATAAATATGCGAGTTGTTCATAATGATTTTTTGCATTCTTTCCAGAATCTAATATATAATCTGGATTTCTTATCTGAAGTTCTTCAAAAAATACTTCAGACAAATTCTTATCATAGTGCTGCCCAGTATGAATTAATATATGATTAAAATTATTATCTAATTTTTTAAAAATTTCAGACATACGAATAAAATCAGGGCGAATACCTGTAATTGTAACAATTGTTTTCATATTAATTAAAAAGTATAATATCTTTAGACTAATAATTACAATTTTCAATAGTTTCAGTATATTCTATATATTTATAGTGTGTGTTATAATAATAATTTATCTTCATTTTATATAAATATAGATTAAAATTAAAGTCAGATGTTTTTATAACATATATATATAAAGGATATTGAATAAGTAAAATTAATGATACCAAAATTAGCCTTTACTTATTGGGAAGGTAAACAATTTTCTCCCTTACATTTATTAACAATACATACATTATCTTTTTATAATCCAGATATTTCTATTATAATATACTATTCAGATGATCATGATATAAACCCCTGTTGGGATGGATGTGAACAAAAAGAACCAATTCTAGTAATATCTGATATTAATACACTTAAATCAATTCATAATGTATCATTTCAAAAGATTGATTTTCAATCACTATTTAATTATAATATAACTTCCTCAGTCTATAAAGCAGATATTGTTCGTATTTATAAACTTCATGAGCATGGCGGAATTTGGTTTGATTTTGATATATTCTTTATAAATAAAATTCCAGATATTATATTTAATCAAGAAAACGAATTAGGATTATTTACATATTATAATACACATGCTACAGGATTTGTAATTGGAAAACAAAATAATCAAATATGTAAGAAAATGTTAGATACTATTTTATATAAATTTACAAATAATATAATTGATAGAGATTATGCACAGTTTGGACCATCACTATGGGATAAAACATTCTCAACTTATCCTGATTTATATTCTAAATGTATTATGTACCCAAATACATTAATATATCCGTATTTATATACTGATTTAAATACATTATATTATACATCAAATAATTTACTAACTGAATGTACATTTGGTATTCACTGGTATAATGGCAGCGGACACTCAAAAACATTTATAAATACATATTTTAAAGATAAGAATTTAATATCTAATACTGTATTTACTAATTTAATTGAAGAATTTATTAATTTATCTAATATAACTATTTAATATGTTTAAATTAAAAATTATTATCTATAAAATTTATATAATTGTAGTATATCAATAAAACATTTTTGTTTTAAAAAGTAATTTATTAAAATTATTTAAATATTATATACATGTATAATTATTTTCATTATTAATATTTGTAAAAATTCCTAATTTATCTAAATATACAATTTCATTTTCATTCAAATAATGATGAAGTTTTATATAAAAATATGCTTCTATGTTTCCACTATTTAAGCAAGATACATTTTCTTCTAATAATTTTTTTAATAGATTAAATCGAATAGCATAAAAATAAGTTACCATATTATTTTCACATATTTTATAAATAAAAGCTTTAACTATAGATCTCGATTTTTTTACGTTATTTATTAATGTATCATCAATAATTAAATATCTTCCTGTTATTTTTATTACCCAATCATCATCCTCACAATTCATTTTATTAATAATAGATTGTAATGCAACATATTCCTTATCTGATTTTGTAAAAGCATTTAATTCAATTGAATTTGATATATTACATATATATTTATATGGAAATCGTATATATGGATGAAATTCATTATTATTTGTTTCAGACACAACTCCATATACTGGTAAATTATATGAAAATACTTTTGCTAAAGAATATATATATTCTGTTTCTCGTATTTTCAATATTTCATTTGTAAAATTTGGAATAAAATAAGCAGCAGTTGTTATAAAATTAATTGACATATTATACTAGAATATGTCAATTAATACATCTTTAAATATAATAATATTATCGTCGACATTGTACTTTAATTAAAGGGCAGTCTGTTATATATGTATCATAATATTCTATATCAGATACAATTGCCATATTTGGTGAATCTAAACTACCAAATAAACTTGGTCTTATTTTTATAGATTCTGATAAATACCAACATAATACTGCAAATGCTCTCTCAAATGAATGACGATATTGCCTTTTTAAAAAGAGATAATGTACATATTCTAAAAAATTAAAATTATCTTGAAGTAATTTTACAAATTCATAAGTAATAAATGATGCGCCACCAAGAGACCCTACCCATTTATGTGAATCATATAATCTAATTATATCATCATTATTTGTTAACATTAATAATTCTCTTTCTTCATCAGAAAAATGAATTCTATTTTTTTCAAAATGCCACAAAAATATTACATCTTTTAAATCATAATTATCATAATCAAACTTCTTATGAACCATCATAGAGTCGTGAATAATAACAGCTTTACTAAATGGCTTAACTTTATAAAAGTAATAATATGGAAGAACTTCAGCAGATCCATTAAATTCAGAATCAATAACCATTGTATTTTGTAAAGATATATTTTCTATTAGATCTTTATTACAGTTATCATTAATAATAATAATAGGTTCATTATAAAATTTTCGTATATTATTATAACATAATAACCATATTCTATTATCTTCCTTCTTTTTAACACATCTTGTAAATATAAATCCAAATGTCATATATATATATATATATATATATTTATGATATTTTTAAACTCTATAAATTATATATAGGATTTAAAAAATGATAAATAATATATAGGATTTAAAAAATGATAAATAATATATATACATATGAATAAAATTTCGTTTGTATTACCGACCTGTCAAAATGATATAAAACTTGCTCAAGTGTGTATATTTTCTATTTTATCATTATTTAATAATAATGATATACTCTATATATATATAATAGTTCCTAATAGAGATATTGATATATTTAATAATATATTTAATAATTATAGTAATTGTATAAAAATTATAGATGAAAATATTCTATCCATATATAATATAGATAATTGGAAAAAACAACAAGTAATAAAATTATTTATATCACAATTTATAGAAACTGATTTTTATATTGTATTAGATTCAGATTGCTATTTAACAAAAAAAATACAAATATCTGATATTGTTATTAATAATAAACCAATTCTTAGTCTTCTTGCTAAAGAGAGAAATGCTTGGTTATTAAATTCTTGTAAATATTTTAATATTGAATATGATACCTTACCTGATTATGTAATACATGTAACTCCACAACTTCTTAAAACTGATATTGTTAAAAAATTAATTGTAGAACATGATGTTAATACTCTAATTAATAATAGTTGTAATGAATATTTTTTATATTATTGTTATATAATTAAAAATTATGATATTAATAATATGTTTACAATAGATCCTAATAATCAATTAGCATTCAAACAAGTATGGACTGCAGAAAATATTATTAATGAATCAATTAAAGATACAATACATGAGCAGTTTCATAATAAACAAACATTATTTACTTTATTTCAAAGTAATATGCGTTATAATCAAGATATATATTTACCTATTATTTATTCATGTATTAAAGAGAATTTAGACTGCTGACAATTTTAATATACTATATCTTATTATACTTAAAATATTACATATATATATTATATATATATATATGGAAGTTATTAGTTTAGGAGGAGTTGGAGGATCTGAATTATCTAAAATATTAAGAACACTAAACTATCCAGCATATCCCTACGATTGGTTAGTATGTAATCAATCATTTGTAATAAATTCATTTTGTGATATAACTAAATTTTTTAATTTGGAAGATAATTCATATATATATCAAACAAATAAATTTTTACATCCAACTTTGGGAGCAGTAATGCTACATGGTTGTAATAACTATATATTAGAAAAACAAGATATTATTAATAAATATAATAGACGTTTTCAAAGATTATATTCTAAACTAGAAAATACAGAATCAATTTTATTTGTTAGATTAATGGATAATATAAATATTAATATTAATGGATATGAAGATATATATATTAGAGAAGAAGAATCAATTAATAAATGGAATTTATTTCTTAATATGTTGATTAATAAATATAATAAAAAGTTATATTTATTACTTATTACATCAGATCCTACAGTTACAATTAATAATAATATAAATGAAAATATATATTTATCACATTGTGAGACTGATATAACAAGTGCTATTAGTAACTTATATAATAAATTAAATAATAATATCTAAAATAATGATCGTGTAGTTAAAAATTCTTTTAATTCGCTCTTTGTTAAAGGATTTAATTTACTATTATAATTAATGGGAGTGTCACTTATATCTACACTTTTATAACATGGTTTTATATAATAATAATCATCTGTATCTTTTACTAAACGATATGCCTGTGTCTCACTAATAAGTGATTCTAACATTTTTTCACCAGGTCTTAATTGTGTAAGTTTTACTGGCTTATTATATTTTTCACTAAATAATTCGATTATGTCTTTCACTTTCATTGAAATTAACTTAGGTATTACTATATCACCACTTTCAGCATGAAGTATTGCATGTTCAATAAGATTAACACTTTGTTCTAATGTCATTACAAATCGTGTCATATCCGGATGTGTAAGGATAAAATTTTCTCTATCTTTATTATTTCCAATTTCGTCTAAAAGCGGTAGTATACTACCTCTTGAATTTAATACATTTCCATAACGAACACTTACAAATTTAATATTTTTAACATATAGAGATTTTTCAACCATAGCACTTTCGCTTAAAGCTTTACACATTCCATAAACATTTGTTGGCTCGCATGCCTTATCTGTACTTACGAATAATACACATTCTAAATTATTTAATAAAGTTTCATTTTTTTCAGCTGTATTAATTACATTCATAGTTCCTTGAAAATTTGTTAAAAATGATTCATTTATTGCAAATTCACATCTATCAATATGTTTAAGAGCTGATGCTATTATAATAATATTTGGATTTTCTCTTATAATAGTAGTCTCAACACGTTCTTTATCACGAATATCTCCAATAATAAATTTTAAATTCTTAGTTCTATATTTTAGTTCCATTTGCCAGTGTTTACTTTCATCTCGTGAATAATTTACAATAATATTATTTGAAATATATTTTTCAATAAATGCATTACCTAGGGAACCAGTGCCTCCAAATATTAAGATTTTTTTATTATCCATTACTATTATATATACATTTAGATTTAATCTTTTTAGACTCTTAAATATTTAATACACTAATATTTATATCACTATTAATATATAATTTACAATATTCTATTAATTTATCTAAGTATTATCACCAACATTATACTTTAAGTAATTATTATTTATCATTCCTATTTGTAAACATTATTTAAATAACTTTTAAAATAATTATAATATAATATAATGAAAATTTATACAATTGGAGATAGTCATTCTCATGTGAAATCACAATATATTACAGGAATTTATTGGATAGGGCCTATAACAATGCACAGAGTTGGTAGAGATATAATAAATTTTTAAAATTTTGGATGCGACCCAATGGGCAATGGATATCATATAGTATCTGTTCCAACTGATGGAATTGTAATAGCATCATTCGGAGAGGTTGATATTAGAAGTCATATTACAAATAACATATCTGTAAATATAACAGAAGATGATGTTATTAATAAACTTATTACAAATTTTATTAAAGCCTTACTATTTAATAAAAATAATTATAAATATATTGCTGTCCAATCTATTGTTCCACCAACTAGAAAATCTGATAGTAATTATGTTCCAGAAAATGTAAGTGATATTGATAGAATTCGTTATACAAAAAAAATAAATACAATTCTCAATACTGAATTACCTAAATATAATATGTTTTTTCTAAATTTATATGACCATTATGTCGATGATGAAGGATTTTTAAAATCTGATTTGAGAGACGATAATATTCATATAATTCATACAAATTATATGGATATTAAATTATTAGAAATGATTGAATATTTTAGTTTTTCATAAGATTAAAATTTATTTTTAAATTATATTTATTATGTTCCCTAGTTACTGCATCCAAATAACAGCCTTATTAGCGGTTCCAGATATATTACCTTCTATTCCCATTTTATTAACCTGTAATACATTTTCTAAAGGAATATTCTGTATTGTATGTATAAGTCCATGTTCAAAATATACACCTGCTGTATCATTTACTATAAAATGTCGCATATATCTATTATAAATATCTTTACTAAGATAGAAAAATACACATGCAGAACCAAGCGAATGTTCTGGAGTAGAATATATGACAGCTTTAATATTATTTTCAAGATATGATTTGAATATATTAGAAAGTTCACTTAAAAAATATCTACCTGAACATTTAAATACATAATTAACCTCACTTACAAATTTAGAATTATCAACCGCATAATTAATACTTAATATTTCTCCAAATCCTTTACCAAATTCTCTCGGATAGGTATTCCCATCAAAACTCAAATATTCAATTCTATTTGGATATTGTTTTTGAATAATAGATAACCATGATAAATCTGCATTTGAATTTTCAACAATTACCAATCTAAAAGTAGTATTCTCTAACCATTTCATTAAACTTTTAAGAAAATCACTTTGTCTATCTAAGGGATCACTTCGTGATAAAGCACAACAATTATTAACATTTATTGTTAATGGAAGTATTAATGTATAAGTCATTAGTAGTAATATAGTATAGTATATTTAAATAGGATATACAAAGATATAATATAATGAAAAATATATGTATTCTTGGATCAAAAGGAATGGTTGGTTCTATGCTAACAACATATCTTACTAATAGTACTAATTATAAAATAATTAGTATTCCAAAAGAAATTTTAGATGCCACTAATATTAACTGGCAAAATTCGTTAAATGATTATATAACTTTAAATAAAGATGATATAATTATTAATTGTATTGGTATTATTCCTCAAAAAGTTAAGAATAATATATTAAATCAGGATATATATAAACGAGTAAACTCTATATTTCCAAGAGAACTTGCTGACTATTGTAATAGAAATGGATATAAATGTATTCATATTAGTACAAATTGTATTTTTGATATAGGACCATCAAATGAATTAAAATCGCCTGATGCTACAGATATATATGGTATTTCAAAGGCAAATGGAGAACCTATTGAACAGTCTCTTATATTACGAATGAGTATTATTGGACCTGAGCCATATGGCCCTAAATGTTCTTTACTTGAGTGGTTTTTAAAACAAGATAACCCTGTAAATGGATATAAAAATCATATTTGGAATGGAATAACAACATTAGAATTAGCAAAATATATACTACATATTATTGAAATGAATCAATTAGAATATAATATTCGCCATTTATATAGTTCAGATAATATTACAAAATATGATTTATTACTTCTAATTTCTAAAATTTTTAATAAAACTCTTAAAATTAATATATTTCATACAGATGAAAATGTTAATACAACTTTATCATCTATTAATACTCCAATTATTACAAAGACTATTGAAGAACAACTCATTGAATTAGAATTATTTATACAATAGTCTAAAGATTTTTAATTATATTTAATAATATAAATGAAATTGTTACATCATGGATGGTCACATCCTAAAAATAAAGAAAGTATAATAATATCCTGCCACAAATTTAATATTGAATATGAATATACAGAACATCTAGACAGAATTCATAAATATGATTATGATATATTATGGTTATCTTGTAATTGGGTATCACCTGATTCACTACCTGAACAGATTAAAATAATTTATGGTCCTCATTTTTGTGTATTTCCTAGTGTAGATATGCCAATTGTTGGTCCCTTACAAGAAGGTTGGAAAAATCGCTGTTTTTTTACTGCTCTTTCTGATTGGAATACAAAAATATATATAAATTTTGTTGAGTCTTTTAAAGTTCCTATACTTCCATTACCATTTGGTGTAAATACTGATAAATTTTCTCCTATTAAATGTGAAAAAAAGTATGATTTTTTAGTTATGTTTAAAGATAGAAGTATGAATGAATTAACTATTACATTAAATATTCTACAAGAAATGAATAAATCATTTGTAGTGTTTCAATATGGAAGTTACAAGGAAGATGATTATATTAATTGTTTACATTCTAGCAAAGCTGTATTATGGATAGGGAGACATGAATCACAGGGGTTCGGATTTCAAGAGGCATTATCTTGTAATATACCAATATTAGTTTGGGATGTTAAGTCAATGTTTGAAGAAATTAATAAGGAGGGTGAAAGTATTTATAAGGAATATAATGGAAAACAAATATTAAAAGCAACTGCTGCTAGTTTATGGGATACTTCTTGTGGAGAAATTTTTTATAATATTGACGAATTTGAAAATACAATAACTATTTTTTTAAATAAATTGTTCACTTATAAACCTCGTGAGTTTGTATTAAAAAATCTAACACATGAAGTCTGTTTTGGAAATATGCTTAAAAAACTTAACATTCAATTAGAGGCTTCCTAATGGACACTGAGAGCATCGCAGTAATTCTCAGTGAAGCCACTTTATCTCTATATCCAATTCTTATTAAAAATGTAAATACAGATCTTGCTACACAACTCTTCTTCCGTCTCGGTACATATTCTTCCCTTACAGGTGTATTAGCAGATAAGAAAGATATTGTTGCGACGTGGGGTTCTTCTACTGCTGCGCTTTCAAGTCTTGCTTATGGCTTTATGAACTTAATTCATATCGGCTCAAGTTATATTGGTTTCAAAGATCTTCCTGCTGGTACTGCTATGGCGCTCTTCTATACGTACCCAATTTTCAATATCCTTGCAGGTAGTCTCTTTCTCGGTGAAGAGATTCGCCTAATATTATTACCCTTTTTCGCAATTGCCCTTATAGGTGTATACTTACTTAGTAAAGAAGACAAGGAGTCTTCCAAGAAAGACGAGTATAATTACCCTCGTGGACTGCTCGCGATTTTCATTGCTGCGCTCACTGAGACCCTCATATTCATTCTTGCGAAAGTAGCCCCTGGTACATCAAATGCTTTCTATCCTATGCTCCAACTCTACGTAGGAGCCTTCATAATTCTTTGTGGAGGTGGCGCATATCTTGGAAAGATGCCTGATTGGTCCGCATCATTGCCTCTCATATTTTTCAACGTATTTATTGGATTTGTTGGGTATTTAATGAGATTCTATGCGATTCCTTTACTTCCTACTGCTATATTTAGTATTCT
>Ga0114979_10002373_pt1 | contig 12737 bp, 10 predicted proteins | sample S_140625_EF_Meta_FD_87315 | JGI IMG/M metagenome (GOLD analysis project Ga0114979, IMG submission 87315) | Freshwater microbial communities from Lake Simoncouche, Canada to study carbon cycling - S_140625_EF_MetaG | ecosystem: Environmental > Aquatic > Freshwater > Lake | place: Lake... | reverse complement strand
CCCTGATCCAGGCCCTCAATGGCCTGATGGCCCCTGGCCTGGGTCGCTCGGGCCTGGCCGTGCCCCCGGTGCTGGCGCGGGCCGAGCGCCACGGCCCCCTCGAGCCGCCGATCGAACTGTTGTGGATCGGCGACCTGGCCGGGGGCCCCGCCCCCCCCAGCAAAACCGAACTGGAGCGGCGGCTGCCCGACCCCATCGCGACCTACGCCGCCACGCTGCTGAAGCGCAACCTGGAGTTGGAGATCGGAGGGGTGCGGCGGCCGCTGCGGCCGGAGGACCTCTGCCTGCTGGTCCGCACCCATGGCCAGGCCGACCAATTGCGCAGCGCCCTGGAACGGGTCGGCCTGGCCAGCCGCCTGGTGAGCAAGGCGGATGTGTTCGCCAGCCCGGCAGCCCATGCCCTGCAGCGCCTGCTCGATGCCCTGGCCGACCCGGCCGATCCCAATCGGTTGCGCTTGCTGGCCGCGTCGCCGCTGCTGGGCTGGACGGCTCGCCAGCTGGCGGAAGCGGACCCCAACCAATGGAGCCGGTTAGCGGGTGAGCTGGCGGAGTTGGCCAGCCAATTGCCCCAGATCGGGCTGCTGGGGGTGCTGGCGGTCCGGCTGGGAAGCGAATCGCTGTCACGTTTGGCCCTGGGGGGACGGCTGCTTGCCGACCTGCAGCAGGTGGCGGAACTGGTGGAGGAGCGACTGCACGCCGAGCACCTGGGCCCGGCCGCCGCCGCCGCCTGGCTGCGCCGCCTGCGCCTGGAGGAGGACCGGGAGGTGCCCGAGGCCCATCAGGTCCACAGTGACCGCAGCGACGGTGCCCTGTCCGTCGTGACGGTGCATCGCAGCAAGGGCCTGGAATACCCGGTGGTGATCTGCCCCTACCTCTGGCAGGCGGCCGGCTCCCGTCGAGGGGGCCGGCTGCGCCCAGGAGTTCGTTGGCATCTCCCCGGCGCCGCTGACCCCACCCTCGACCTGCATCTCAACAGCGACTGGGGCCCGGGGTGGGCCGCTGCCGACCAGGCCAACGCCGCCGAGGCCGCGGAGCAGGAACGGCTCGCCTACGTGGCCCTCACCCGGGCCCAGCACCTGCTGGTGCTGGCCTGGGGACCCGCCCAGGACCAGCAGCACAATCCGCTGCAGCCCTGGCTGTTTCCCCACCAGGCCCCCAACGAGGACGACCCGGTGGCCGTTTGGCGTGCCGCCCTGGAGCAGTCGATGGACGAGCGGGGACTGGCGATCCGGGTGTTGGACCCCGCCCCGGTGGCGATGGAACCGACTCCGGTGTCCCCACCTCCGCCGGAGGCCCCCCCCCTGAGCACCGGTCCCGTGCCCCAGCGCCCTTTGAGGAGCCGTTGGGGTCGCAGCAGCTACACCAGCTGGACCCGGAGTGTCCACGGCGCCTCCCCCGAGGCGCTGGAGGAGGGGCGCGACATTGACGACCCCGGAGCCGAGAGCCCGGAGGAGCCAAGGGGGGACTGGCCTGACCAGGGCCCCCTGGGCGACTTTCCGCGGGGCGCCACCGCCGGCGACTGCCTCCATCGCATCCTGGAGCACCTCGACTACACCACCCCGCTCCCGGAGACCACCACCCAGCAACTGGTGGAGCGGGAACTGCGCCGGGCCGGCCTGCAGGAGCAGCCCCTTGCCCCCGTGGTGGCGGGACTGGAGCTCACCCTCACCACCCCCTGCGGCGGTCCCCTGGGAGCCCTGACCCTCGCCCAACTGCCCCGGAATCAGCGGCTCAATGAGATGAACTTCGACCTCACCCTGGGGTTGGCCAAGGCCGAGCGGCTGGCCGCCGCTTTTATCGACCATCCGGGGGGAGCTTTTGGCGCCGCCTATGGACGGAGGGTGGCCCAGCTGCCTGTGGCCAGCGAGGGGTTCCTGACTGGATCGATCGATCTGGTGTTCCAGGCCCCCGACCCGCAAGGTCAGATGCGCTGGTGGGTGCTCGACTGGAAAAGCAACTGGCTGGGGCAGCGGGACCCGGACGGACGGCCCAGGCGCTGCGGCCCCTCCCACTACCACCCGATGGCAATGGAGCAGTTGATGGCGGAACGCCATTACCCCCTCCAGGCCCATCTCTACCTGGTGGCGCTGCACCGCTACCTCGCCTGGCGCCTGCCCGACTACACCCCGGAGCAGCATCTGGGCGGCTACGTCTATGTCTTCCTCAGGGGGACCCCGGGCCCCAGCGGCGCCCGGGCCCTCCCCGGCAACGTGCCGGGCATGGTGGTGGAGCAGCCGCCGCTGGGACGCCTGCTGGCCCTGGATCGGGCCCTGGAGGTCGGTCCATGACCCCAAGCCCCTCCGGTCCCAGCGACGGCCCTGGCTGGCTTCTGCCCCTGGCGACCGCGCTGGTCGAGGCCCTGCCCAGGCTGCACGGTGCCGCCGCCGATCCCCTGGTGGGGGAAGTGATCACCGCCCTGACCACCGGGCTGCAGCAGGGGGAACTGACCCTGGCGCTCACCGGCCCACCACCAGCGGGGGTAGATGAGGCGGCCTGGCCCCAAGGCCACCTGGAGGCCCTCGCGGCCTCCCCCCTCACGGCGGCCCCCTGGGGCCCCCTGGTTCTGGACGAGGACCAGGTGCTCTGGCGGCGCTGGCACGGCCAACGCCAGAACGTGCTCACGGAACTGGTGGAGCGGGCCCGGCGTCCCTGGACGACGGGGGCCCTCCCGGCGGGTGACCTCCCGGCGGGGATAGGGGATGGGCAACAACAACGGGCCGTCGAGGCCCTGACGGAGCATGGCCTGGTGGTCCTGGAAGGGGGACCGGGCACCGGCAAAACCACCACAGTGGCCCTGATGCTCACGGCCCTGCTCCGCCAGGAGCCCAACAGCCGCATCCACCTGGCGGCCCCCACGGGCAAGGCCACGGCCCGTCTGCGCAACGCCACGGGGGGGCGCTGGCCCTGCACCACCCTGCACCGCCTGCTTGAAAGCCGCGCAGGCCGCTTCGGTCGTGATCGGAATCATCCACTGGCCCTCGATGTGGTCGTGGTTGACGAGGCCTCGATGGTTGACCTGGGATTGATGGCGGCCTTACTGGAGGCCCTGCCCGCCGCCGCGCGGTTGGTGCTCGTGGGCGATCCGGACCAACTTCCCCCCATCGACCCCGGTCCGGTTTTGCTCGAATTGCAGCGACCGGGCCTGAGGAAGGCCCTGGGAGGTGCGGTGGTGACCCTGCGCACCACCTACCGCAATGGCGGTGCCATCGCCGCCGTGGCGGCCAGCCTGCGCGATGGCGCCAGCCGCGGAGGAGTGCATCGCCCGGCCGCCGCGGATCCCCTGGCGATGGTGCGGACCCAACTCCAAGGCCTCACCAGCAGCGACAACCTGGCCTGGCTGGAGGCCTCGATCCGCAGCTTGCCGCCGCTCCTGCTGCAGCGGCTGAGCGAGCACCATCAGACCCTGGCCCACCGGGCCAGTACCTGCGACCCAGGTGATCCGGCCACGATCTCCGCCTTGTTGCGCTGCCGCGATGGCCTGCTGGTGTTGTCCCCCCTGCGGATGGGCCGGTGGGGCGTGGACGCCATCCATCGGGCCCTGCTGGGGGAGCGGGCCACCGGGGGGGCTGGGGGCTGGCCCATCGGGACACCGGTGCTCTGCACCCGCAACTTGGTCGAGCTGGGACTGGCCAATGGCGATTTGGGCGTGTTGATCGGCGCTGCCGATCCCCAGGACGGTCCCGCCCCGCGACGCCTCCTGTTCGGCGATGGCATTCAGGATCCGGTGGTGGTCCACCCGGCCCAATTGGCGGGAGCCCTGGAGCCGGCCCTGGCCCTGACGGTGCACAAGGCCCAGGGCAGTGAAGCCGAGGAGGTGATCGTGCTGCTGCCACCTGGCGATCGCCAGGATTCCCGTCTGCTCTACACCGCCCTCACGCGGGCTCGAGAGCGGGCCCTGCTGATCACCGCCCGCGAGACGCCCTCAATCAACGTGGACATCTCGAGTAGGCGTTCATCGAACGATGACGCTCAGGTGGTAAGATCAAAATTCAACCTTTAATCAAGGGCAAGGCAGCTCGGAGTTCAGGAACGGCACGTCGCCGAAGCGGAATTCCTCCATTGGGTTGGCTGCCGGTCTGCGTTGAAGGATTCATCAGGCCCTCACGCAGGCCATTTCCATCCAGTGACCGAATCCCAAGACGGTGGCACCATGACGTGTGCTGCCGAACTTCAGGCTGAACTGCACACCGCAATCGCCAGCAGCCAAGAAGACTCCAACCTCACGGTGACGGACCCATCCGACACCGCAATCGACCCCACCCCCGTCCCGCTGGCGGGCTCCACCATTCTTGACGACCCAGGTCTGATCGCTCCGTCTGCGGATGAGCTCTTAGCGGACGTAGCCACGGCCAGCGGCTTCCAGAAGTTTGGACTGCGTCCAGAAATTCTGGAGGCGGTGGCGGCCATCGGCTTCCAGGATCCCTCGCCAATCCAGACGGCCGCCATTCCGGAACTGCTGCTGGGCCGCGACCTGGTTGGGCAAGCCCAAACCGGGACGGGTAAAACCGCCGCCTTTGCCTTGCCCCTGCTGGAGCGGATCGATCCAACCCAGCGCGGTCCCCAGGTGCTCGTCCTGGCCCCCACCCGGGAATTGGCGATGCAGGTGGCCGAGGCGTTCAACAGCTTCGCCGCCAAACTCAGTCAGGTTCGGGTATTGGCGGTCTATGGAGGCGCCGATTTCCGCGACCAAATTCAGCAGCTGCGGCGAGGGGTCCAGATCGTGGTGGGCACCCCCGGTCGGGTGATGGACCACATGCGCCAGGGCACGCTTGATTTATCGGGCCTGCGCAGCCTGGTGCTGGATGAAGCCGATGAGATGCTGCGCATGGGCTTCATTGATGATGTCGAATGGGTGCTGGAGCAACTACCCAGCCAACGCCAGGTGGTGTTGTTTTCGGCCACAATGCCGAACGAAATCCGCCGGATTTCACAGAAGTATCTCAACAGCCCCGCCGAAGTCACGATTCGTCCCAAGGCGGCAGATGGGCGCCGGATTCGTCAGCGCTACCTCATGGTGCCGGCGCCCCACAAGATCGAGGTGCTCGAACGGATCCTCGAAGCCGAGCGCCGCGAAGGAGTCATTATTTTCGCCCGGACCAAGGCCATCACGGTCACGGTGGCGGAATCCCTCGAACAGCATGGCTACGACGTGGCAGTGCTGAATGGTGATGTACCCCAGACCCAGCGCGAACGCACCATCGAGCGCCTGCGGGATGGCCGGGTCGATGTGTTGGTCGCCACAGATGTCGCAGCCCGTGGGCTGGATGTGGACCGCATCGGCTTGGTGATCAATTACGACATTCCCTTCGATGGCGAGGCCTACGTTCACCGGATCGGTCGAACGGGACGGGCCGGACGCAATGGTGATGCGATTTTGTTCCTCACCCCAAGGGAGCGCCGTTTCTTGGGTGGTCTGGAACGTGCTGTCGGGCAGCCGATCGAGCCCATGGATGTGCCTAGCAACGCCGCCATTAACCAGAACCGCCTCGACCGCCTCCGCCAGCACCTGACCGAGAGCCTGACCACACCAGACGGTCGGCAGGAAGAGCGGGCCCTGCTCACAGAGATCGTGCAACGGGTGGCTCAGGAACAGGACTGCAGCGCCGAACATTTGGCCGTCGCAGCGTTAAGCATCAGCCTCGGCGGCCGCGCCCTCCTGCTCCAGGGCGAGGAGGGCTGGAGCCAAAACCGCCCAACCGCCACTCGCGACAGGGATCGGGATCGGGATCGCGAACGGCCCCGACGCGATGACCGCCAGGATGACCCGCCGGAGCAGCACATGGAGCGCTTCCGGATTGAAGTGGGCTGGCGAGATCGGGTCAAACCTGGGAACATCGTGGGCGCCATCGCCAACGAAGCCGGCCTGAATGGCCGCGCCATCGGCAGAATCCGCATCTTTGATGCCCACAGCACGGTCGATCTACCCAAGGGAATGCCCGATGACGTCTTCGCCGACCTACGGCGTCTGCGGGTGATGAACAAAGAACTGCAGATCTCTCGCCTGACCGCCTGAGCCCCATCCGCATGACCCGACGTCGCCCCAGTTCCGACCTTGGCCCACGCCAACCAGCCCCCACCAACTTCCGACCAGGAGGCAGGTTGCTCAGCCTGATCGGGCTGGCTGGCTTGGCCTTCCCCGGAATGGGGGTCCAAGCCGGAGGCTTGAACGACATCGTGAAAACGTTCTGCCTGTCAGCCTTTGAAACCGAATTGGCGCAATCTGGCAAGCAAGCCCCCGCAGGCATGGCCAATTACGCCTGTGGCTGCGTCGCGGACCAACTCAGCACGGGGAGCGGCTTGAGCAAGGCCCGCGAGTATTGCCGGGAGGCCACTGCCCAGCGCTACCCGATCTGAATAGGGCTGGCTTCCGTGCAAACAATCAAGCGCAGAGACCGGTGACCTCCCTTGAGGCCAAGGCCGTGAACTCCTCAACAGAGAGTCGTTCTACGGCACCGATCAAGGCCGGCTGAACCTCAGCGGTTTCAGTAGCCACCAAAACCTGCAACAGATCAAACAGATCCTGGGGAGCCAACTCCCCGTCGTCTCGCCAGGCAAGACTCCAGGGCACAGGGGCTGTCAGGCGAGCAACGGCGGCGAGGTGGGAGAGAGGCACAACGGGGATCGCAAAGGTCAGGCTTTGCTGACAATGACTCACTTTGCCTGTTAATGGGGAGTTCTTCAAGATCCCTTCCCAACTGCTTCAAGCTTCTCCATCGGATCCACAGCCGTGGGGTGACCCCAGACAGGGTTGTAGAATTTCTCAGATTCCATGGCGTACAGGCTTTCCAAGGCACGCACAGCAGGCTGTGGGCCAGCAGGGTTCGACCCCGTTTCAGGCTTCGATCTCAGGTCTTCATCGTTCACTGGCCCTGCCTGGAATTCCCGACATCGGACGAATCAGTTCCAGGTTTTTTAATTGAATGACCATCTACGTCGGCAATCTCTCGTTCCAGGCTGAACGGGAGGACTTGCTTGATCTTTTCGGCCAATACGGCGAAGTCAAGCAGTGCAGCCTGCCCCTCGACCGGGATACCGGACGCAAACGCGGGTTCGCTTTTGTTGAGCTGGTCGATGATGAAGCCGAGCAAAAAGCCATCGACGATCTTCAGGACGTCGAATGGATGGGCCGCATGATTCGCGTTAATAAAGCCACGCCCCGCGAAGGCGGCGGTGGCGGTGGTAATCGTGGCGGTGGAGGTGGCGGCTACGGAGGTGGCGGTGGCGGCGGCCGTGGTGATCGCGGCGGCAACCGTGGCGGTGGCGGTGGCGGTGGCGGCTACGGAGGTGGCGGTGGCGGTGGCGGCGCCGATGGGGGCTATGGCGGTGGCGGTGGCAACCGCTGGTAATCCAATCTCCATGACAGCAACTCGGGGAGCAGGCCGTTGCCAGCCCTCCCCGCCCCCCCCCTCGTCCTTAAGACGCCTGCTGAGCCACCTAGGTCCGCACCGCCGAACGGTGAGCCTTGCCGCGCTTTGCTCCGTCCTCAACAAACTTTTTGACTTGGCCCCACCGGTTTTGATCGGCTTGGCGGTCGATGTGGTGGTCCAACAGCAGGCCTCCTGGTTGGCCCAGCTTGGGGTGAACTCCGTGCCTGGCCAACTTGCGGTGCTTGGGCTGGCCTCGTTCCTGATCTGGAGTGCCGAGTCGCTCTTTGAGTATCTCTACGCCTTGCTTTGGCGAAATCTCGCCCAAACTGTCCAACACGAGTTCAGGATTGAGGCGTATAGCCATCTTCAGCAGCTGGAGATGGCCTTCTTCGAAACAGGCAGTAGTGGACGCCTGCTGGCTATTCTCAATGACGACATCAATCAGTTAGAACGTTTTCTCGATCACGGCGCCAACGAGATCCTCCAGCTGATTACCACTGTGGTGGCCGTCGGTGGTGCGATGCTAGTGCTCTCCCCCCAGGTGGCCGGGGTGGCTTTTCTCCCCATTCCCGTCATCCTGGCAGGATCAATTTTCTTTCAAAGGCGGTTGGCCCCGCGCTACCAAGACGTGCGGGAAAGAGCAGGAGATCTAGCCAGTCGCCTCAGCAACAATCTCGGGGGCATGCTCACCATCAAAAGCTATACCGCTGAATCCTGGGAAACCGCCAGACTCACCGAACAAAGCCAATCCTACCGACGCAGTAACCAACGGGCGATTCGCCTCTCAGCAGCGTTCATTCCGCTGATCCGATTCGCAATTCTCTTTGCTTTTCTCGCTATTCTGATCTTCGGGGGTCTGCAGGCCTGGCAAGGTGCTATCGCCGTAGGCACTTACAGTTTTTTAGTGTTCATCACCCAGCGCCTGCTCTGGCCTCTCACCAGCCTGGGCCGCACCCTGGACGACTACCAGCGGGCCATGGCCTCCTGTCAGCGGGTGATTGATTTGCTCGAGATCCCCATCGCCATTCCCAGCGGCAATCGGGCCTTACCGCTGCACTCCGTTCGGGGCCACCTTCGCTTCGAACAGGTGGGGTTCGCCTACGCCGATCGTTCTCCCCTGCTGCAGGGATTCAACCTGGAGGTACCAGCCGGCAGCACGGTTGGAATTGTCGGGGCAACGGGCTCAGGGAAAAGCACCATCGTCAAATTGTTGCTGCGGCTCTATGCCCTGCAAGAAGGCCGCATCCTGCTGGATGGCCACTCCATTGACCAACTGCTCCTCTCCGATCTGCGCCAGGCCATCGGCCTGGTCAGTCAGGAGGTGTTTTTGTTCCATGGCACCGTGGCGGACAACATCAGCTACGGCAGTTTCACGGCAACGCGACCGGAGATCGAACGCGCAGCCGAGCTGGCGGAGGCCGCGCCATTCATTGAGGCCCTCCCCCACGGCTACGACACCTTGGTGGGCGAGCGCGGCCAACGGCTGTCCGGGGGTCAGCGCCAGAGGATTGCCCTGGCCCGCGCCATCCTCAAGGACCCTCCGGTGCTCATTCTGGATGAAGCGACCGCCGCCGTGGACAACGAAACCGAAGCCGCCATCCAACGCTCCCTCGATCAGATCACGGCCCAGCGCACCACCCTGGTCATTGCCCACCGGCTCAGCACCGTGCGTCATGCCGACAGCATTGTGGTGATGGATCACGGCCAGATCATCGAGCAAGGCCAGCACGACCAACTGCTTCAGCTCGAGGGGGCCTACGCCAACCTGTGGCGAGTGCAAGCGGGGTTGCGCACCAACGGGGCACTGCCGCAGTAAGGCGCTGGGGAGGCCCGCGCCGGGCGGGTTGATGTCGTAATTTTTTATCAATGAACACCGACGCCGCCCGGCGCCTCCCCCGGCGTTCCCCCAAGCGCCCCCCCCGCCGCCGTCAGCGTGGTCCGATGGTGCTGGCGATTGTGGCTGGCCTGGCGGGAGGGCTTGCCCTCTCGGGACCCTTGTTGGGCTTGCTCCAGCAGCACCCCCTCAGCGCAGCGGCACCGATCACCAATCCCTTCGCCAAATGGACCGGGATTGGTCGGCAGGATCTGCTGCTGCTTGGCACCGATGTGGGCGGGGGTAACACGGATGTGATCGCCACAATTCGCATCGAATCTGGGATCACCCAAATCACCCAGATTCCGAGAGACACTTATATCGAAGCCGAACGATTTGGGCCAATGAAAATTAACGCCCTCTATGCTGTTGGTGGCCCGGAAGCCCTGCAACGCGAACTTTCCCGCCGGCTGGGCCGTCCGATTCAACATCATCTGGTCGTCAATCTGATGGCCATCCGCCGCATGGCCGATCTCCTGGGGGGCATTGAGGTGGACGTGCCCAAGCGCATGGTCTATGTCGACAACAGTCAGGGGTTGAACATCGACCTCCAGCCCGGCCGGCAAACCCTCAAAGGACGCGACCTGGAGGGATTTCTGCGCTTTCGCCACGATGAGAACGGCGACATTGGGCGCATGGAACGGCAACAGTTGGCGTTGCACGCCCTGTTCGACAAACTCATCCAACCCCAGCATCTGGTCCGCCTGCCGGCCCTTCTGCTGGCCGCCGGACCCGACATCAAGACCGATCTGGGACCGATGGAACTGGGGGGACTGATCACGGCCATGGGCAACACCCGCCTGGAGGCCGAGCATCTCAGTGGGCGACCCTTCGAGCAGGGGGGGATCAGCTACTGGGAAGCGACCTGGCCAGGCAACGCCAGAGCCGACGGGGCCTCACCGGAGCCGGCCCCAGCCCCCCGAGAGTCTCGGCAGGGACCCTGGAATTACCGTTTCCTGTTCTGATCCTCGGGGGGTGGGCCAACCCCACCGTCACGACGATCGGACAGGGTCAGCAGGGCCAGCACCAAGGCCATAATAGCCAGCACCGGACTGGATGCCGCCACGGTGACCCCCAGGGCTGCGGTGAACCAGATCGAGGCGGCACTGCTCAGGCCACGCACCTCCGGTTGGGCGTTCTTGGCACGGGGCGGTGGCACCAGAATCTCGCCAGCCCCCAGAAAGCCCACCCCCGCCGCCACGCCTTGAATCGCCCGACTGCGGGCGTCCAGATCGCTGCCTGCGGCCAACACCATCAGCGCCGAGCTGAGCCCGACCAGAACATGCACCCGGAGGCGGTTGGGATGGGGCGTGTTGCCATGGTGAGCACGATTCACCCCAACCGCCAACCCACAAAGCACCGCCAAACCCATGCGCACCAAGGCCTCGAGGTCCGGGGTCAGGGCAATGGCGATGACGTCCCCTCCGGCCAAGGTCTGGACCCTATTGGCACGCGGATCAGGAGTTCAGCAGGACGGCTGCCAGCTGCTCCGCCAGGGGCGGAACCGTGGCAAAGGCACCGCTAAAGCCAGTGAAGGCCCACAGGTCCGGGGCCAGACTTGCGGTGATCGGCCGGCCATCCAGGCAGAACGGCACCGCCACCTGGCGGTACTGGCCCGGCTGCTCGGCCAGTTGGGGGTCCAGGGTGCCCAATCCCTGGCGCAACCGCTCCTCCATCTCCATCGGATCGGGGGGCCGGGCAGGATCCAGACCGGGGCCGGCGAGGGTGATCTGCCCCAGCAGGCCGCCGGAACCCCAGGGGGCCAGGCCTGGATCCACGATCCACTCAGGCGCCCGCAGGTGGGCGGACGAGGCCTCGAAGGCGGGCCGCCGCAAACGTCGGGGCAACACGATCCGACCGCGGCGTCCCTGGTCAAGCCAGGCACTGGTCGCCGCCCCTTGCCAGTCCGCCAGTGCCAGTACACCAGCCCAACTGAAACGCCACTGGAGGGGCAGTTCCGGCCAGAGGTCCCGGCAGCTCGCCCCCGCCGCCAGCACCACGCGCTCCGCCACCACTGGAGCGTGGTCGGTGTTCAGCCGCCAGCCACCCGCCGCCAGGGGCTCCAGCGCCGTCACCGTGGCCGAGACCCGACGCACCGCGAGGGCCGCCAGGCACCTGGGCAAGGCCTGGGCCAGCAGCACCGGATCGACCCGGCTGAAGGGCATCAGCGCCGTGGGCAGGGCCTGCAGCCTGGGGGGGGCGGCCCCCAGGGGCTGGGGCCAGCCATGGCACACCAACCGAGACGGGCGCCACCCCAGAACACCATGGTGGCGTTGCCATTCACGCCAATGGACTGCTGGCCGGCGGCCGGGCAACGCGCCATAACTAAGGGCCGTGGCGGCCTGGCCTTCCGGGGCCACGATCACCACCGAGCCCCCCCGGCGGGCCAGGGCCAGAGCCAGAAGGGATCCGGCCAGGCCCGCCCCGATCACCGCCACCTTGGGGCCGTCAACAGTGGGCGGCGGGGTGGTCAGATCTGCAGACCGAATGAACCGATCACCTGCTCGAACAGGTCCTTAACCCTGGGCCAGCGCACGGCATTGGCGCTCGCGGCGAAGGTGTAGAGGCGGCCCCGATCGACCACCACGGTGGCGAGCTCATGGCGTTCGCGATCCGCCAGATGGACCGCGTACTCCAGGTCGTAGAAGGTGTGTCCCCCCTGCTCCCGCTCGCGGGCCTGCACCAGCTCCGCCTCACGGCCACTGCCCTCCGGCGCAATCACAACCCGCCGCAGCTTCTCCCCCACCGCCACGGCGCTGCCCAAATTCTCGAGATCATTGTTGGGGTTAACGTCAGCGACCACCAGGCTGAGGGTCTCGTCGCTGTTGATGAGGTCATGAAACACCACCTGGGGCCCTCCGCTCACCTGCACCCGGGTCCAGCCGGTGGGGTAAAGAAAGGCGTAGCGGCCATCGGGGCTCTGGTAGGAGTTCAGGCCAGCGGCCACGGCGCTGCAGCCCACCAGCACCACAGCCAACAGCAGGCCCGCAAGCCCCAGAACCAAGGGACGTCGAGCGGGGCGGAAACCAGGCATCGGCACATGGGAACTGGCGCCATTCTCGCCCCGTAACCGTGCCCAGGGGGGCATGACCCCGCCGCCGCAGGGGGCTGCCTAGATTTGTGGTCCCTTGCGATCGAGCCCTGAGCGGCTACACCCGCCCCCTGGCCCGGCTGATCGACCAATTCGAACGGCTCCCTGGCATCGGGCCCCGCACGGCCCAGCGTCTCGCCCTGCACCTACTGCGCCAGCCAGAGGAACACATCCGTGCCTTTGCCGACGCCCTGCTCGCGGCCCGCAGTCAGGTGGGCCAGTGTCGCCGCTGCTTCCACCTCTCCGCCGATCCGCTCTGCGAGATCTGCCTTCAGGAAGGACGCCGCAACGGCCAGCTCTGTGTGGTGGCGGATTCCCGGGATCTGCTGGCCTTGGAACGCACCCGGGAGTACCGGGGCCAGTACCACGTTTTAGGTGGCCTGATTTCCCCCATGGATGGGGTGGG
>Ga0114979_10002372_pt1 | contig 12738 bp, 8 predicted proteins | sample S_140625_EF_Meta_FD_87315 | JGI IMG/M metagenome (GOLD analysis project Ga0114979, IMG submission 87315) | Freshwater microbial communities from Lake Simoncouche, Canada to study carbon cycling - S_140625_EF_MetaG | ecosystem: Environmental > Aquatic > Freshwater > Lake | place: Lake... | reverse complement strand
TGCCATGGGTGTCGCTAGAGGTAAGCAAAGAAATGTAATAGGTTGGGTCATGCGCAAGCGATCTGGTACACGATCTGCAGAAGCTGCCGCGCGACATAGCGACGAGAAGAAGGGCTAATTTCCTTGAGCGAAATTCGTTTATCCTCAGAGAAAAGACTCCGCCTTTTCTCAGGACGCGGATTTCCCGAATTATCTGATGCCGTCGCTGCCGAACTTGGCATTCCGCTAACACCAACATCTGCCTATGATTTTGCAAATGGTGAAGTATTTGTTCGCTTTGAAGAATCTGTTCGTGGCTGCGACGCTTTCGTTATCCAAAGCCACACCACCCCAGTAAATAAGCAGATTATGGAGCAATTGATTATGGTTGATGCGCTAAAGCGCGCATCAGCAAAACGTATTACCGTGGTTGCACCTTTTTATGGTTACGCCCGCCAAGATAAAAAACATCGTGGCCGCGAACCAATTACAGCCCGCTTGATGGCTGATCTTTATAAAACAGCTGGCGCTGATCGTTTAATGGTTGTTGATCTACATACTTCGCAGATTCAAGGATTCTTTGATGGTCCAGTTGATCACTTATTCGCACTTCCAATGCTCGCTAATTATGTGGGCAGCAAAGTCGATCGCACCCGTTTAACAATTGTTTCGCCAGATTCTGGTCGGGTGCGTGTAGCCGAGCGCTGGTCAGAGTTACTCGGCGGATGCCCAATCGCATTTATCCATAAAACTCGCGATCCCCGCGTTCCAAATGAATCAGTAACTGGCAAAGTTGTTGGCGAAGTCGAAGGCCAAACATGTGTTGTTATCGATGACATGATTGATACCGCAGGCACTATTACTAAGGCCGTTGATGCGCTATTTGCAGCAGGTGCCAAAGAGGTAATCGTTGCGGCAACTCACGCCGTCTTTTCTGGTCCGGCTGTTGAGCGCTTAAAAGAATCAAAGGTCACCGAAGTCGTAGTTACAGATTCTCTACCACTTAGTGACGATCAGCGCTTTGATGGACTCACCGTCCTTTCGATTGCGCCGCTTCTGGCTCGCGCCATCCGCGAAGTCTTCGAAGATGGCTCAGTAACTAGTCTTTTTGACGGCCACAGCTAACTCAGGCTAATATCTCCTCATAGTTTCCGGCGAGGGTGAAAAACTCCGTAATCGACGGTAAGGATTTAACTCCTGCTGGGACTTTGTGAAGTAACCGAAGTATCCAGAGAAATCAAAAACAAACAGGAGTAATAAAATGGCAGAAATCAAGATCACCGGCACAACACGTACCGAATTCGGCAAGGGTGCGTCACGTCGTGCACGAGTAGCAGGTCTTGTTCCTGCAGTCATCTACGGCCACGGCGAAAAGCCTCAGCACATCACACTTCCAGCGCGCGAACTCGGCGTTGCTCTTAAGCAGTCAAACGTTCTTCTTCAGATCAACATTAATGGCAAGGATGAGTTAACTCTTCCAAAGGCGATCGTTCGCCATCCACTTAAGCAGATCCTCGAGCACATCGACCTGGTCGCCGTTCGTCGTGGTGAAAAAGTTACCGTTGCGGTTCCTGTACACACAGAAGGTGAACACGATCGTGATGGAATCCTTGAGCACGTCAATAACACAATCGATGTTGAAGTTGAAGCAACTGCAATTCCTTCATTCTTCACACTCGATCTCACAGGTCTTGCCGCTGGTTCTTCGCTCTACGCAGAAAATATTGCACTCCCTGCCGGCGTTATCTTGATCTCTGATCCACGCACAATCGTGGTTCACCTATCTGAGCGTTCAACTGTGGTTGAAGAAGTTGCAGTAGTCGCGCCAGCTGCAGATGCAGAAGCGGCACCAGCACCTGATGCCGAGAAGAAGGACTAAAAAGCCTTACTCTTTCTCCTGTGAGTTCCTCTCCTTGGATAATTGTTGGTCTCGGTAACCCGGGAGAACAATATGTCGCCACTCGCCACAACGTTGGCCAGATGGTTATTGATGAACTTGCTAAGCGTCACAACGTAAAACTGAGTTCGCACAAGTCACGCACCGACATCGCCGCCTACAAGTTAGGTGTCGGTGTCGCTGCTTTTTCTATCATCCTCGCTAAATCAAAGAGCTACATGAACGAATCCGGCGGACCGATAAAAGCACTAGCTAACTTCTATTCAGTTGAACCTAGCCAAATAATCGTTCTCCACGACGAATTAGATATTCCATTTGCAGCAATTCGCTCCAAGATCGCTGGCGGCGATAACGGCCACAACGGTCTTAAATCTCTTACCTCAGCCTTTGATACTCCCGAATATTTCCGCGTACGTTTAGGTATCGGTCGCCCAATGGGTCAACAAGATCCGGCAGATTTTGTCTTGAAACAATTTAGTAAAGAAGAGAAGAAAGATTTGCCTGAATTTCTAGACCGCGGCGCAGATGTCGTGGAGTCCTTGATCGAAAAGGGACTTGATTTCACCCAATCCAAGTTCAACAGTTAATAACACCAGCGCCTATTTCCTAAATGTTTTGCCTGTGTTCATCTGACTGTCACCGATTTTGGTGGGGTTACTTCTAAGTAGCGAATGATAATTAAAGCGCTTCCCCAGCCATTTCAACACCTAGAAGGGAAGCAGTCATGTCAACATATTTTGATTTTCCAACTTGTTTTGTCTGTAGATCTATAGAGTTGGAAATTGTTAGTAACGATGATTTTGGTCCAATGACGCTATGCGGTGAATGCGGGTATTCCTGGATAGCTACCTTTGAAGATATTTCACCAAATATTATTAAAAATATAGCGTCATAATCTGATCGCTATTCGTGGTGAAAATCTTCACCACGACCACGCTTAAAGCGGTTCTTCTTGAACTTTCGCGATTCGTTCATCCAGCGAAGGTCAGCAATGATTTGTCGCAATTTCCTGATCAAACCAGCGAACCTCTCAATTCAAAGGCTTGAGCAACGCGACCGACAGCGACAACCATCGCAGCAGTTCGCAAATCCACAGAGTACTTTTTGGAAACTACATGTACATTTCCAAATGCTTTCTCCATACGCAGATCCAGTTCTCGTCGGAACTTGTCCAATGGCCAACTAAACTCCTGAATATTCTGTGTCCATTCAAAGTAAGAGCCCATTACGCCTCCCGAATTCGCCAAAATATCCGGAACGATCACAACTCCGCTTGCACGAAGTTCGCGATCGGCAGCGATAGTTATCGGCTGGTTAGCGCCTTCAACTATGAAGTCAGCGTTAATCTTGCCGCAGTTTGTCTCATTAATTACTCCACCCAAAGCAGCTGGTATTAAGACTTCACAATTCGTTTCCAAGAGTTCATCTGCATTCATTCTCTCGTAGCCTTCGACAGTTTCTAGAGTTCTGTGGCTAAAAATCTCTTTGATATCTATTCCAGATTTATCTTTAATTCCCCCAGTGACATCTGAGATTGCAACTACTTTCATGCCTAACTCCTGGGAGACAAGCGCTGCATATCTACCAACATTTCCAAAGCCCTGGATTGCAACAGTTGCACCTTTTACTTTTGCACCAAGTTTTTCCAGAGTCGCTGCGGTTATTTGCGCGACACCTCGCCCAGTCGCTTCCTCGCGACCGTGAGCCCCAAAAAGTTCAACTGGTTTACCGGTTACACATGCAGGCTGAAAGCCCTCCAACCGATGGAATTCATCCATCAACCAAGCCATTGTGCGTGCATCTGTTCCCATATCTGGCGCTGGAATATCGCGATGGTGGCCCAAAACATGTACAAGTGATCGAGTCCAGCGACGAATAATCTCTTCTTTTTCAATATCGTTTAATTTTGATGCATCAACGGCGACTCCACCCTTTGCGCCGCCAAAAGGCACATCGATAAGCGCAGTCTTCCAAGTCATTAGCGATGCTAGAGCCCGTACTTCATCTAGATCTACATCTTGGTGAAATCTAATTCCACCCTTACGCGGACCACGTGCGCTCGAATGTTGCACTCTATATCCAGTCAGAACCTCAACATCGCTACCGCGTCGCAAAGGGATTGCGATAACAACTTCCCGCTCACAACTGCTAAGCGCTTTAATAACACCAGGTTTTAGATTTAAGAGTTCGCCCGCTTGGGCAACTTTTTCATTTACTTCATCAAATGCCGAAGAACCAGAATGAGTCATGTGTGGAGCCTATGAAGCCGCTATCAGAGAAAAAAGGAGTTTTTCCTTTAGTCTTAGTGAAATCTAGGTAAACGCGAGCGGGGGGTTAGCCAGTATTACGTAAGCCCGCTGCGACGCCGTTGATTGTTAGCAGCAGCGCGCGAATTAGCATGGCATCAGATGACTCTCCAGCAGCGCGAACGCGATGGAGCAAGGTTACTTGAAGCAAATGCAAAGGTGAAAGATAAGCCTCACGCACTTGCAGTGTACGAGCCAAGATTGGCTGATCGCCAAGCAGGGTAGTTTTGCCAGTTAGCGACAAGATCTCTTTCACAGTTAACTCAAATTCTTCAGTAATTGTGTCGAGGAAGTGATGCAGCTCTTTTGGCACAAGTGTTTCAACGTAACGCTTAGCCATTACCAAATCGGTCTTAGCCAAAGTCATTTCAACATTGCTAATAAAGGTATGGAAGAAGTGCCAATCGGCGAGCATCTTCTTTAAGACATCTGTCTTACCTGCTTCACGTGCCGCCTTGAGGCCAGAACCAACGCCATACCAACCAGGAACAATTTGGCGCGATTGGGTCCAACCAAATACCCAAGGAATCGCGCGCAGCGAGTCAAGCCCACTGGCTGCATCAGGGCGACGTGAAGGACGTGATCCTAGGAAGAGATTTCCTAATTGTTCAACCGGGGTTGAAGCATAGAAATAAGCTGGCAGATCTGGATGATCAATCAATGAGCGGTAACGCGCAAAAGATGAATCGCTAATCAAATTCATACATTCATTCCACTTAGCAAGATCAACTTCGCTTTGGCGGGGACCGCGGTTAAGAATCGTTGCTTCAAGGGATGCCGCAAGTGTTAACTCCACATTTTCGCGAGCAAGTGCGGGCAGCGCGTATTTATCGCTAATAACTTCACCTTGCTCAGTCATCTTTATCTGACCGTCGACTGATCCCCACGGAAGTGCAACGAGGGCATCATAAGTTGGTCCGCCACCGCGACCGACCGAACCACCGCGACCGTGGAAGAGTCGGAGCGTTACGCCATATTTCATCGCCACATCGCGCAAGGTGCGCTGGGCGCGGTGAATCTCCCATTGGCTAGTTGCGATACCGGCATCTTTATTTGAATCAGAATAACCAAGCATTACTTCTTGTACATCACCGCGCAGCGTTACCAACGCACGGTAGGTCGGATCAGAAAGTAACTGTTCAAGAATTTCACCAGCAGCGCGCAGTTCAGCAACTGTTTCTAAAAGCGGCGCAAAACCAATCTTGGCAACTTTCTTATCCAAATTAACCAAGCCCGCGGCCTTACCAATAACTGCTGCGGCAATTAAGTCATCTGCGCCTTTAGTCATTGAGACGATGTAAGTCTCGATTACCTCTGGACCAAAGCGTTCGATTAGATCATCAATTGCTTTAAAGGTATCGAAAGTCTTTTTGCCAGATGCATCTAAATCAGCAGTTTTAAGCTGCGCAGATGAGCCAAGCTCTTTTATTAAAATCGGAAATTTATCTTCGTGCGATAGTTCTAAATATCCAGGCGGCAGCACTTGCTTAAGTAAGTTGTGATGGGCATCAGAATGCTCGCGAATATCTAGCGTTGCGTGAGTTAAACCAAAGGCGGCGATGCTGCGGATAGTGCGCTCAAGTAAGCCGGTGGCAATTAATTCGCCACGATGGGCAAAGAGTGAATCACGCATCAAAGTTAGATCTGCAATTAATTCAGCAGAGTTTGCATAATCACGCCCCGGCACATGTGGAGCGCCAACAGCGTGGCGATTACGAGTAAAAGCTAAACGATGCACAATCGCAGTTGCCTTTAAACGGTACGGCTCTTGCTGATTTAAACGCAAGAAACGTTCTTCAAATTCGGGGATGTTCTTTAAATCGCGTTCTACGGAAGCAGATAGTTCGGGAGTAGCACCGACGATACGAGTTGAGACTGAGAGCATCTGGCGCAGCTGATCCATTGCCGCGATCGTGGTTCTAATCGCGTGGCCCACTTGCAGAATTACCGCATCTTCAGTTACTTGTGCGGTGATATTTGGATTTCCATCACGGTCGCCACCGATCCAAGTACCAAAGGTCAACGGCCGCGCTTGCACCGGAAGTTCAATGTCAAGACGTTTTAATTCGCGGGCGAAGTCATTTAAAACTTCCGGAACGGTATTGCGCGCCAGATCATCGAGATAATAAAGCGCATTCATCGCTTCATCCAACGGCTCGGGGCGATCTAAACGTAATTCATCGGTCTGCCACAAAAGATCAACAGTCTCAGCAAGTCTTTCGTTTTGGCGTGGGTCTAAATCTTGATCCAGTAACTTAGCAACTTCACCAAGTTTATTTAAGATGGAGCGACGGGCTGCTTCAGTTGGGTGCGCAGTAAATACTGGACGCACCATTAATTCGCCAATCCACTCTTCTAGCTGTTGGTGAGTAAATTCATGTCCCGGTGTCTGAGATTTATAAGCATCTTCAATCTTGTCGATCGCACGACTTAACCAAGAGCCACCCTCTACTCGCGATTGTGCAATTAACCGGGCGCGGTGAACTTGTTCTGCCACATTTGCTAAATGGAAGTAGGTACTAAAGGCGCGTACTAGTTGGACTGAATCTTCTACCGAAAGTTTTTCCAGTAATTCAATTCCGCCGCCTTCGCGTACCGCTTTTCGCACTGATTCGACTAAATCTAAAAGCGCTTGGCCCTCTTGACGAACTAGAGATTGCCCTAAGAGATCGCCCAGTTTGCGCACGTCGCTGCGCAAGAGCGCATCATCGCTTGCGATGTTATTGGAATTTGCCGGGCTCTTCGTCACAGGCATATCCTCTCAGGAATACCGCTGACTTTGATACGCAAATATGCGGGTTAGACTTGGAGTATCAAGCCCCCTCCCATTTTGGGAACGGGGCCAATCGGCTTTTCCAACAAGAGAATTGAGAGGTAGGCAAATGCGTGCGCTAGTACAGATGATTGGTAGCGAGAGCGCTGTTGCATCTTGCCTGCACGATTCCAAGAAGATAATCGCACCTGCAGCGACATATCCATTCTTACTCGCCAAAGTCGCCGAAAAGTCATCACTGCTCATCGTTACTAGTTCCAGTCGAAGTGCTGAAGATTTAGCAAGTGAGCTACGCGAATTACATAATAAAGTTCTGGAGTTTCCAGCTTGGGAGACTTTGCCGCACGAACGCTTAAGTCCGCGAAGCGACACAGTCGCTCGGCGTTTGGCTACCTTGGCAGATCTAGCAACGCCAAATAATGAAAACACAATCGTCGTTGCACCTATACGCGCGGTCATCCACCGCTTTATCGCCGATTTAGCAAGTCAACCGTTACAGAGTTTAGAGATCGGCAGCGAAGTTGACTTAACAACGTTGCTTACCAATTTAACTAACCTGGCATATACCCGTACCGACTTGGTAGAAAAACGTGGCGAGTTTGCAGTTCGCGGTGGAATTGTTGATTTATTCTTACCGCTTTCTGAACATCCTGTTCGTATTGACTTCTTCGGGGATGAAATCGAAGAGTTGAGCTACTTTGATGTTGCCAGTCAGCGCACAACTTCACCGGTCATTGGCAAGTTAACAATCTTACCGTGCCGTGAATTACTGCTAACTGCAGATATCCGAGAGCGTGCAGAAGGCGCAAAATCTAAATATCCGGCAGCACTGGAGATTTTAGATCGGGTCACCCAAGGTATTTCCACTGAAGGTATGGAATCACTGATTCCAATCCTGGTTGATCAAACTCAAACAATTATGCAGCGCATGCCCCGCGGAACAGAAGTCATATTTATAGATGACGAACGTATCCGCATGCGCACCATAGATTTGCTGGCAACAAATGAAGAATTCTTTGAGGCCGCCTGGTCGCATGCGGCACTTGGCGCAGCAGCACCTTTGCCAGTGACTGATGCAACTTATCTTTCCTGGGAAGGCTTGACTGAGGAGATCGCGCGCTGCCAACTTACTTCACGCGCACTTAATCCATTTGGATCAGATCTAGATACTTCTGCAACCTTCTTAGATTTTCAGGCGATTGATCCACTGCGCGCAGATATGGATCGCACAATCAGCATCTTACAAAGTGCGGTGGATGATGGTTTCTCCATCATCTTCTCAGCTGCTGGCCAAGGTATGGCTGAGCGCTATGCCGGAATCTTCCGTAACGCAGATCTGCCTGTAGTAATTGTTCCGGAGTTAAGGGCGATTCCGACAAAGGCTTCAGTTCATATAACCCAATCAGCGATCGCTCACGGCTTTACTTCAGATTCTGCCCGCATTTTATTTATTACCGAACGCGATTTAACTGGCAGTAAAGCATCAGCAAAAGATGGTGCGCGCATGCCTTCTAAGCGCAAGCAAGCAGTTGATCCGCTGGAACTTCGCGCCGGTGATTTTGTAGTTCACGAACAACACGGAATTGGTAGATATGTTGAAATGGTCCAGCGTACTATCGGCGGCATTACGCGTGAATACTTAGTAATTGAATATGCACCAGCTAAGCGTGGTCAACCCAACGATCGCGTCTTTGTACCAACCGATACTTTAGAACAAGTAAGTAAATATATTGGTGGTGAATCACCGACGGTGCATCGAATCGGAAGCGGTGAATGGCAGAAAGCGAAAGGCCGCGCCCGTAAGGCGGTAAAGCAAATTGCTGGTGAGTTAATTCGCCTATATGCAGCGCGCACTAGTTCGCCAGGTTTTGCTTTCTCACCCGATACCCCTTGGCAGCGCGAGTTAGAAGATGCCTTTTCTTATATTGAAACGCCAGACCAACTTTCTACTATTGAAGAAGTAAAGCGCGATATGGAAAAGCCTTATCCAATGGATCGAATTATTTGTGGTGATGTTGGTTACGGTAAAACAGAGATCGCAATTCGTGCCGCATTTAAAGCGGTACAAGACGGAAAGCAAGTTGCGGTGCTGGTGCCAACTACGCTCTTGGTGCAGCAGCACGAGAAAACTTTTGCCGAGCGTTATGCCGGCTTCCCTATTCGTGTGGCAGGGTTATCGCGTTTTAATAGTGCTAAAGAGTCGAAGGATGTCTTGGCAGAACTCGCTGCGGGAAGTGTCGATGTTGTTATCGGTACACATCGCTTGTTATCACAAGATGTAATTTTTAAAGATCTAGGTTTGGTCGTCGTAGATGAAGAACAGCGCTTCGGGGTTGAGCAGAAAGAATCGCTAAAAAAGATGCGCACCACAGTGGATGTTCTGGCGATGTCGGCTACCCCGATTCCGCGCACCCTGGAAATGGCGGTGACCGGTATTCGCGAGATGTCGACGATTACAACGCCGCCTGAAGAACGACATCCGATTCTTACCTATGTTGGTGCTGCCGAAGATGCGCAGATTCGCGCTGCAATTCATCGCGAACTTTTACGCGATGGACAAGTTTTCTACATCCACAACCGCGTTGAATCTATTGATCGCGCAGCCGCCAAAATTCAAGAGTTGGTACCCGAAGCGCGCATTCGCATTGCCCACGGACAAATGAGCGAAGGCTCTTTGGAAGATGTGATCTTGGCTTTCTGGAACCGCGACTTTGATGTTCTTGTCTGCACCACAATTGTTGAAAGCGGACTAGATATCGCAAATGCCAATACTTTAATCGTGGAGCGCGCCGATAACTTCGGCCTTTCACAACTTCATCAATTGCGTGGCCGCGTTGGTCGTGGCCGCGATCGTGCATATGCATATTTTCTTTATCCACCGGATCAGCCATTAACTGAAGTCGCGTTAGATCGATTAAAAACTATTGCGACAAATACCGATTTAGGTGCAGGCATGCGCGTTGCGTTAAAAGATTTAGAGATTCGTGGCGCTGGAAATCTCCTTGGGGGAGAACAGTCTGGCCACATTGCAGATGTTGGCTTTGATTTGTATATGCGAATGGTCGGTGAAGCGGTTAATGATTACAAGACCGGAATCATTGATAAAGAAGAAGAAGCGCACGAATGTAAAGTTGAACTTCCGATCAACGCACATCTTTCCGAAAGTTATGTACCAGGAGAGCGTTTACGCCTTGATCTCTATCGTCGCTTAGCCGATGTTGCTAAGCCCACAGATGTGCAATCAATTCGGGAAGAATTGCTGGATAGATTTGGAGAGCTGCCTGAGGAAGCAACTGCGTTATTAGCTGTCGCACAATTACGCGCGCTGGCTAAATCGCATGGCATTCGTGAAGTAGTAGCAACCGGAAAATTCTTACGCCTTACCCCATTGACCTTGCCGGAATCGCGGCAATTACGGTTGGCGCGCCTATTCCCTGGTTCTATCTATAAGGGCCCGACCCGCACCGCCTTGATTACATTGCCAAAAAACCCAGCATGGAACCCGTCTAAACCAGTGGCTGAAATAGTGGATACTTCTCTCCTGACCTGGGTTACCGAGGTCGTTGACCAATTAACGAAAGCGAGCACAAGTTGAAGAAGATCCTGGCTGTTCTTACCATTGCATCAGCCCTGCTTTTGACAGGTTGCTCACAAAGCAATGAAGCCGCCATGATCGGCGACTTTAAAATTTCTCAAACTGAACTGCAAAGCAGCATTGATGCGGTAATGGCTGAGCGCGCGAAAGTCGATTCCTCACAGATGCAACTTGAATCTGGCGAGGAGTTAAATCGCGGACAGTTGCGCTTTAAGATTTTAATGCACACCTTTGATGAGATCGCCAAGGAGTTAAAGCTTGAAGTTACTTCTAGCCAACTCGGCGCTAAGAAAGCATCAATTATTCAATCAGTCGGTGGTGAAGCTGAGCTTCCTAAGAATCTAGTAAACGCTGCTATCGCACAACAGAATTTCGATACATATGTTCGCGCGATTGTAATTTCCGAGCAGATTTCTGCAGCACTATCTCAATCTGGCATCGCCGATGAAGAAGTATCAGCAAAGGTTGGCGAATTACTTACTGCTAAAGCCAAATCACTTGGCGTAAAAGTTAATCCGCGTTATGGCATATGGGATAACGAAGTGGGCGATGTTGTCGCCGCCAACGTAACCGGTGATGCAGTAAAACCGTCAGCTAAGTAAAGCTATGTCAGGTTCAGAACTTCAACGCCTGGTTGGGGTAATGGATCGCCTGCGTTCACCTGGTGGTTGTCCTTGGGATGCCGAACAAACGCACGAATCTTTAGTTAAATACTTACTTGAAGAATCCTACGAGTTTATTGACTCTGTAGATGCCAAAGATCGCGAAGGGATGCGCGAAGAGCTAGGCGATGTCTTACTTCAGGTTTACTTCCACTCACGAATTGCGCAAGATCATCCGACCGATCCCTTCTCAATTGAAGATGTCGCACGATCGATTGCAGATAAGTTAATTCGCCGCCATCCACACGTATTTGAGGGCTTGCAAGTATCTGGCACTGAAGAAATTATTGAAAACTGGGAAGAGATCAAAGCGAGAGAGAAAGGGCGCACATCAGCACTTGATGGCGTTGCCCTGGCACAACCTGCACTTCCTTTAGTTGAGAAACTTCTCTATCGCGCAGAAAAATATAAAGTGAATGTTGAGTTAACGAAATACCAAAGCGAAAAGCCAGCCACACAGGAAAGCGTCGGCGAAGCTTTGGCATCAATAATCGCTTGGGCGCGCGATAACGAGATCGACCCAGAAAATGCGCTGCGCCTATATGGCCGCCAAATTGCGGAGCAAATTAAGGCAGCCGAGTCGCGGTAGTATTGCCCTATACCGCTCAGCGCCGAGCGTGCTCAATCGCAAGAAATACTTAGGAGATATCCAAATGGCAATTATCGAAGCAATCGGCGCTCGTGAAATCCTTGATTCGCGCGGAAACCCAACTGTTGAAGTTGAGATCGAACTCGAAGATGGCACACAAGCCCGCGCTGCAGTTCCAAGCGGAGCATCAACTGGCGCATTTGAAGCCGCTGAACTTCGTGATGGCGATAAGAAGCGCTACCTAGGTAAAGGTGTATTAAAGGCAGTTGACTTTGTTAATAACGAATTAGCGCCAGCGATTGAAGGAATGGATGCGCAAGATCAGCGCCTCATCGATAATGAGTTGATCAAACTAGATGGCACACCAAATAAATCACGCCTTGGTGCAAACTCAATACTCGGTGTCTCACTTGCAGTTGCAAAAGCATCTGCCGAATCTGCTGATCTCTCACTCTTTCGTTATATCGGTGGACCAAATGCACACGTCTTGCCAATACCGATGATGAATATCCTCAACGGTGGTGCACACGCAGATACCAACGTTGATATCCAAGAATTTATGATCGCCCCTATCGGCGCTGAAACATTCCGCGAATCACTTCGCTGGGGTGCCGAGATTTACCACGCACTCAAGGCAGTTCTCAAGAAGCGCGGGCTTGCCACATCCGTTGGCGATGAAGGCGGCTTTGCTCCAAACCTGGAAAGCAACCGCGCCGCTCTTGATCTGATCATTGAAGCGATCGAAGCAGCAGGCTTTAAGCCCGGCAAAGAGATCGGTCTTGCGATGGATGTTGCCGCAACCGAATTCCACGATAACGGCAAATATAAATTTGAAGGATCGATGCGCACATCTGAGGAGATGATTGCTTATTACGCAGAACTTGTTAGCGCATACCCAATCGTTTCTATCGAAGATCCACTAAATGAAGAAGATTGG
>Ga0114979_10002369_pt1 | contig 12743 bp, 11 predicted proteins | sample S_140625_EF_Meta_FD_87315 | JGI IMG/M metagenome (GOLD analysis project Ga0114979, IMG submission 87315) | Freshwater microbial communities from Lake Simoncouche, Canada to study carbon cycling - S_140625_EF_MetaG | ecosystem: Environmental > Aquatic > Freshwater > Lake | place: Lake... | reverse complement strand
TGATACACTTTAATAGAAGAATTTGGATAAAACTTGTAAGTTGTATTTACATTAGTCGTGGTAAACTTCATCATGTAATATGTATTTCCTGAAACGGTCAAGGTCTCTATAGTAGGTTGCGTGCCTTGTGTAAAAGTAAAGGATGGTACCCGTGATATCGGCGCAAAAATATTTGCTAAATCGCTTCCATTTACTTTATAACCTGTATCATTTGCTTTTGTCGCTCCTGAAGTATAACCTAGAAAAATTTCGCCTAAGTCTTTATTTTGAAAATCCGAATTATTTACTTTATAGCCTGTAGTTATGTTTTGTGTAGCTGACCCAATCGGTTGAAAAATATCGTATAAATCTTTATTTGTATAATTATCATTATTAACAATAATATTTGTTTTTTTTGACATCTTATATAAAGATTAGTTTTTTTTATAAATTTTTTTTGTATCATTTTTTTTAGTTTTAATACTATTTTTAAAATGCTTTTTTGAAGACTTTTTATTAGAACCAGCTGCTTTTAATTCTGTATTGTCCACTTTAACTAAATTTAATAATTTATCGTGCAATGCTTCTTCCATTACTTCAGCATCATCTTCCTCCTCGCTACGTTTTTTATTATTATACATAACCCCATTGTTTCCACCTTCATATATAGAACCGTTTTTGTAATTATATGAAAGACTCCAGTTAGGTATTACTAAATTATTAAATAAATCGGATACTTTCTCTCCTCCTATTTGATTCGTATTGGCATTTACAATTGCGTTGTTATTATTCAAAGTGATAATCGGCGACAAGCCATTCTTCAACATTATAGAATTGACACTAAATCCTCCACTATGAATTTCGCCATCATTATTATAAATTAATTCATCTGGTCCAATATAGCTATGATTCAACTTCGGATTATTCATTACACTATTATTAGAGTATTTTATAAAATAATCTAATATTAATTAATTATTATAATATCGCTTTAATTCATGAACAATTTTACACTCTCTATTATTTTTGATATGATTTATAATAGCAGAAACTTGTTCACTGTTTTTTATAATTTCTCCTAAAGTTTTTTCAAGATATTTGAATGTTAACGGAGATGCGATTTTAGTATTAACAAACCTTATTTTACCATCAGTTGTTTTAATTGTAGAATTAGTCAAATTATTATTCAATGCATGTTGTGATAATTTTTCTTCAATATTATCTCTCTTATTACGTAATTCTTTCAGTTTTTCATTGTATATTTTAATTTGATTATCAAATATTATCCATTGTTGTATATTTTGTTCAAAATTCATTAATAAAATATTATTTTAAAATATATATATTTAAATTATTTATAAATGAATATACAAAAAAATATTTTCAAAGATAACTCAATAAATAAAAATTTAGATCAAGTTAATGTTCTATGTAAACGAGTTTGTTTATTCACAAATGCACGTGATGAAAAACATATTAGAGAATGGGCTGCTCATCATTTATTGATTGGGTTTAGTAAAATTATTATTTTTGACCATAAATCTACAACTCCACTAAAAGAAGTATTCAAAAATTTTGATAAACGTGTCAAAATTATTGATGCATCAAATGTAGAAGGTGCAATAAAAATGCTTTTAATGAATAAAGCTTCCAAGATAGCACGATTATTAAAAATGGATTGGATGATTTATTTAGATGCGGATGAATTTATAATTTTGAATAAAAAGTTTATTGGAATTAAACATTTATTATCTGTGTATAACCACGCAGATTCATTAGGAATAAATTGGTTAATGTTTGGTTCTAATAATTTAGAAAAAGATCCTGATGGATTAATTTTAGAAAATTATACGAAAACGGATACATCGTTAAATGAACATTTAAAGTCATTCACGAGACCAAAAAAAATAATTAATGCAACTAATCCTCACTACTATAATATAAAAGATAATCATAGATATTTTACTGTAGATAATCAAAATTTAAAAGGAATATATCATTCATGTAAACCTAATACTAGCTATTTAAATATCCCTGCTTATATAGGACATTATGTAAATCAATCAGAAGAAACGTTTATTAAAAGAAAGATTGATTTGCCAAGAGATGATACTGGTGAAAAACGACAACAAGAAAATGTCAAAGATATTCACAATCAATTTAACTCAATTGAAAACACTTATCCTAAAGATAAATATGCAAATCAAGTTAAGGTATTTTTAAAAAAGTATGGAAACGAATTCTAACATTTTATTTTATTAACGTTACAAACATTTTTTGTAACGTTATTTATTTGTATCTACGACGACTTTTTGTAGAGCTATGGTTGCTTTTATTTCTTCTATATTTTTGTTGCATTCCTAAAAGAGTAAATGGAACAATTGCTTGATTAATCACTTGTCCAAGAAATCCACCGCGTCTTTTTTTAGTATGATAACCACGCTTACGTCTTCGTTTTGTTCCTGCACTCTGAATTAAACCTAAACTATCAGCATTTGGTGTTCCTGGCATGCTAGCATTTTGTCCTTGGGCTCCAATGCTCACATTTCCTTGAACAGATGCATATGGACCACTTTGTGAAAATACTCTATCATATTGGCTGTTTTCACTACCATTTACATATGTGTTATATGAACTTGCAGAACTATATGGAGAAGCTCCATTACCGCCTCTCATTTTACGTTTGTGTCTGCGACCACCCTCCTTTATTGGTGCGCTGTAAGGTAAATTAGGATTACCTGGTTTTGTTTCACTGACATATAGAGTTTGACCTCCTCTTTTATGTCTTCTATGAGTGGTTTTTCGTGCCATTTATATATTAACGAATGAAAATAAAATGAAAATAAAATAATTAAAATACAAAATAAGTTAATAAACTACTTCCTAAATATTACAATAATTTAGCAAGGTTATTTTTATTTCGCAATATATAAAGTAATATTATCAATATTGCTAAAATCATAATAAAAATCATAAATACTAGTGTTACCGTAATATAAATATAAGGATTTATTTCATATAAAATAAAGTCAATAACTGGTTTTAACAATAGTTTGAACTCATTTTTTACGTCGTCCCTCTTCAAAATATCTAAACATTGTTGAACAATTGTTTCCTTCATAATAAAATATTTTTTTATATTTATTGATAATAAATTTAAAAATATTTATTTGCGTGTTATTAATATTTAAAAAATATAATAATGAAATAATAATGGATAATATTATTGAACCAAATAGCAGGTTTGACTTTTCTAAATTATCTTTAGCACATCCTCTAGGTATTCAAGGCGGTGCTTATTTTACTAAAATATTATATAATAATAAACCATTATATATTCAAACGACAAAAAGTCTAACTAGACAAGGTTTTGTAAAAACTGGCAAAAAATATTACTGTGATTTAATGTTTGATAATAATGCAGAGACTTTAGTAAATTGGTTTGAAAATTTAGAAGAAACTTGTCAAAATTTAATCTTTAACAAAAGTGAGGCTTGGTTTCAAAATTCTTTAGACAAAAACGACGTTGAAACAGCATTTAATTCTGTTATACGTATTTATAAATCAGGAAAATATTATTTAGTAAGAACAAATATTAAAGTTGGTGCAAATAATGAAGCTTCGGTTAAAATTTATAATGAAAACGAAATTCCTCTCTCTATTGATGATGTGAAAGAAGATACAAATATTATTTCTATTTTAGAAATACAAGGTATTAAATTTACATCGCGAAATTTTCAGATAGACATTGAACTGCGTCAGGCGATGGTTTTAGATAATGAACCATTATTTGATAATTGTTTGATTAAAACCCACAATTCAAACAAAAATATAAATTCACATGAAATTCAAAAAAATAATACTGATTTAGCGAACGATAATAAGGAATCTTTAGAAGAAAATTTATCATTTACATCAAATGTTGATAATAATAGTAGTAATAATAATGATAATAATGATAATATTAATACAATTGATAAAATTGATACAAAAGAATTTGAAGTTGAAATGGATTTAGGAAAAGAAAATGAAGAAACCCACGAAGAAAACAAAGAAATAAATTTTGATATTCAAGAATTACCTATAGAAGAATTAGAAGATAATACAGAATTGAAAGAAATGGATTTATGTAATCCTTTAGAAGATGATTTAGAAAGTGTTACAAATGAAACAATAACTTTAAAAAATCCAAATGAAGTGTATTACCAACTTTATAAAGAAGCGAGAGAAAAAGCAAAATTAGCAAAAAGAAGTGCCATTATCGCATATTTAGAAGCTAAAAATATTAAAAAAACATATATGATTGATAGTTTAGATGAAAGTGAAAGTGATATAGACGCTGAAATTGACGAAGTGTCTGAAAGCGAATTGGAAGGATTGTAACTTTTAGATTTAGGATAATAATACTAGTTTTAGTTTTTAAATCAATCTTTAGAATAAATTAATATGTATTCTAAAAATTATTTTATCATTAATTTTATATAATGAGCATATCTTTAAAAAAGCTATGGAACGATTATGGTATTGGTGCAATCCTAGTTCTATTAATTCTTGCATATGTTGTTAGTCTATTTGCTAATTATTTGTCATCCAAAGGAATGTATGGGTATGAATCAAATGCTACTATGCCACAACAATACAAAAACTCTCAGCCATCCCAAAATTACAATGGCAATGGAGGAAATGTTGTTCCTTCTGAACCTTTAGGTCAAAATGAAGTATTTTCATCTGCAAATGGTGTCCAAACAAGTATGCCTGGAATGCCTTCATCCTGCTCACAACCAATGATCCAAAACCCTGCTGAACTTTTACCAAAAGATACTAATAGCCAATGGGCTCAATTAAATCCATCCGGTAAAGGTGAACTTGCAAATGTAAATTTACTAAAAGCTGGTTACAATATTGGTATTGATACTGTTGGACAAACATTAAGAAATGCTAATCTGCAAATTCGTTCTGAGCCACCTAATCCACAACTATATGTTGGACCATGGAATCAAAGTACTATTGAACCCGATTTCATGAGACCACCTCTTGAATTAGGCTCAGGACCACAATAAATTACTCGTAATTTAATTATGATAATAATATAGTAATAAATATATACAAATAAACACTTTTATATATTTATTGAAACGTATTAAATATTACATGTTATTGTATTATAAAATATGTATTACTTTACCATATTGTATGTCTGCATGATTTTATTAACTACTTCACTTAAAATAAAACCAAAATTGTGTGTGAATTGTAAATTTTTTATTAGGCCTACAAATGGTTTGAAAGATGAATTTGGGACATGCGGTAAGTTACCTTTTGAAAACACCAGGTTTTTGGTTGATGGAATAGTTCGCGAGGATGATTTTTATAGTTGTTCTACTGCAAGAAGTTGGGAATCGCTTTGTGGTAAAAACGCGAAAGAATATAAAAAAAAATATACAAGAAAACTTAGTGAAAAATGAAAAATAAAAAAATGAAAAATAAAAAATTGATTTAATTATATTGACCATTATCAAATATAATTAAATTAAACCGCAATATCTAAATAACAATGGGAAGCTTTATTTCAGCTCACAAAATGATTTGGTGTAATAATGAAAAAAACAAACACAGAATATGTTACACATGTTTAAAAATAATTGATGATAAAACGTATATAATTTGTGTTCGCTGCAAGATAGCATTGCATAATGATTGTGAAGCGTCTTACGGACACAAATATTATACAGTTTGTCCTCGGTGTGATAGAGGTGGAAGTTTAGGTACTATGTACGCACCAAACAACAAAGAATAAAATAATAAACAATAAAAAGTTAAAAAAATAAATTATATATTTATATAGTAACATAAAGTAACCTATGGAGAAACATAGTATTTTTTTTTATATATTTTTAGGATTTGTATTAATATTATGTTTACGAATTTATTATGACTCTGATGCATTCAACTTAAAATGCATTATTGCTTCAAAGGACGGAAATAGATATTGTGTAAGAGAGAGAGAGAAATTAGAACTTGCTGCAGATTTACTTGCAACAGTCGCACAAAAATGCAAAGACATGGTTAAATATATGAAAGAAAAACACCCAGATGATCCCCGAACAATACGATTAGTGGAAGGATTTAATCCAAAAAAAATAAGTGAAACCTTGCCAACAAGTGAATTAACTGCTTATAGTGAAAACAAGGGTGAAAAAATTGCGTTTTGTTTAAACACCACAAAGGAAGGGAATAAATTAATTGACATAAACACGTTAACATTCGTAGCTCTTCATGAGTTATCACATATTATGACTGAATCTATTGGTCATAAACAAGATTTTTGGCAAAACTTTAAATTTTTACTTAGTAATGCAAAAGAAGCAAATATATATCAGCCTGTAGATTATAAAAAAAATCCAAAACAATATTGTGGAATGACTATTAATGATAACCCGTATTATGATTTAATTTAGCATGTTTAATTTTGTTGATTTATTAGTTTTTCGTATCATAAGTATTTAGATTATTCGTATATAAAAATAATTTAAATACATAATATATGGCGGAGGGAGATATTTACAAAGTTAATTATATAATAAATGGTATTATAGACACTATTTATGTTTTTAATGGTGGAAAAGATAAGGCCAACAATGAAATATTCAATACAAATGAAATAGAAAATATTAACAACAATAAAATTAAGATTGTTTATAGCAAACAACAAATCCATTTAGATGATAGTATTGGAATGATAAAAATTAAAATTTTGAACCAAGTTAAGAAAACTATTTCATTAGATGAAATATATTTGTATTGTCAAAAAATTGAAACTTTTAATTCAGTATCTTTATATCAAATATTAACACAGAATAAGAAACTCTCATTGACAAATGTGCGATTGAAACAATTTATTTCAAATGTAGTAAGTCAAGAAGATGGGACCAAATTTGAAGTTATGGAAGCTGAAAAAGATGTCTACGATTATGACGATATAGTAGAAATGAAATTAGATAATAAGAAATTTATTGTAAATAAAGTGCTAGGTCAAAAATTTTTTATTATTGAAAATGAATATCCATTTGTTGTCAATCCGTATGATGTTCAAAGATATGATTCATTTTTAGAAAGAAATTCTAGAAAATCTTTGTCCACATTAAATAGTCATTTATTATTGAACAGTGGAGAAATACTTGATAACAACATTTATTTATGTCTAGCTCAAGATGTATTAAGTTATAGTGAAAATAAAAGTATTCCTCAAGATTTAACATTAAAAATTTACTATCCATTTTTATACGAAAATAATGTTAATAATTTAGATGAATTAAAATCTAGTCAAATTGAGCTTGTTAAAAAAAACGAAAAATACTTGAATGATTCAACAATAGATTATTTCAACACGATTGATATGTTTTATAATATTTATGATTTACGAAAAAGTGAATTAAATTACCTAGGAAAAGGGATCAAATATTTAAAAGCAGTTATCAAACCTCTTTATAAAATAAACATACCACTAGAAATTTTGTTTAAAATTTTACATGCAACACAAGAAAACCCTCTTATTAAATACAATCCATCATCTAGACAAGAAAATATTTATAGATTATTTACAGATAAGATTGCTACTGATGGTAGAAAGATTCCTTACCTAAAAAAAGGAATGATTTTTAAATTAATTAAAAATATTGGTAAAACTAAATCAGTTTCGGTTTATATTAATTCTCTTATTGAAACTGACGTAAGTCAATTTATTTGTGAATTTGATGAAAACGGATTTATAACAATTATTTGCGAATTAGAAAAAGTAATGAATGAATTGCAAATCAATGAATTATTTAAAAATAATATTAATCCTATTATTGAAGAAATTAGTAATTTTTTGGAACAAAGTGGTTACAAGCTTTCTTTGTTTGATTCAATTAAAAGTAGTAATATAGAGATAAAACAATTAACTTATGAATGCAATATTAAAATTAAACATGCTATTAATTTGGATAGTTATAAAGGTTGTATTTCTAGTATATTTAATAATGAGTCTAGTTCCTTTAAAAAAGACATCCACCTGAGATTTAAACGGGTATCAAATTTTAACAAGGTAACCAGCCAAGAAGCATTTATAATGGAAAAAAGTGCAGAAGGTTACAGGGGTCACGAAATCGTTGATGCTTTATTAGAAAACTTTCAAGACGATTTAAATAGAAATCAAGCTGAAGAATTGGTTCAAAAAGTAGCAAATGAAATTCAATTAGAACGAGGTGTAAAAAAAATAGATATAAAAATAAAAGACAATCCGGGTTTTAAAACTACTATTCAATTAGAACAGAAAACAGGAGTTATAACAATACGAGTTGAAAATATTAATGATATTTTTTATTTAGATACCATACCTATTTATTTAGATAGTATTATTCGTATTACACAGGATAAAAATAGCACAAAATATCCTACAAAAAAAATTAATGAATTTTGTTCTAGTCAAGAAAAAGTAGAAATTAAGGTTGATGATATAATTTCTCCAGTAGAAAGTCAATTATCTGAATTAGAAATACCATCAATTGATGAAGAAAATGAAGATATGGAATATACAAAAATGAGTGATGCTGCAAAATCTTATTCTTATTCAGATGATGAAAATAGACCAAAAAATGCATTGGATTTATTTTTTGACGATGAAGACGAAGAAGGTGAAGAAGATAAAAGCGAAGCAAGTATTGAAAGCGATGAAACTAATAAGGAAGGCGGACAGCTGAATACTAGTGACGAGAATGAAGACGAGGAAAACGAAGAAAATGAAGTAATAAACATTGACAATTTACCTTTAAAAAAGAAGGAACCTTATTTTCAAAGTAGAATTGAAAATTTAGATCCCGCTTTAATTATTAAAGAAGACACAAAGAAATTCAATTCATATGTTAGAACATGTAGTAGTACAATGAAGAGACATCCGGTTATTTTAACCAATAAAGAGTTGGAAAATATTAACAAAGAACACCCTGGTTTTTTACGTGATGAAGATGTTATTAAATATGGTTCTGACCCCAAAAAACAATATAATTACATTTGTCCACGGTATTGGTGTTTAAAAAATAATACCATTGTTGATCCAAAAGATTTGACTGAAGTAACTGTAAATGGTAAAAAAGAATTAAAAAGTCCTAATTGTGGGTATGTATTACCAGACGATGCAAAAACAGTTAAACCGGGATACTACGTGTATGAATTTTACAAACCTACGAGTGGAAATAAAGATTATAAGAGATATCCAGGTTTCCAAACAGATAAACATCCACAAGGTTATTGTTTGCCTTGCTGTTTTGAAAAATATAACACAATTGGAAGAATTGAAGCAAAAAAACATTGTAACCAAGATACTAGCCACGACGAAGATAAAGAATCTGAAACCAAAATGGAAGAAAAAGATAAACCAAAACAAAAAACAAAAGGTAAACAAGAAGATGAATATATAATTGGTCCTGATAAATTTCCTATTTCACAAGGAAGATGGGGGTATTTGCCTCCTCAAATTCAACAAATATTACATGAAGTGAATGCTGATTGCCAAATTAGTAAAACAAATACTAACTTAAAACCTGACCACCCTTGTTTATTAAGACATGGAATAGAAATAAATGATAAACAATCCTTTGTAGCTTGCATGTCTGATGTATTATTTTATGGCACTACGAGGAATGACGTCTACGCTCCAAGTATTAAAGAAATGAAAAACAAAATAATAGAAGCTCTTACAATTGATAATTTTATTACCTATCAAAATGGTAATTTAGTAAACGATTTTAAAAGCGAGGAATTTACTAATACTAACATTCAAATGTATGCATCATCAAAATTGTATTCCAAAATCAGTCCATCAAATGAAGACGAAGTATTGTATTTTAAAAAGGTGATAAGTGCTTTTGAAAATTTTATAAATTATTTAAACGATGATGATGCAATTATTGACCATACATATTTATGGGATATTATTTCAAAACCAAATCCAAAATTATTTGCAAAGGGTGTTAATTTAATTATACTTAAAATACCAAATGATGACATTACTAACAACGTTGAATTATTATGTCCTAGTAATCATTATTCAAATGAATTTTATGAAACTAGAAAACCGACTCTTTTTATAATTAAAGAAGACAAATATTATGAACCAATATATTCATATACAATTACAAATAAAAAATATAATATTATAAAATTGTTTAATGAATACGATTCACGATTATCAATATCAATGCGTAACGTTTTTAAAGAATTGATAAGACCATTTCTATCAAATTTTTGTAAACCACTTGATAGTATTCCCAATATTTACATAACAAAACGCGCTCCGTTATTGACGACTCTTGTACAAAAATTGGATAAATATGATTATAATGTTACTAAACTAATTATGAATTTTAATAATAAGATTATTGGTGTAATCGCCGAAAGTCCTACCCCATTGAAATTATCGGGGTTTGTACCTTGCTATCCATCATCATTCAGTGAAAATATAAAACAAGATTTAGATTTTGTTTTTATGAATGACATATCTTTGTGGAAAAGTTATAAAGATACTTTTGAATTTTTAATACAACTTTATAATAAAAGCACAAAACGTAGAACTGAAAAAACCTCAGATTTACATTGTAAACCTATGTTAAAAGTAGTTGAGGATGAATTAGTTGTCGGTATAATTACTGAAACAAATCAATTTATTCAAATATCGCCACCAATACCTGAGATTGATATTAAAAGTGAACAAAATTTACCGTCATTAAAAAATGCTAATTACGTTGTAAAAAATAAAGCTTCTACTTATCATGGATATTCTGCAAGTGATTCTATAATAACTACGAGCATTGAAGTAGACGCTGAAAGAGTTGATTACATTAAAAAAATAACATATGAAACGAATTTTTATAATATTTTCAGAAATACTATTCGGGTTTTATTAAATGACTATTCAAATATAAAAATAAGAGAACAAATTGAAAATGAAATAACGAAAGACTATATTATTTATTCTCAAAAATTAAAAAAAATTAATCAATTATTGAGAGATTTGGTAAAAAATAAAATACAGTTTAATGGAAACGAGAATTATTACAAATTAATTGATGAATTTACCACTTGCATAGTTAAAAATAAAGATTCATGTAGTAAAACACCAAATCTATGTATGTTCACTGAAAATAATACATGTAATCTTATTTTACCAAAAAAAAATCTAATGACAGGAAAAGAAAACGAAGAAATTTATTTTGGAAAAATGTCAGATGAATTAATCAGATATAGTAGAATTCAATCGTTTATGTTACAACCACAGTCATTTTTAGCTTTTGGAAATATTGGATACAATTTACGAGATAATGAAATTATCTTGTTACAATCATTATTAACCCAAGACTATTTTGAAATGCTTGAACCAGCAATTATTAATAAGTATGTTAAATTTAATTCATATGATGAAACTGAACCCATTATAACTCAAACATATGAAAACAAAGTTAAATCTATTGATTTGGAAAATACTAAAAAGACTCTTTTAGAATTATCCTGTAATAAAAAAACAAATGATAAAATTAGTTCGGGTGTTTGGAAAAAATGCTTTCCTGATAAATTTAAAGAAATTGAATATGACAAAAATATTATTTGTACTTTTGAAATTATTATAGATATAATTGAAAAAAAAACTGGTGAAAAAATAGAAATAAATAGATTAAAAAATATACTTTATGAAGAATACGTCCATTATATTAAAAGTTATCCTCAACAAATAGTGAATATTTTAATTGCCGAAGGTAAAAAAAATCTTGGAGATCAAGTGAACTCTAACATGTTATCATTTTCAAGTTTTATTTATTCTGATAATTATTTTTTAACTGTATTAGATTTTTGGTTATTAGTTAATAAATACAAAATACCAACTTTTTTTATTTCAACAAAAAATTTGTTACAAACAAATTATGAACAAAATATATTTTTAGGATATGGCGATGAAAACGATAAGTTTTGTTTTATCGTGGTTCCTGCTTTAGGACCTGAAAAGGTTCCTAGTTATAAAGTAATATCAACTGATAAAAATGACATATTTATATCACTTAATGAATTGAAACAAAATTGTTATGATGAAGTAAAAACTGTATTTGATAGCGAAATTACTATAGAAGATTATTTGAAAAGTTTTGTAAAAATTAATAAACCTAAAAAAGTTAATGTACAAACTTTGGATAAAAAAATATATATTGAGGATGATGATAACAGCTGACGATATTTTTAGCTTACAGACTCACTTTCTTGACGATGGTCATTATCCTCGTCGTCGTCTTGGTCATCGTGATCATCATCATCGTCATCATCATCTTCATCATCGTCATTTACTTGTTCAATTAACTTAGTTTTGTGACTATGCATAAATTCATTTCTATCCTTTACATTTTCGCTTTCATTAAATGCAATGTGCATAGTATTGTATTGAAAATTTTCTGTTTTATTTACTAATTTATTATCACCAATAGTAATATTGACAATCTTTTTATAAATTTTTCTACCAAATTGTGGATTGAATTTATTAAATTCATATAATTTTTGTTTCAATAAATTTTTAGCAACTAACCTATCCGTATACATTAAAGAATATTGCGATATTAAAAATAATTTCAAGTAAGGTGTCATTATATTAACCAACAAATCTTTTGGAAAATTATTATCAATAATTATCTGATAATGTCTGTATTTAATAAGTTCATTGTAATCCTCTATCATATATTCAATAT
>Ga0114979_10002368_pt1 | contig 12751 bp, 10 predicted proteins | sample S_140625_EF_Meta_FD_87315 | JGI IMG/M metagenome (GOLD analysis project Ga0114979, IMG submission 87315) | Freshwater microbial communities from Lake Simoncouche, Canada to study carbon cycling - S_140625_EF_MetaG | ecosystem: Environmental > Aquatic > Freshwater > Lake | place: Lake... | reverse complement strand
TTTGAGCAACACCAATTGGATTTTATAAATGATCCCGATCCTGCATTCAAGGATGAAATCCTAACCAAGTCTGGCGCTTTGAAATCGAAGTGGAATGCGGTTTTTGATGTTCGGAAACATCCTTTTCTGAACACCGAATATCTTGGAATATTATTCGATACAACATTGGAGTCAATGAAAAATTCCCCGCTTCGATTGGCTAATATTCGAAAGGCAATCAACTATGCTATTGACCGAAAAAAACTCTTGTTCTACATGCGCAATTCCATTGGAAACATTGCCAGCAGTGGTTTTGCGCCTATTGGCTTGCCGTCTTTTGATACTTCATTAAAAGGTATTGAATACAATCCCAATAAAGCAAAAGCGCTGCTTCGAGCGTCAGGTTTTGATGATGCGCATCCCATGTCAACCATAACCTTAACCACGGTTCCCAATTATGCAGCCATTGGCTCATTCATCGTGAATGAATTACAACAGGTAGGGATAAACGCTAAGGTAGAAATTGTTCAGAAAAGCTTGTTGTTGGAAGAAATGTCTGCCGGACAAGTATCTTTTTTTAGAGGCAGTTGGATTGCCGATTATCCGGAAGCTTCCAATTTCTTTAGTGTTTTTTATGGCAAAAATCCAGCGCCTCCAAACTATACCCGCTATCAAAATACGGTATTTGATTCACTATACGAAAATGCCATTGCCGAACCAATTGATTCAATTCGATATGAATTGTATCGTAAAATGGAAAAGCTGATAAAGGAAGACGTACCTGTAATTCCTTTGTGGTACGACATGAGCATTCAGTTGATTCATAAAAATATCAGCGGATTTTATTCCAATAGCATGAATATGCTCGAACTAAAATGGGTAAAAAAATAACGGCTGTCGATTGACAGCCGTTATGTAAAATGGATGGATTAGTATACTAGTTTTTCACTATTTTCTTGATGAATTTGTCAGTAGCAGTTGTTACTTCCAAAATGTAATTTCCTTTTGGTAATGTTCCGAAATCTTTCATTACAACGATGTTGTCTCCTTTTTGAACATCGATGTTGCGACGCAATACTTCTTTGCCTTCGAAAGAGATGATTCTGAATGTTGCATTTACATCTGATTGACTGGTTAAAGCAACTTTGATATCTGTAACGAATGGGTTAGGGAATACATTGAATTTTTCTACGCTGATGCTGCCATTGATTTTGATTGCGATGATTTTAGAGTATGCATATTTACCATCGTTATCGAATATTCTTAAGCGGTAGTAAAGGATTGGCGCGTTGGTATTGATTGCATCAATGTAAGAATAATTGTGCGATAATGTTGTAGTGCCGTTGCCGTTTACTTTTCCTCTCGATTCAAAATGAATACCATCTTCACTTCTTTCAATTTCAAAGAAACTATTGTTGATTTCTGATTGTGTAGACCATTTAAGCAATGAAGATTTGTTGTTTAATAAGCTAGCAGTGAATGCAGTCATTTTAACTGGAGTAGGTCCTTGGTTTTCACCAATTACTGCTGTTCCATCATCAGTAAACAAATCACCTACAACAGAGTTTCCGTAGATTCTAGCTGTGTTGATAATTGAGCCTGGAATTGCTTCTGCTTTTACTTTAAATTTAACTGAGTAAGTGCTATTTGTTGGTAACTCGCCACCTGCAGATCCTGTAGCGCCTGTACCGATGAAGAATTTAACAAAGTTTCTGTTGTTAGCTGTGCCATAATATGCTTGATCACCATCTTGTGCATCTGATTTAAAACCAGCAGTTACGCCTGGAGCATTAACCACTTGCAATGAATTTGGAACATAACTCACATTGTTAGGCAATGAATCTACTATGTAAGTATTATATGAAGAACCAGCACCTTGGTTAGAACCGGCCAAAGTATATGTCAATTCTTCGTTTGAATCTGCAAAACCATTGTTGTTGTCATCCGCTACAGTTTTTGTCAATACCACGGTAGGGTCTTTAACTCTGATTGAGAAAGTAAAGATGCTTGGGAAATACATATCCGCTTCAGTACCAAATTGCACGGTTAGACTGGTTGCATTGGGTTGAATATTGTAACCTGTTCCAACATTTACCTCATCAATATCGATACCCATTTGATTGCTATAGTTTGGATTTTTTGTTGTTACAAATTCGCCATTTTTAGTAATACTACCATTCCAAAAGTTAGTTCCTGGATTAACAGCGTTGCTAACTACCGTATTGTTGATTTTAATAAAATCTCCTGCAGGATTAGAAGTTGATGATCCTAAGTTTGCATCTCCTTCCCAAGCCATCGTTCCCATTACCGCTTCATCAGCCATCAATGGAGTGCTTGGTACATTCAATCCAGTTAACTGAATCGTTAAGTAAGAAATGTTACCATTGTCATATACTTGAGCAAATCCATCATACAAACGAATGCTGTTATATGGTTGAGTTTGATTTTCGTAAGCTACTACAATTACCCAGCCACCATATTTACCACCTGTGCTTGATGTACCAGGAGTAACTGGTAAATTAGCTACAGTGTATGTACCTGCGCCATTGGTATTTACAAAAGCAGTAATATCCACAAAAGACTGATATGCTTTTTCAGAACTAGAAATGTCATACACATCTACGTTAGTACTTGGTGTGATGGCATTAAAATATGAACCCGATGTGCCTTTGCGAATTTTGATTTTTCTTAAAGTGTCTGGAGCACCTGTGATAACTGAGTTGTTGATTTTACCACCCCAGTACAATCTCGCAAAACGGATGTTGTTTGTTCCCGAAGGTAAAACAAGGTTTGCTGATGATGAATTGACAGTAGAGGAAGAATTGTCAATATCTGTGTACTGCATGTTGTTTCCATCATTACCATACTGACTGTTTCCCAATCCACCTACACCATTGTTGGCATTGCTGGTTTGGTTCATGTACGTTGTGTTAACGGTGTTGTTGTTGCCAGATACCACGTTTAAGATGGTATTTCCAAACATAGTGGTTCCGCCTTTGATGTTTTCTGAGAAAACCTGAGCAAATGGGCGAATGGCATTTTGAGCAAATGATGAAAGGCATACGATGGCCATCATGCTCGTGAATAGAGCTGCTTTTTTTGTAAAAGTTGTAAGCATTTTCTTGAGTTTAGAGGTTTAAATGAAAATGGCTCACAGGAGTGTAGGAATAAAATAGAAATTCAGGAGGATAACAGATTATATAAATATTATTAAAATTCTTGCGTTGTGTTGTTGTTGGAAATTCAGGGGTAGTGGAGTAATGAGAGAAATGTTATTCTTCCATAAAAGTAGAAAAATAAAATAAGGATGCAAATAAAAACAAACTTTTTTTAAAATTATTTTTTTAGCTTCTCTGAAAATACTTTTTGAAACTTCTCTACTTTTGGTCTTACAACCATCTGGCAGTAAGGGTTTGAGCCATTCAATGCAAAATAATTTTGATGGTAATCTTCGGCTGCATAAAATTTATCAAATGGTTCTATCAATGTAACAATCGGGTTCGGATATACGCCAGATTGATCCAATTGAAATTTATATGCCGTTGCGATTTCTGCTTGTGTTGCATCATGAAAGAATATAATGCTCCTATATTGTGTTCCTACATCACCGCCTTGTCTATTTAAAGTAGTTGGGTCATGTGTTTTCCAAAACACTTCCAAAATTTCATGAAAGGAAACAACATTTGCATCAAATTCTATCTGTAAACATTCTGCATGTCCGGTTGTGCCTGCACAAACCGTTTTGTAATCTGGATTCTCCATATGGCCGCCACTATAGCCACTCTTAACATCTAACACACCGTTTAATTGTTTAAATACAGCTTCCGTACACCAAAAGCAACCATTGCCAATTGTTGCCGTTTCTATTTTCTTTTCTGAATGCATTATCTTGCTTTTCTTTTATTGAATAAATATCAAAAGATTTCAAACATAAATTTATCCATATTGTTTAAGAGTGGTATAAATATTTTTGATTTGCATATTGTTTTATGATGAAGTTTTTTCCACCCAATACATTGGCTCAGCTTGAATTCGATAAGATAAAAGATCTTGTTCAATCTCATTGCAAACACGATTACGCAAAAAATAGAATCAACGAACTCCGCATACATACCAAAAAATCATTCATTGATACCGATTTAAATCAAACACATGAGTTTAAATTATTGTTGGACAGCGGGCTTTATTTTCCAAATGATTTCCTGACCAACATTTCAAAAGAGCTTAAACTGCTCGGAATTCCAGGTGCAATGTTAACCGGTGATCAATTCTTAATGGTAAAAAAACTTTCCAATAACATTAATCAAATATTTCGTTGGTTTGATGCAGAAAGAAGAACTGCATATCCAAATTTAGCGATGGTCATAAATGGTTGCTATCACGAAAAAATGATTCAGCAATTGATTGAAGAAATCATTGATGAGTACGGTGCCGTGAAAGACAATGCAAGTAAAGACCTTGCCGATATTCGTTTGAGTTTGTATAAAAAAAGAAATGAATTAAGAAAGGTATTTGACAAAATTGTAGGGAAACTGAATAAACTCGGTTACTTATCCGAAATTGAAGAAAGTTTCATGAACGGCAGGAGGGTGCTGGCTGTTTTTGCAGAACAAAAGCGGATGATTAAAGGTATTTTACACGCAGAAAGCGATAGCAGAAAAACCAGTTTTATTGAACCAGAAGAGACAACCGGATTGAACAATGATATTTTTTCTTTGGAAAATGAGGAGACAAAAGAAGTATATCGCATTCTAAGAAAATTAACCCAGCAACTTTCTGCTTATGCCGATTTGTTGCACCAATATTACATCATCACTGGTGAATATGATTTCATCAGAGCCAAAGCCAAATTCGCACAAGACATCAATGGACAATTGCCATTGGTTCACGACACTGCATTGGTAAAATTGTATCGGGCGTATCATCCGCTATTGTATTTGTACAATCAAAAACAACAGAAACAAACCATTCCTGTTGATTTGAGCTTGGATGCCAACAATCGCATATTGGTAATCAGTGGGCCCAATGCCGGAGGAAAAACGGTCACACTCAAAACCGTTGGCTTGTTGCAAATCATGATGCAATCGGGGTTATTGGTTCCCGTTAGTGCCGACAGCGAAATGGGAATTTTCAAACAAATGATGATTCACATTGGTGATACACAAAGCATCGAATTTGAGCTGAGTACTTACTCTGCTCACCTCACACACATGAAGCAATTTATGGAGATGGCAAATGGCAAGACACTTTTTTTCATTGATGAATTGGGTAGTGGTAGTGATCCCAATTTGGGAGGTGCCTTCGCAGAAGTCATCATGGAAGAGTTGGCCAAAAAACATGCAATGGGTATTGTTACCACACATTACCTCAACTTAAAAGTAATGGCCAATAAAGTGACGGGGGTATTTAATGGCGCCATGCTTTTTGATGAAAAAAATTTAATGCCACTATACAAACTTAAAGTTGGCGCGCCCGGAAGTTCTTACACTTTTTCCATAGCAGAAAGAATTGGGCTGGATAAAAAATTAATAGACAGGGCAAGAAAATTGGTCGATGAAAATCATTTTCAACTCGATAAGCTACTCAATGCTACTGAACAAGATTTGCAACACCTCACAAAGGAAAAACAACAGTTGCAAATTTTATTGAAAGAAAATGAGCGGATGAAAAAGGAGATGCACGAAATCATTCGAAAGGAAAAGCATCAGCAAGAAATGGAGCGCATCAAATTGAACAATAAAGTTGCAGAAGAGAAAATCAGCTATCTCAAAGACATGGAAAGGAAATTAAAATCCCTGGTTGTGGAATGGAGAAAAACGGAGGACAAAGATGCTGTTGTAAAAACGATTCAGCATTTATTGATGGGACAAAAAGAAAAATTCCAAACGGAAAAACACCTCAAAAAATGGAATGAAAAATTTGAAGAAATTGGAGGAGAGATTGTTGTTGGACAAAAAGTAAAAATGAAACAAAACAGACAGGTAGGAATTGTAAAGGAAATCAGAGGGAAAAAAGCAATACTACAAGTTGGTGTGGTACCTATTTCTGTGATGCTAACAGATTTAATACCAGTTAAAGAAATTGATCAAAAAGAAACTGCTTCGGAATAAACTTTTTACGGTGTTGAAATGCTTTCCACTTTAACTACAGCATCCAAATTGATGGTGCCAAAAACATGCGGAAACAATTCGTTCACAGATGGCGCCAATTCATATTTAAGTTCTGCGGTTAATTTATTTTCATCTACATGCAGCAACAATAAATCCGGAATATTTTTATAATAACGTTGAAGTACACCCGCTACTTGTTGCTCTTGGCTCATGTGAATGAAACCCTCTGTAGACAGCGATTCGACTTCAAAAAAACCATTTTCATTAGCTTGGTTCCATTGGCTTTGTGTGGTAACGTGGTAGATCATTTTTCGAGCATATTTTTTAACTGAATCAATTCAAGCATTTTGTATTTGTTGTTGTCGTCATCAAAACATTTACTCAATTCTGAGAGCAAAAGCGCCAAAACCTGATGATTTCTTTTGGCTCTGAAATGTGCAGGTTCTGCAACAACTTCAAGTCGTTTATAATACATTTCAATGTCACTGTGCGTATACATTTGACCACTTAATGGATCGATATAAAAAACAACTTTTTGAGATGGATGACCAGTAGGATTCGAAATGTCGAAGTAATCATCAAAATAACCCAAAAGAAATTGTTGTGGAATATTCATTGCAGAAACAGGAACATCCAGCAAATCGCAAAGAATGAGGTAAATAATTCCAATACTGATGCTGTTTCCTGTTTTGGTTTCCAGGGTTTTATTGATTTGAAAATGATCTGGTTTTTGGTAATCCATTTCTACTCCTGTCAAATTGAAATAGTTATATAAGATGCTGTTGATGACACTTATTTTTTCAATTGGAGTTAAATAATTGTTGAGTTCCAACCAGGTATTTCTTCTGATCTTTTCAATTTCCTGCAGTACCAGGTTGATGTTTAAATTGGGATGATGGTATTTGGCAATGATGATTGCGCCAGACAACAAATTGCCTTCTGCGCTGATCCAAGTGGCAATTTCTTCCTTCAAATCTTTGAAATGTAAGCGATGTATCAACAACTCAATTCTTTCTTGTGTGGCTTCCGACAATTCATTTTCCCATAGGTTTTCCAGATTGGGTATAATGTCTTTTCCTAGAGATACAATATGGTCGCTAACGGTTTGATAAATCTCTTCGTCGGGATCTTCAATCAGGGTTAATAAAGCTTTTATTTCTTTGCTTTCTTGCAAGTCAGTAATAATTTAGATTGACTGCAATTTCGGAAACAATACATGCACTCAAGCCTAATTGTTTTCCACAGAAGTGACAAACTTTATAAAATTATAAAGCAATCAAAACATAGAAAATCTAATAAAGGTTATTTCCCTTTTTTAGTTGCTGCTTTTTTCTTCGGAGCGGCTTTCTTTTTGACAGCTGTTTTTTTATCAAAAGCTTTCGGCTCTTGTTGTAGAATCATTTTTTTGATGGTTTCTAAATCTATCACTGCCAATTCTTCTGGAGTATATTTTCCATTGGCACCTTGACCCGTAAGTTTCAGCATCTTTTTTCCGAAACGAATAAATGCGCCCCAACGACCATTTTCAATTGCAATTTTTTCGTCCGGCCATTGTTGAATAAATCGATTGGATTCTTTTTCAATTTTCTTTTCGATGAGTTCATTGCAATCACTCTGATTGATGGTATCGAATGAATATGCTCTGGGAATATTGATGAATAGATTATTCCATTTGATGAAAGGTCCAAATCTTCCTTTCCCTTTTGTGATTGGCAATTCATTATAAAATCCAATTGGAGCATCTTCAACTTGCTTTGCAGAAATGATTTCAATCGCTCTTTTCAAATCTACTTCTGTTGGTTCTTCGCCTTTTGGAATGGAAACAAATTGTTCTCCCCATTTCACGTAAGGTCCAAAACGACCAATGTTAACAGATACTTCCATACCATCATGCTCGCCCAATGTGAGTGGTAATTTAAATAAATCTAGCGCCTCTTCGAAGGTGATGGTTTCTATACTTTGTGTTGCTTTAAGCTTTGCGAATTTGGGTTTTTCTTCATCGGTTTGTGCCCCAATTTGAACCATCGGCCCGTATCTACCCATTCTTGCTGTCAATGGCTTTCCTTCTGCTGTAACGCCCAACATCCTTTCACCCACCGCACGCTCTGCAGTTTCTAAAGTATGTGCAACTCCCGTATGAAATGGTTGATAAAAATCGTGTACCATTTTATTCCAAACGATTTTTCCTTCAGCAATCTCATCAAACTCTTTTTCGATATTAGCCGTAAAAGAATAATCCATCACATTTTGAAAATGCAAACTCAAGAAATCTGTTACCACCAAACCCAAATCTGTTGGAAATAATTTGGATTTTTCTGCACCTGTATTTTCTTGCTCTGTAATTTTTTCAATATTGTCTTGTTTCAGACGTATGATTCTGAAATTTCTTCTAATGGCTTCTTTATCTTTCTTTTCTACGTAATTTCTTTTGATGATGGTTGAAATGGTAGGCGCGTAGGTACTTGGTCGACCAATGCCCAATTCTTCCATCTTTTTTACCAAAGAAGCTTCGGTGTATCTTGCTGAGTGCTTTGTGAATTTTTCAGTTGCTGTCATTTGTTGAAACGCCAATGCTTGTCCAATTGTTAAATTCGGCAAGCGACTTTCTCCTTCTTCTTCATTTTCTTCGTCATCGTTGCTTTCAAGATAAACTTTTAAAAAGCCATCGAACTTTAGCACTTCACCAGTAGCAGACAAGTCTTCGTTGTTTGTGCTGATGTTGATCTTGGCTGTTGTTTTTTCAAACTCTGCATCACTCATTTGAGAAGCAATGGTTCTTTTCCAAATCAACTCATACAGTCTGTTTAATTCCGGATCATTTACGGTATGGTTCTCCATGTATGTTGGACGAATGGCCTCATGTGCTTCTTGCGCACTTTCGTTTTTGTTTTTATATTTTCTTACTTGAAGGTATTTATCACCATAGCTACTATTGATTTCCGCTTTGATGGCATCCATCGCCGTTTCACTCAAATTCACACTGTCCGTACGCATGTAAGTTATCTTACCGCTTTCATATAGTTTTTGAGCCAGTAGCATGGTTTTCGTTACGCCATATCCTAATTTTCTGCTGGCTTCTTGTTGTAAAGTGGATGTAGTAAATGGTGCAGCGGGTGTTCTTTTTCCAGGTCTTACTTGAATATCTTTAACCGTATAATTTGCGCCGATGCAAGATTGCAAGAATTTTTCGGCATCTGCCTCAACGCTGTATTTGTTGCCTTCTGCTTTAAAATGTACTGTCTTATTGTTCAGATCGGTTGCAGCTAAATTGGCTTCAATTTTAAAACTGCCTACTGAATTAAAGTTGTTTATTTCTCTTTCTTTTTCTACGATTAATTTCACCGCAACACTTTGTACGCGTCCTGCGCTGAGGCCACCTTTTTGACCAATTTTTCTCCACAAAACCGGACTTAATTCAAAGCCTACAATTCTATCCAACACTCTACGAGCTTGTTGTGCATTAACCAAGTTCATGTTGATCAATCGGGGAGAGGAAACTGCTTTTTGGATGGCTGGCTTCGTGATCTCATGAAATACAATTCTTTTAGTGGTAAGTGGATCTAAGTTTAAAACTTCCGCTAAATGCCAGCTAATGCTTTCACCTTCGCGGTCCTCATCGGAAGCCAACCACACTTCATCTGATTTCTTTGCCAATGCCCTCAATTCTTTTACAACCCTTTCTTTTTCATCGGGTATAATATATTTTGGTAAAAAATTATTGTTGATGTCAATACCCATGTCATTCTTTTCCAAATCTCTGATATGACCATAGCAACTCTTCACTTCGAAATCCTTTCCCAGAATGCCTTCAATCGTCTTCGCTTTTGCCGGAGACTCCACAATCAATAAGTTTTTTGCCATGTTATATATATTATACTATCAAAAAAAAACGGTTCATTATTAGCAATTTGAAGATGCTAATTCGTTGCAATATTAGTTTAAAATTGAAAAAACAATTTTTTTTCTCCAAGTGAGTGATTTCATTTTTTTTAATTTCGAATCAAAAATTAATAAAATAGAACTGTTATGCACATCTTTAAAATGAGAATAATATCAATGCAATCCTAACTTTCAAAGCATTTTATTTCACTGTCAAAGCATACTTTCCACATCATCAAGTATTTTAACCAAAATCAATTGTTTTTTTCGTGAAACGATAAATTCAGCATATTAAAAGCAACTTTAAAACCAAATTTGTACTTTCATGGTTCTTCATTTTTTGTTGTACTTTTCATCAAGTAAGGAGATAAATTAGTATTTATGAAAGCAGTGATTATTGGTTCTGGTAATGCCGCTACCGTTTTGGGTAGACTCATTTTACAAAAAGGCGGCTCCATTTTACACGTGGTTAGTCGGCATTTGCCCCATGCAGAATCTTTGGCAGTTCAACTAAACGCTGATTTTGGAGACTTAACCGAAAAAATAAATCCCAACGCAGATATATATATTATTGCAGTTGCAGACGATGCGATAGATGCGGTGTTGAATCAATTTTCGTTCAACAACAAGTTGGTGGTTCATGTTGCGGGTGCGGCGTCTATTCACCTTTTAAAAAATGCAAGCGAAAATTATGGTGTGCTGTATCCGCTGCAGAGTTTGAGAAAAGAAATTCAGCAAATTCCTGAAATCCCTTTTTTGGTTGATGCCAACAATTTATTCGCCTTGGAAAGGATTAAAGAAATTGCAATGCAGCTCTCACCAATTGTACATATTGCAAACGACGAAGCACGTAATCTTTTGCATGTAGCTGCTGTATTTGTCAATAATTTCACCAATCATTTATACAGTCAAGCTGCAGATTTCTGTAAGAATGAAAACATCGACTTCGATTTATTAAAACCGCTGATAATTGAAACAGCATCGCGATTAAGATACACGCACCCAACTCATTTACAAACAGGTCCAGCAAAAAGAAATGACATTAAAACGATACAACAACACCAGGCTATTTTAGAAAAATATGGCAATTTGCTGGAGTTGTATAAAACCTTTACTAAAAGTATTCAATCTTTTAATGATAGGGGATAACGATGTCGGTCTGAACCTTGTAAGGATCTACAACATTTCCGGCCTCATCTATTGGGTTGCCAATATAAATTTCATAAGCGGGGCCAGCGGTTTTTTTGTGATTTTCCTTTATCCAGTCTTTTAAAATTTGATATGCTTGAACGGTTTCTTCATAAGGGCCATAATAATGCGCTACGATGATTCTTGTTCCGCCCAACTTTTTCGTGAATGCACCTTTGGGTAATTTACTGGGTTTTTTATCGACAGGAATTCCTGCTTCAAAGAAAAACGGCGCTTTCTGACTTTTATACCAAGCCATTGAAGGACCGGTTTTGATTAGCTTTCCTTTTTTAATGGCTGCTGTAATCTTTTCATCATAAATCTGACCGAGTTTTTTACTTAATCTTACCGTATTGATGGCGCTGTCTTTGAAACATAAAATCCAGTTGCTTTGTTCTATTGTGTCGGAAATGTTGATGATGGGAACCGCACTTGGTGTTGTATCCGACTTGCTTTTGGGTTTATCCTTTTTTAAAAGGATAGCGGGTTTTTCTTTTTCAACTGATTTGTCATCTCCGCAGCTGTGGCATAAAACAGCAGAGAAGACAAGCATACAAAGCAATCGTATCGGATTGGATTTCATGGAAACAAATATTTAGAGCAATGTAAACAATTTCAATAAATTATGCAGCAAAAGGGATAATGATTTTATGGAATTGGTATTTTCATGTAGGTTTGCAAATCGAAAAACGAATTATGTACAACATCACTTTTAAGTTTGAGCAAAAGGGTTTAGAACCAGTTACGCTTCATGATATAGAACCAGGTCAATCCATTTTGGAGGTTGCTTTGAAAAATGAAATAGAATTGCACCACAACTGCGGCGGCGTTTGCGCTTGTAGCACTTGCCACCTTTATGTTGAATCTGGCGATAATTTCATTGAAGAATTAACAGATAAAGAGGAAGATTTCATCGACAGGGCTGTAAATCCGAGAATCAATTCAAGATTAGGATGTCAGTGTTTGTTGAATGAAGGCAGCGGCACAATCACCGTAACACTACCAGATCAAACGCAATTTTTGGGAGAATAATCAATAAATTATACGACATGACATTTGAGCCACCAATCCATTGGAACGATTACGAAGACATTGCAATGAAACTGCATGAAAGATTTGGCGATGATTTTGGTGAAAGCCAAATATATCGAATCCGCTTTACGGATTTACACAAATGGGTCTTGGAAATTCCCAATTTCGCAGGCAAAGCAGAAGAAAGCAATGAAGGTCATTTGGAAATGATTCAAAGTTCATGGGTTTACGAGTGGCGCGATGCCCGCAAGAGCTAAGTTTTCGCATGTATATTTCACCGTTATTAATTCGCATTGATGAACGTTTTGCAACAATTTAAGCCAATAAAACTGATTGTAATGGATGTCGATGGCGTCCTTACAGACGGGAAAATATTGCTGCTCGAATCATTGGAAATGGCCAGGTCGATGAGCGTTAAAGACGGCTATGCATTACAATTGGCAGTTAAAAAAGGATACCAACTCGCAATTATTTCCGGAGCTTCTGATGGTGGCGCCATTTCTAATCGTTTGAAAAAATTAGGCATTAAAGAAATACATCAAGGTATTACAGATAAAGCTGCA
>Ga0114979_10002366_pt1 | contig 12760 bp, 13 predicted proteins | sample S_140625_EF_Meta_FD_87315 | JGI IMG/M metagenome (GOLD analysis project Ga0114979, IMG submission 87315) | Freshwater microbial communities from Lake Simoncouche, Canada to study carbon cycling - S_140625_EF_MetaG | ecosystem: Environmental > Aquatic > Freshwater > Lake | place: Lake... | reverse complement strand
TTTATTTAGTAAGGACAACCTCTCCTCAGATGGGATGTGAACCCAAGCGGGTCGCTGCCCATCGAAGGGGATAGAGGAAAAGTGTCCATATAGTGACTCGTCAATAACATAGCGCCAGCCTCTTTGACCTAGAAGAGGCTTCTTAGCAATGATTTTCACAAAGAGATCCTGGCTGGGTTGTGCCATGTAGCGCCCAGGCTCAGCGATCACTCTGCGATTCTTAGGTACAAATAAATCAATAGAATCTGAAATCACCTTAGCGGTTTGTTTAAAGGATGCATCAGATGAGAACCCTCCACCAATATCAATAGTCTTTGGATTGTGTGCAAATTTTCTTAGAATATCAAATACTTCGCCCGCAGCATATTGTATAGCGTCCTTGTACTGTTCTGGCTGTTCACATCCAGAACCAACATGAAAGGATACACCTGAGAGGGGGATCTTAGAATGCTTTGCAATCTGAATTACCTCCTCCTTCGATGCACCAAATTTAGATGAGAATGGCATCTTACTCCCTGAATCTTCAACAGCCACTCTCACAAAGGCAGATCCCCTCCAGCCATATTTTGCCAGTTTCTCACACTCCTCAACCGAATCAACCACAGTTGTCTCAATGTTCATTGAATCAACTAGACAGATATCACGATCAGACTTCATCGGATGAGCATAGATGATATCGGTCTTAGTAGTGCTATCTTTCTTTAGTGCATTAACCTCATAGACCTCCCTGAGGCTAGCACAATCAAACCCTAGACCATTTATCTGCATGGTCTGAAGAATGGTCTTCTCTGGATTGCACTTTACAGCATAGTAGGGCTTTACATTAGGCAAAAGATCCTTCCATATCTGAATCTGATAAGCAATACGATGAGGACTAATCACTGCTACGGAACCTGTCTTTTTAGGGAAGGAAGAAATCAATTGCCGGAAGTTTTTCAGCGTGAGTCCGATACCTAGACCTGCGAAATTAGTGCGGGACATATATACCGCAGAACGTAATGTAAAAATATGAAGGCGGTTTAGGCTCAATTTTCACTTTCACTTTTTAGCCTTTGCCTTTTCTTCCCACATGTAAGACCACTCCGGTTTATAAGATGTCTGTAGTAATTCTACCGCCAGCTTGTGGAGTTCCTGATGCTTCTCATCGAGCGACTTTACAAATGCCTGCTCCTCCTTCGTAAGAGTATGTGTAGTCGGTAGCTTATCCATGCTTGTATATACTAAGTACCAAGTTAACTGGTTCATTTTTTACCTAAGGTAAAATTAAATAGCAAATGGATAAACGTATTCTGAAAATCAAGACGGTTGAAGATATGGCGGCGATTTTGAAGTCAAAAGGAAAGCCCTTAGACTCATTCAAGGCAGGTGATACCATCCATGTCTGGAATAAGATGAAAAAAGGCTACTCTTATACGTTAGACGTTAACCCTGGCACCGAGATGGCATTCAAACCCTATGCGAGTCCAGGGGAGATGCTGGCCATGGGAGCATTTGAAGGCAAGTATCTGAATGACTGCCTTCTAGAGTTCCCTGCAGAATGGTTCTGGAATGCTATCATGCTAGATAAATTGAGACCTGGTAAGCCCGACGTGAGTGTTAATTTACTCGGTGTAGACTCAAGACAACCTTTGGATTTCTGGGTCAAGTCTGGCTGGGTACCTGGTGGTACTGCTGGCGCTAGAAAGAAAGCTATGCATCCCGAACTATCAGATCCAAAGGTAAATCCTGATGAACGTGGTTGGTTTCAATGGTACTGCCGCTACTGGATGGGTCGCAGGCTACCTGTATTGGATAAGATTCAGATCTCTAGATGGTCTGCCTTTACTAGACATGCAGGTCAGATTAAGGCGAATTGTACACCAGGCGATCTAGAATGCAGACCAAGACAGCGTCAGGGACTCTTTCAGTGGTCTCACAACCCGTTTTTATAAGTATCTTATCCCCTCATCCTCAACTCCTCCAGGCAAGAGAGCATCTCTGATGACTGATCCTCAGACCAACTAGACATATCATAAATCTCATGAGAACCAGTCAGAGGATTGATCAGAGTAGCCCACCTACACTTCAAAGGAATTGTCCCATGTCGCCCCATGGCAACATAAGACAGCACCTGTAGTAGATTTTTACAATTACCAGTATCACGCAAGTCAGTTGCCCTGTGACTTATACTACACTTCATCTCAATAAGATGACCTTCCCCACTTGAATCATATAGATCTGCTTCTCCTAGAATAAATGTATCTGTCTCTAAGGCCCGATCACCTTCAAGCTGGGATGGGTCGCCCCCACGCTGTTTAATCAAGTCTAAAACTGCAGCTTTTCCAAACTCCATATTCTTTTCACAAAACATATCAAAGTTCTTAGGAAGACCCTGATAGTGACCAACAGGCGCAACAATAGACTGAATCTCTTGAAGGTGACCTTTTAGATAGAATGACCTAGCTTGAGAAATAAGGTACTCATCTAGTATTCCGCGATCATCCCGTTTCCACGCCTTTACGATAGCCTTTTCAGCATCTGAATACATTGTACGCGCAGAAGGTGTCATACCCCAACGACTAGACCTATTCATCGCCATAAATCGTGCAGTAGGACTATACTGGATATAATCAGTTATATCTTCAATATTTGAGTTTCTAAAGAATATTTCTATCTTTACTGCAAGAATTTCAAGAGGTTCCATTGAATCCTTCTTACAAAGACTCATAGATCTATCACCCGCACTTGCAAACTCTAAGAGGTACTGTTGAATAGATTTTCCTCCCTTTGTGCAAAGCATATTTTTGAGTTTCCAATCTATAAATGATCCAAGAGCCATTTCACGATTTCTAAGTTTCATTGCATCATAGACATCTTGATAGAACATGAATCCACCGTCAATTCCAATTGATTTAATATGTCTTGTACAGTCCATAACACGTTTAAACAGGTCTGGATGTTGGGGTAAAGATCTAAGAATATCACAGATACCAACTGGTCTTAGAATAGGAGGAGTATAATCCTTAGGATCATCGCCCCATTGAGTAAAATCAACGTAATTAGACATAGTATCCCCAAGTTGTGCAAGAGATCTATGCCTACCACCACCATTGGCATTTGCAAAGATATATAACTCCTTCATTGCACGTGTAACTCCAACATAGGTAAGATTAGTCTTCTCAGCAAGAAATGCCTCTGTATCCTGTTCATTATCTTTAATTATATAAATTGAATCATTCATATTTACGAGAGCAACAATATCCCACTCTAGACCCTTACTTGAATGTAAAGAAGAAGTTTGAATTGGTGAATCATGTGCCCTAGTGTTATATGTAAATTCAACTGTTGCACATGTCTCATCCTCTTTAGCTATCTGATGTATATCAAATGCGTAACCCTTCTCCCTACTATAGTTTCGTAAGAATCCAGTAATGTAGTGATAGGATGCACATTTAAGAACAGGAAAGATTAGCACTATAGATTTAGATTCAGCCTTAGCACGTTCAATAAGCCCAAGAAGTTCCCTTGCTACAAGTTCTTCATATTCTCCAGTTCCAGCGCCAGGATTTGTAGCAAATTCAAAGTATTTTGGCTTGATCCCCTCCTCAGCATCAGGTCCAGGAAACATCGGTAAAATGTGCCCCCCTTTAATTTCATGTTTAAACATTGCATTTGCAAGACTCAAGATTGATCGTGTGCTACGGAAATTAGTAGTTAGAGTAAAAGTCTTCAATTTAGGGTCAATCTTCTCTTGTAAAAGTGTCCTCAAGAACTCGTTGGATGTACCGCGAAATCTGTAGATATTCTGAGCCAGATCTCCAATCGCTATAATCTGAATCTCAGGATTAATTTGCTTAATGAGCTGAATAAATTCAAACTGGGTGATATCAACATCTTGAAATTCGTCTACAATGAATATGCGGTAGGTCATTATAATACGAACCATATGAGGATCCTTTTTGCGTAGTAGGTCAAGAGTAAAGTTAACACCCTCTTCCATCCTTACATCAAATAGATCTTCAGATGTCTGACGTTCATGTCCTGACTTTCTCAAAAGATTAAATAGTGTGGAGTGAAAGGTTCCACATGTCATCTGAGTATCATAGCCAAGAACCTCCTTTGTCTTTGTCTTAATCTGCCCAGCAGCAAATCGTGTAAATGTGACAAACCCAATTGCACAACTTGGAATATTTCGCTGCTCTATAGCAATCTTTACAAAGTGTGACATTGTAGTAGTTTTTCCAGATCCTGCACCTGCTAAAACCCTAAAACTAGCCTTATCTTCTTTTAAAATGCATCGCTGCTCATTTGTTAATGGCATCCTTAGGTATTAAGTTAGTTAAACTTTATATAGTTCAATTTTTTCACTTACACGCTACTTGTCTGAAGCGACTAAACCAGCCCTATGAGCAATCCACCAAGCTAGAGCCATCAGAACACCACCCCATAAACTATCTGCAACAGCAAATTCTACGGGATATCTGTCTAGAGCAAAGACCTGGGTGAAATCATAGACCGCGTATGTACAGAGACCAACTAAAAAGGCCCGGGGCGCCGATGTCTGTTGGGTAACCATGTAACCCAGGGCAAGATAGACAGGGATACCGGCCCAGAGCCTAGTATTCATAGACCTCCCGCCTTGGATATCACTTATGAAATCTGCAACCCGCTTGGAATTTAACCAAAGCCAGGGCGCATCTAAAACTACTAGACCAACGGCGATAACTAAGATTTTTACGTATTCATTCATCTATACTACTGATTAGTAGTTTAATAAATTAATGTCTCTTATGGGAATATTTACGTTTAACTCTCCTTGTATTTGATTTTTTCTTGTATCTCCGCTTTCTTCCACCTGCTTGATTCGATGTAATACAAGTTAATACTTTTTGTAAATTTGCTGGAGATAAACCAAAGCTTCCAGGCGAATTAATGACAGTATGTGTATTATCTGCCGTATTATATTTTATTACGTATGCAGCATCTGGACTCTCCAATCTAACGGTAATATCCCTGGTTGCCAAGACTCTACGGTTTGTTGAAGGTCCAAATATAATCTGAACATGATTTTCAGATAAGCAAGTATAATTAGTAAATGTAGTTCCAAAATTATTTTCATTTCTTAAACACCCGACAATTCGTGCTTCTATTGCACGATTTTGATTATCATATGCAGCTGTACCACCTCCACCTCCACCAGGGTATGTTGGACTCATCTTCTATTTTATATACTGAATAATTTTAGCCGCGATACCGGCAAGGATTTAGCACGCTTTTTTCGCATTCTTATTGGACTCTAAAGAACTAGATGAGCTCTATTTCTTTAGAGGCTTTTGACGGAGAACTCAGAGGTAAACTCAGCCAATGGATTCTTCCAAATGATATTTGCGCACTACCCAACGGCTTTCAAGATCAACTTATGTCTGGTATGAATCCATTTCAGACCTATATCCTACTGACGACTAAACAAGAATCAAAGGCCTGGCTCTTAGCCTATAGCTGGGATCTGACCTACATGCCCGAGACGTCAACTGACTGGAGCCTTCTCTTATCGATCCTAGCACATCTGAAGAAGCCAATTCTGATTGTGACCAGTCCAAAGTGTTCGGCGCCTTCTGCCTTCTGGCAAAAGTGTGCTACCCTGCAACCAGCCCCTACAGGTGCCATCCTATCAGAAATAACTGAGGTAAAAGTCAGCGTGACACCCCCCATTCCCAATACGGCATTCTTTCCCAAGTTAGATTCTCTTACTGAAGCCCAATTTGTAAAGGCGCAGTACATTTTACATCCCATGTTACAACAGGCCATTCAGAAACTAGATCTTCGTAGCCTCTACCGAGAGCTAAGAGGAGCAGGAGCAAGTCTCTGTCTTTCGTCGATCAATTCGCGCACCATCTCTGATTTATCTTTTAATTCTATGTGGTTTTATCCAGAAATCAATGGGGCCCTGCGACTCCAAGTATCTGACTTGCGAATGATCCTACGAACGGTCACAGAGCGGTTGGCCGAACCATAAGCTTTAGCTGCTTACTTCTTAAATAGCTTGAAGGTACCCTTCTTAGACTTGAATCCCAGCTTGCGCAGAGTCTGGATACGCTTCTTTCCAATAGCATGCTTTCTCTTACTAACAATACGCCCCTTCTTGGTCTTCATCAAATCCTTCCTTGTCAGACCTCCGGAGGTATGGTTTGCTGAGCCATGCCACACCATTGCCTTAGAACCTACTGCAACCATTTTACGCGTGTTAGCCATTATATTATATGACAATAAAAAACTTTCATAAAATAGAATGTCCAGACATCTTCTGGTACTAGCCGCAATTGCCACAATATGTATTTTATTGAATCCACTATTCCAAGAAGAAACAAGAGTTCCTAAACCTAATTATGAGGCCAAATATCAGCTTTTAAAATCAGGGACCATTAAAACTAATAAACCAAAAACAATTATATTATTATGTGATAGTTTTCTTCCAACGACATTTGCAGGATCTGAATTATCTGCATTTGAAACAATAAGATATTTACGTGATCGTGGGCACAAAATATGTATATCTGTAAAAACACATGAAGTAGACACGTATGACAATTTCCCAATTTATAAATACGATCCACTTGACGAAACTTGTAAGGCTAGAATTATTAATGCAGATATCGCATTATATCAAATGGGAAGCGGCTATGAAAATCTAGAAATTGTTAAATTAAGAACTAAGAAAACCTACATCTTTGTTCATATGTACAATAGCTATCCTTGGCTCCTTCAACAGAAGGTGAGTTTCCCAATCATTATTGTTTATAACAGTAGATCAACTCAAGATACTCTACCAACCTTATATGATAATATGAGAATGATACCCTACGTAAGTATGGATGAATTTAAACCTATACGCTCATTGACTGTGCAAAATAATGTGGTGTGTCTAATAAACTGTAATTATAATAAGGGAGGCGAGATCTTAAAAGAGATCGCCTCGAAAATGCAAAATGTGCAGTTTATCGGAGTAAAAGGCGGCTACAGTGATCAAATCATTGGTAAAAATACAAACAATTTGATATATATTGACAATCAAAAAGATATAAAGGTAGTTTTACGGAAAATCGGCATTTTAATCATGCCGTCCAAGAATGAGACCTGGGGGCGCACAGCAGTCGAGGCAATGTCTAGTGGTATTCCTGTTATCCATAGTGAAGCACCTGGTCTAGTTGAATGTGTTGGAGGTGCAGGAATTCAATGTTACCGCAATGATTTAGATAGTTGGTGTGAGGCAATTAATCGTATTATAGGTGACCCTGCCTATCGCGAGAAGCTAAGGCAAAATGGATTTAATCGCATTAAAGATATTGAGAAAGAACAGCGGAGGGGTAGACAGGAGCTAGCTATGAAGATTGAAGTCTAAATAGGATTTGTAGTGTACATATCCAATCTAGGAACCTCACCTGCCTGAATACAGTCAATCAATTCCTTCATCTTATTTGGCTTATAGACACCTGCAAAATGAACTAAGAAATCGCCTGGTTGCCAAAGAGGCTTACCTGGTAGACCCATGATGTAAGCATTGAACCGCTTGTGTTGATCTGTGATCTGAATCTTATCCTTGTCAATCTGATTCTCATCTATCTCCTTGATCATGGCCATATTCTCCCACCAAATGTGATAGGTACAGTCATCACGCTCATTCACCCGCTTCCAGAAATCACGGCACCATTTAGTATTCCGCATCAGAATATTTCCAGAATTGAGGTGCTCACACGCATCATAAATCAAAAGCATATCCTTCCCTTCTGGTAACAAAGGAAGAACATGCTCCTCCAACTTCAGATCAGAATTCGTAATCAAGACATCTGCATCACTCTGCCATACTAGAGCCCCCTCAGGAAGCTTGGAAAGCTGATTAAGAATAAATGGCACCTTTGACCATGCGATTGGCCTCCTACGATCCCACCACTCTTCACCTGCCTGGACATACGTGTAGCCGTGCTTTTTTGCGTAAAGACGCTTCGATTCAAAGGCTTTCTCTAGCGATTTACGATAATCATTACCAATTGCGAGAGTAAGAATATGCATCTATCTTTTATTTTACTGACCATGTTTAGACCATGCTTAAACGCAATACGGTGAAAAAATTGAAAACCTGACTCACCCTAGGTTTAGTACCTGTATAAATGATGGAACGCTTTGAGACTGTCCTTCTGCGTACTAATCCAGATGCACGCTTTGACTACGTCGTCAAAGATATTCTAAGAGACAAGGCGTCTGGGTGGTCTCACAACTATTATTCCAATGATACCACAATCTGGAAAAAGGGCCTTGCAACACACAATCAAGAAATCTACAAGATTGATATTCTAATTAAGAGAAATAAGGCTGCTATCGAGGCCTATGAGAAAAAGATTACCAACTCCAAGTTGCCAGCAAATCACCCAGACTACAAGGCCCTAGAAAAGGGTGAGATGGAGGAGATTGATACATCCTTTGTCAAGCTCGCTAAGGAGAATATCCATCTGGCCGATGAGATGAATAAGCAGCAAGATGAGGTAACCAAGTACTTTCAACTCGACTATATTACTCGTTCATTGTATACAAATATCTATTGCCTGCGGAACCAGTATCAACTGGATGGTGACCTGGATCGTCTTAGAAAGGGTATTACCCTTGCCTACACCATGTACTATCAGAGTATGGGACAACCTCTACCAGAGGTTTTACCACAATCTGCAAGTGCAACTGCCACTGCATGGTAATTACATCTCTTCAATAATCTCCGTATCAGATCCCTCATTAGATGACTCATTATCAGAATCATCTACCGTCCATTTTTTAGATCCAGGATAAATGCGAAATCCAAATTTCCATTTATTTACAAAACCTCGATGTCTCTCTAAAATGCTACGAACATTCCAATTCATCTCTCGAATAACACGTCTACGTATTAAATCCCGTAAACTTAAATTATATGTCCTATAGATATGCTTTTCAATTCGCCTATACGCCCTCAATTCATTTCCACATTCACGTGTTAATGCAGTCCCATGTAATGAAGAAACGGTAGAATTCATATCATTTTGCATTTGACGAATAGAATAAATATGCTTCTTTAACAATTCACCCTTTGCCTTTTTATGCTCGGCCTTAACCTTTCTATACACTTTTAATACTACACCAATCTGCCTTTTAAACTTTTTAAGATCAGTCTTAAACGCCTTTGTATTAATTATTGCCGTTGCTAAAACTGTGTGAGTATCGACCCTATTCCTCTCGCGCCTACGAGAGATTTCGCGAATATGATTATATGTATTTTGTCCACACCCCTCAAATATACATTCTTCAGTATTTTCATAGCTATAGATACCCCAACACAAGGTGTGATATTTATGACCACATAATAAGGTTGTAGTTGGATGTTGAGCAGTACTAGACCATGTTCGCTTACACCTTAAACAAACTCCCTCATAATCTGCAGGTATGTCAGCATCTACATTACCCTCTAAATCAATATCTGGAGTTTCAAGTGTATTAGTTGGAGCTCTAGCACGGATATTATCAACTTCTAAAACCTTTAATTTATTTTTTTCTTCTAAAAATTTCAACCACTTATCTGCATCTTCTGGGTACTCTTCTACATACGATTCAAGTAAGGCCAAATTAAAATGATCATTTACAGGAATGAGCCCAGCGTCCATTATCTTATAAAGAATAAATGACTTTAGGTAAACTTTTCGCTATAAAAATTGAAGTTTTCGCTAGCCATATAATCAACAAGCAATGGTCTTCCAATACAAGAAAAATGACGAGGGCCTCTATGTTTGCGGTGTCTGTGGAATCACAAAGGCAAAACAGAACACCATGCACTATCATCTACAACGGCACGAGGGCACTCTTTCCTATGAGTGCACCTCATGCGACAAGAAGTTCTTCCAGAAGTATGCTCTAGATAACCACGTCAAACTCGAGCATTCAAAGGCAGAGCCTTCAATTAAATGTCCCTTTGATAATTGCAAGGAGGCATTTCATAAGAAAGAATACTGCCGTGTGCATATCGCTAGGAATCACCTCAAAGAGATGATTGATCCCTGGATTCTGAAGGGGGATTCATCCAAGGAATATACATGTAATTGCTGCAAGAAGACATTTAAGTCCTATCCTGCTATCCTATATCATACAATGGATCATGCGAAACAATCGAATGATCCCTTGATCAGGCAAAAGTTGACCATCATCTAGCGGCCTCCTGTGACTGTACTGAGGTTTAAGATTATAGTGTAAACATTGTAACCCAGTGTTCCAAACGCGAGTAAGAGTAGCATCTCATAGTGTTGACGACTAGCCTCTTTTTCATAGAATCCAATCCAAATTAAGGGTATAGAAATTACCATGTATAAAAAGTCTGTCCAGGGTAATGTAAAATTGGAACTACCGGCTCTCCATTTAATGTAAGCCCCGTACAGATGATACAGGAAAAGGATGAGTCCAAGGCCAAGAAGACCTTTAAAAACGTATTCAGATGTGTTGGCCCGTTGGATGCCTACATATACCAGCACAGGGACAATGATACAAATGTAGAAGACAGCAGCAATGATCTCATCGTTCATCCTATGACAGTAACCTCACTACCCTTACCCATAGAACAAAATAATAGCATGTTGTCTGAACAAATACCCACAACCCACATTTTCACCGACGGCGCCTGTACAAATAATGGCAAACGGAATGCTAACGCCGCATGGGGCTATATAGTCGTCGACAATAACCACCGAGTTCTGAATAAAGGATCTGGGCCTATACCCAAGTCTGAACCCCAGACAAACCAGCGCGCAGAGCTCCAAGCGCTTCTTAATGGTCTTAACGCTGCTAAACAATATCCGGGATTCATCAAGATATGGTCTGATAGTCAGTATTCAATTAACTGTGCGTCTGTCTGGGGCAAATCCTGGCAACGGAAGGGATGGACTAAGCAGGGAGGTGTCATTCAACACCTCGATCTGGTAAAACAGCTAGTAAGTGCAACAGAACAAATGGGACACAGGCTAGAATACAAGTGGCTAAAAGGTCACAAGGCTGGCTCTGCCCAGTATGAGTTCCCCTGGATGTTTAATCATCAAGTAGATTCTTTAGCTACGGCGGCTCTTTTATATTCTTAATATAGAAAGAATGGCAAAGAATGGAAAAGTAAATTATTTATTATGGTTATTTATAGGCATAGTTATTTTACTAGTCTGTGCAATTATCATAAAATATGCAGTGGAAGGGTTTGCTGCATCTCAGTGTACATTTATAAAATTAGGTGATTATAATCTTAGTACAGATATAACTGTAAAAGCTGGCGTTTCTAGTTATGGAACTAAACAGGGTCTTATATATATACCTTCTGGATCAACTACATTTAATGACATGCAGTATAGAAAGACGGGTGATTCCAATTATTCCTATATTTCTCTGACTAAAACTGATATAAATGGTATTGATGTTTTTGCAAGAATTAAATCAATTATGGAATGTCAAGGTGTACCTGAATTCTCTAATAACTTGGGTGTCAATTCAAAGGCTGCGCTAATATTATGTCTTCAGAGTAATTCTGGAACACTCTCCAGAACATTCTTTATGAAGTGCTTCGTACCAAGTGTCAGCTCTACTGCAGATGATTCAAATATTATTGTTGGAGAAATCGCTAATAATATTAATAGTGCAGTATACAGCAGCACAGTTAAACCTGTTGCTCTAATACAAAATTCAATTGGTGATCCAAATATATTACCAGCAACACCTGCAACTGATACAGACTATAGTTATTCTTTATCTTACACCATATGCCCTGCTGCAAGTCGCCCACAAGGATTTTTATATAGTGACTGCTGTTCTGGTGTAGATAATTCTACACGTATTACTCCTATCAGCTGGACTAATTTATCTTTAACTGACCCTATCAAATGCCCTGCTAGTTCTACTGTGCCTACTGGTAGTGGTAGTGGTAGTGGTACTGGTAGTGGTCCTGGTAGTGGTCCTGCGAAAAAGTCTACAGGATGTGGTTCAAAACCAGATGATACATCTTGTCCAATACCATATTGTAGTATATTATCAACTAAAGGAGCTTGCTCTGGATCAGAACTAGAAAAAGACCCAACAACAGGTAAATATTTAGATCCAAATTGCAAGGTTGGTAATTATAGTGCTTTTGGTGGTCGTTCGCAAACTATATGTACTGGTACTACTAATTCTACTAGTCAATTAGGTACTAATAATTTAGGTATATATAATACACTACAACAAAGAGCATTAGATGGTTGGATATGGGACGAAAGTCGTGGTTGGAAGAAGTGGAGTGAAGAAACTGGTTGGATGTGGGAGGATGATAGTGGTTGGATTAAACCTGGTTCAGGAACTACTTCAGGCAGTGGTAAAGGAAGTGGTTCAGGAACTACTTCAGGCAGTGGTTCAGGAAGTGGTGCAGGAAGTGGTGCAGGCTCTACAGGAAGCACAGGAAGCACAGGCTCTACAGGATCTACAGGCTCTACAGGATCTACAGGAAGCACAGGGTCTACAGGAAGTGGTACTAATTGGAATATGGGAGGTAGATGGCAAAATTCTTGGAATGGTGATACTAGCATTATACCACCAAATGACTATAATAGTTATAAAGAGGAACTCATAAAAAAGAATAAATCATTAGAGGAAAGGATAAATCGTTTAGAGGGCCAGGTAGTTAATAAATCAACTGATGATGGTTGTGATGCTAGCTGCGACGCTAGCTGTGATCCTGGTTGTGACAATACCTGTGCATACT
>Ga0114979_10002364_pt1 | contig 12767 bp, 12 predicted proteins | sample S_140625_EF_Meta_FD_87315 | JGI IMG/M metagenome (GOLD analysis project Ga0114979, IMG submission 87315) | Freshwater microbial communities from Lake Simoncouche, Canada to study carbon cycling - S_140625_EF_MetaG | ecosystem: Environmental > Aquatic > Freshwater > Lake | place: Lake... | reverse complement strand
TTCTTCTTCCTCTTCTTCTTCTTCCTCTTCTTCTTCCTCTTCTTCTTCCTCTTCTTCTTCCTCTTCCTCTTCTTCAGCGGCTGCTTCTGCTTCTTCTAATTCTCTCTGCAGTGCTTTCATACTTTCACTATTTTCCTCTTCATCATTTTCATCATTTTCATCATTTTCATCATTTTCTTCGTTAGCTTCCTCTTCATCAGCTTCCTCTTCATCAGGAATTTCATCTACATCTTCTAATTCCTCTTGTATTTCATTTGGTATACTTGATGAAATAGGTGCAATAGGTTGTGTAATAGATTGTGCAACAGGTTGTGCAACATAGGGTGATATTTGTGATACACTTGATGCAATAGGTACAACAGACTGTGCTACAGAGGGTGATACTTTTGGAATGGATAATGCATTACGAACAATTGGTGGTCTTCTTACAGACTTAGGAGGAGATAGTATTAGAGGAGATGCCTCTTTTGGAGGAGACAACTCTTTTGGAGGGGACATTATTGCAGGAGATAATGCATTACGAACAATTGGTGGTCTTCTTACAGACTTAGGAAGTGATACTGTAACAGGAGATGCCTCTTTTGGAGGAAGAACCTTAGGAGGGGACGCAACCTTAGGAGGGGACTCCATGACAGGAGATAGCTCTTTTGGAGCATTCATATTTGCCATAGGATCAAATGCTAAATAGTTCGGCGCATTATCAGCCATAGGATCGAATGCTAAATAATTAGGCTGGGAGGACGCCATACTAATAATAGAAATGATAATTCATTTTATATCTAAACGCTTATATAAAATGAATTAAATAATAGAACAGCATTATATTAATAAGAACGATAACAAGATCGTGGTAAATCATTTGTATGAACAGGATGAAAATTCTTCATAATTTTTCCTGCCTTTAACAAAATCTCTCGTTTTTCTACATTATCCGGACGAATCTTTGATGTGGCTTCATCCAATGAGCACCATTTAATAGCACCAATTTCACGTGTCATATGAAGATTATGTAGATTCATTTCTACTTCAATATTATTATTGCAAATGGCAATATAGTATTTATGACAATAATGTACATGATTTGAACCAAAAAAAGTTTCTGAAATGGAACATGTATTTTGTAGAACTGTAAATTCATTACGTTTAAGGCCTGTTTCTTCTTGAAATTCTCGAACGGCACAGTGTATATCATTTTCATATGGATTACGTCTACCTTTTGGGAATCCCCATTCAGGTTCTGTCCATTTTGTAGGATATTCAGTTAATAGTTGAGGAAGAATACTTACAATCTGTGTAAATCTTTTTTCAGAGGATTCATAATCATTTTTATGAGAATTAACATTGGAGGTTTCTCCCCAAAGTCCTTGCCATAATTCATGAAAATTGTATGTACATAATCGCTGTTGTTCATCTTGTGTCATACCTTTTAATAGTCGCGCCATATAGTCTTTATCATGTAAACTATATTTACCTCTTATAAATTCAACGAATGCTAATGAATCCTTACGTTGAATTAAAAGAAATTGTATAGAATCATTTCCGTTATTTACAATAGTTGATTTTGAAAATAGAGAAGTACTATTAATATCATCATTGTATTTTACGGCAATGATTCCATAACTGGTAACAGGAGCAAGGCAATTACGAAAAATATGTCCTGTTAATCCGCAATTTGTACATTGTTGTGTCCGGTTATGTATATTATTCATTTTGAAATAATTCCTTACAGGATACACAATAATAGTCTTTAAATCAGTGGGAGTGTAATTTATAATAAGAATGGAAGGATTGAATAGAATGCTATTTCCTCCAAGTGTATGGGGGCCGTTTTTTTGGCATACGATACATATCGTCGCTATCGGTTATCCAAAAAATCCTACCTATATTGATAAAAAATGTGCAAAAGAATTTTATGAATCATTAGCCTATTTAATTCCATGCAGTGTATGTCGCACTCATTATAAAGAGCATATTACATCAAATCCATTAACACCATTTCTTGATTCAAGAACAGATCTTATTAAATGGACAGTTGATATTCACAATAGTGTTAATAAAATGTTGGGAAAGCCCGAATGGACTATGGAAGAAGTAATGGCATATTATGAGCGAATCGGCAACCGCAATCGTTCTCCTGTTTGGACAAAAGAGGATATGAATGAAGTAGACTATCGATCCTTTATTAAAGGATTTATTACAGGTTCTGCGATATTATCTACAATGGGCGGTGTATTCTATTTTCTTAATCGAATCACATAATACAGTGATACGTATTTACGAATCACATAATACAGTGATACGTATTTATATTTATTACAATTTATTGTAATAAATAATAATAGTAAAGAAACATGGCAGCAATGGGTGGTCTTAAAGATTTCTTTTTAGGGAAAAATGCAAATCAATCAAAACAGCCTACGATTCCTTCCACAAGAACAAATACGTCTGTGAGTGGACCCATGATTGGTTTAACATCAGGATTAGGCGCGATATCATCAAACTCATCATCCACGATAGGAAATTATTCAAAGCAGATTTTATCCTATTTACTCGCCATTGGAATTATATTACTTATTATTTTAATTTTTGTCCATTTCTTTATTACTCCAATTTTCAGTTATCAGCCTGGTGCTCCCGGTATTTTTGTCCTACCAGGATTGGATGATGGAGTACTTTTTTGGAATAAAACAAATACTGGACTCCTTCCCAATGATACATTGCCGATTCAAAATTTATCATTCTCTTATTCACTTATTGTCGACATTTTCATTCAAGATCCTCATGTTCATTTTTCCACTCATCCACGAGTATTATTTCGCCGCGGCGGCAGAGTCCGCCCCTCTCCTACAGGAAATACGCTACTCGGATTATTAGATAATTATAATATGGCATGTGCTTTATTGCCTGATACAAATGATTTGATAGTATCTGTATTAAATGTGGATAATAATACTGAAAATGCTATTATTCCAAATGTCCCTATTCAAGAACCATTTCGTCTGGGTATTGTTCTTATGAATCACGCATTAGAAGTATATATTAACGGTCATTTATTAAAGACAAGAACATTTATATCACCTCCAAAAAGTGTATTGGGTGATATCTCTCCAGTAAGTGGTATTGAAACAAATATGGTAAAATTACGTAATTTAAAAATATGGGCAAAACAATTGACAAGTCCAGAAATAAGAAAGGCAACGCCTTCTCTTGCTACTTCTGGTGATTTTGGTTCAGGTCCTATGTCTAATACATCATCATGTTTATCAAATGATATGTCAGCTGATATATCCGCTTATGTAGATTCTGCTGTAAAAAAAGCGTCCGACAAGATTGGCGTCTAATAAATTACATAAATAGATAGAATGGAAACGGCAGCCATCCTTTTATATAGCACAATTGTGATATCTATGATATCTATTTTTGCAGCAGTCAGTATGTCCGATATAACATATCTATTTTATGGAGGAATTGTCATTTTGACTATTTATATCATTCTTACCTATGTTGTTAATATCAATCCTGACATATTAGATACACTTACTAAAATTACTCCATTATCTGCCAATAAAGTGGTATTACTATCTGAAATGGTGCAATCAAAGCTATTAGGAAATTCAGGTTCAACAGTGATTGGTTTCTTTAATATTCAACAAGGCGATCGTACAGCAACCTATGTAGATAAACTTCAGACGGATAAGTTTATTCCAATTATTCAAGTGGCAAATAACTGGCATGTTGAGATTTCACATGCTCCAACGGGTAATAGACAAATATCTGCACGTCTCCGAGTACAAACAAAAGATGGTAATGGGAGACTGAAAGATGAAATAATGGATTTACCACCTCTTCCTAATCAAAAATGGCTATGTATTGCAGTATTACGCGATGGTCGTAGATTTGATATTATGTATGATGACAAAATTGTTGCATCTCAGAGACTTCAGAATTATCCGGTAGTGATTAGCAGCCCCTTATCAGTTGGAAATAAGGGATTAGATGGGTCTGTTATTCATGTAATAGTAAGTAGCCGTCGCTATAGCCCACTTGAAGTAGAAAAAGAACGTCTTAAATATGTTAATACAAATAATATGATTCATGAAAATAATTTATTTGATATAACTCTTCCTACCATATCTTTATTTGGAAAATGTCTTCCGGGTTTACCATGTGACCCTGTTAGGAAACCTCCACTAGATAATTTATTTCAATGGAACACGCCCTATGCTTAAAATTGGAGAAAAGGAAAGATAGAATTATCCATGCTGAATACAGGTATCATGGACAACAATACGAATTCATCTCCAGAGGCAAGATTGATTCCAGTATTACTCTTTTTTGGAGGACTTCTATGCTTATATTATCTTTATATGTATCTATTTGGTCCAAAAACAACAAATGCTTTTCCACTCCTTACTGCTACTCAAAATGCGAACATAGATAATTCTAAAATGATTACGATTGCATCTGATAAATTGCCAGTCATATATGAAGGTGGTGAATTTACAATTTCTACATGGATTTATATTAACAATTGGTCTTACCGTCAAGGTTATAATAAATCTATTTTGCGTATTGGAGGGCCCAGTTTTGATACCATTCGTATTCATTTGGGTGGATACAAGCCAAAATTATTTGTTCGTTTTCACACCATGGACAAGAGTGCGTCTACTACACTTAATACAGATAGCGCCGATAGTAATACGTCAGAATCTCTTGAAATTGCAACATTAAAATCAGTATACGAGATACAAAGTATTGATTCTGGATTATTAGAATCTAATGTTGGTTGTGATTTACCAGATATCGATCTACAGCGATGGGTAAATATTACGGTAGCTGTCAGTGGTAAAACAGTGGATGTCTATATGGATGGAAAATTATCTCGTTCATGCGTACTGCCGACACGATTTAAGGTGGACAACAGTTATTCTGCTTATTTATTGTATAATACTGGATTTGGTGGTCAGATTTCAACAACAACGATGTATGATTCTGCATTAAATCCAGAAATGGTATATAAGAATTATATGGCAGGTCCTGAACCCATTACGGGATTATGGCAATGGTTTACATCGTTTTTTGCTCCAGGTGTCGATATTACAGTATCCTCTAAGTAAAGAATAAAAAAGAGAAAATAAATAATACAAATTAGTAAGAGGAGATGATGTCTGTATTCAATCAGGGAAGTAATTCACAAAATACTAGTTCTGGGCAACCCGGTATCATACTGCAAATTATTACTGCAATTGTATGGGCGGCTCTTATCTATTTGGCACTTATGTTTATGGAATTAGTATATAAATATATCAATCGGCTATCAATTAATCGCACCGTTCTATTGCCTAAAACCTATACCATGAAAGACGCTGTTAATCTTTCACAAAACCCAAATGTAGCTGGTTCAAAACCGGTTCATTTATCTGATAATGAGCGTACAGGAGTTGAATTTAGTTATTCATTTTATTTGTATGTTGATCCGGCATCATTTAGACAAGAGTTTGGTCTATTACACATCTTCCATAAAGGCTATGCAGCACAATTTCCTTTATTAGCACCCGGTGTCTACATGCGATCCGATACAAATACGCTTCGCGTGTATATGAATACATATAAAACATGGAATAATTTCGTTGAAGTGGATAACTTTCCAGTAAAGAAATGGGTTCATGTGGTAATTGTATGTAAGAACAGCGCACTCGAGATTTTCATTAATGGCAATTTATCACGAAAAATGTCATTTGATGGTTATGCCCCCTATCAAAATAATCAAGATATCTGCTGCTTTAGTGATAGACTCTTACATCTTTCACAGAGTACTCTTCCATCGGTCGATGATACAGGATTTCATGTATTTGGTGTGATGCAGGGTCTATTTAGTCGCCTTAATTATTTCAATTATGCGCTATGTGTTGCTGAAATCCAACAATTAATGAATGAAGGACCATCCAAAGAGATGGATTCAGGCATCATGAGCAGTATACCGCCTTATTTGGATGATACATGGTGGGCACAAGGATATTAACTATGAAATACTATAAAATACTGTAATATAATAATTTTATACTAAATATGTTTACCTAAAGAGATATACATATTTACTATTCAACACGTAGTAATGCCAGGTGGTGGTCTATTCTCCTTAGTAGCGTACGGAGCACAAAATGTACTGCTAAGTGGCAATCCTGATTTTACATATTTCTATAAAACCTATAAAAAATATGCTCATTTTGCGGAAGAATCAGTTTCTTTTGCAATGGATGGTCCTCAGGATTTGTCCTATGATCAGCCTATTCAAGTTCGTTTTAAAATACAACGTATTGCTGATTTGGTAAGAGACATTTATTTTGTATTTGATTTACCTGATATTTATTGTAAACACATTGAAGGGCTACCAACTAGTACTAGAAATGCGGAATACAATTTTGCGTGGACCAAATACATTGGATGCCGACTCATTCAGAATATTGCGTTTTTTATCGGTGGTCAGAAAATTCAAGAATTTAGTGGAGATTATATGATTACAAAGGCACAAACTGATTTAATTGGAACAGATTTCGCAAAATGGCAGCGACTCGTGGGAAATGTACCTGAGATATACGACCCTGCAAAGGGTATCTATGCAGGTGGTTCAACAGGAACGGGTTATCCATTAGTATATAATAATAATGGACCAGGTGCTTCTACGACGACACCTCCTAATATCAATCGTCCCTCTATTTCAGGACGACAGATTCAAGTCCCTTTGCCATTCTGGTTTGCAGAATCTACATTTGAGGCACTTCCATTGGTTGCTTTACAGTATCACGAGTGTGAAATTCAGATTACATTGAGACCTATTAATCAACTCTATACAGTGCTGGACAGTAATGCTAATGGACAGCAAGTTGCACCTGGATATAAATATAATGCATCGCCTATTACATTACAGCCGCAAAATGTATACTATACAACGGTATCTGATATTTCAGACATAACAATTAATAATTTTCTAACAGATATTGGAACTCCGAAACCACTATTGAATACATGGCCTTTACAGCCTCGTATTCAAATGACGTATGTCTATGTGACAGATGATGAGAGAGCGCAATTTTCAGCGGAACCTTTACAATATTTGGTACGACAGATTACAACCTATAACTTTGATTCTATTACATCACGTGAATTTGTTGAATTAGATACACATAATCCAATTGAACGTATTTTAATCGTCCCACGCCGTTCCGATTCAATCCTATACAGAAATCAAATTGATAATTATACCAATTGGGTGAATCCACTAAAACCTCCATTTATTCCATCAGGCGGAGTATGGCCGCCACCTGATATCAATATTGATTCATCGACAGGTGTATTTGTTCTGAATGGGCAACGATCTATTTTACAAACATTAGCCATTTTAGGAGACGGTAACCCTTTACAGGAGGATAAACTTATCACCTATTATAATCAGGTGGTTCCATGGAAATATCTAAAAGGTAATCCGGATCCCGAGTTAGTCATCTATCCCTTTTCATTAACATCACCGAGCAATCAGCCTGATGGAAGCATTAATAGCAGTCGTATTCGTGTATTTCAAGTAGATTTGAATGTTAACCCACTTCCAGCTAATAGTTTTTATCAGTATAATATTACAATGTTTGTGGAAAGCCTTAATTGGGTATCAATTTCCGCAGGAATGGGAGGCTTGAAATATGCCCTATAAATTGTGATATTGTGTTCTATAATAAAATCAATGAGATTCATAGAATGTCATCGATTCTATCTGATATATCCGAAAAAATAAATCTGGATGGCATGAAAAAATCATTATCAGATGTTGTTAATACGATACGTAGTAAAATAGGTCTTGGAGAACAATCATCTGATGAAAATGTTGATGATGTAGCCGATGTAGCAAGTGTTGCTGCATCGGCAACACCAGTAGGAGCTGTTACCCAAGTAGCTGTCACCCGAGCTGTTGGAAAGGAGAGAGTCAAACAAATATTGTGGGGTATTATCTATAAAATTAGAGATTATATTGTGGAGTATGGTCCAATCATGATACGTGCATTTATCTATATCATGATGGCAAGTTGTGTAGCAAATGATATGATTATCTATCCAGCTATTATTCGTGCCATCTTTTTTATAGGAACATTAATTATTGTAACTTCAAATATGTCATATGCAATCATGATAGGATTGTATTATGGATCTAAATATGGATGGGATTATTATAATGAACGTTTATCAACTGATAAAATAAAACCACCAAAGAGCTTTCCAACTATATTTGGAGTGTGTCCATTGACAACTACATATTATGATTCTAAGATAAAACGAGCCCTTCTATGGCCATTTATGTATCAAAAAGCAGATAATATAAAAGAAAGGAATGCTGAAAATAATAAATTAATTGAATTAATGGGAGGCTACTGGGATGATTTAAATAAATCATTTGAGTATCTCTCTAAAGTAAAAGAAGAGCCACATATTGCTGAATTATATAACAGAAATAAAGAGAATCTAACAGCTAAAAAGATGCATCCGCTACTGAGACCACTTAGCACAATACGTTTTAATGAAGATGGCGATACAGCTGATAATAAAATACAGATGGTGGCAGCAGCCACAGCAGTTGCCGCAAAAATATTAGGTAAAACGGCCGCAGTTGTTCCATCTGTACCTGTTGTAGCAACGAGTGAAGAAACAAACGCGGCAACAAGCGAAGCGGCTGCAAGCGATAAAACCAGCGAATCAGAAAAATCAACATAAAGCAACGATAGATTAATTATCACATGATTGAAGTATCCGTTATTACACCTACTTATAATAGAAGAGTATTTATTCCAGCATTAATCGAAATTTATAAGAGTCAAACCTTTCCAAAGGAGAAAATGGAATGGATTATTATAGATGATGGTCGTGATAAGGTAGAGGATTTATTTATGGAGGCTGCAAAGACAATTCCTAATCTTCGTTATCAATATGTTTCTGAAAAATTACGTATTGGTGCAAAACGAAATTTATTGAATAAGGAGGCAAAAGGTGCAATTATTATTGCAATGGATGACGATGATTATTACCCTCCTCAGCGTATTCAAACAGTGGTAGATGCTTTTATTAAATATCCGAAAATAGATATAGCAGGTTCATCAGAAATGTATATGTATTACATTGATACAAAGAAAATATATAGCATGGGGCCTTATGGAACAAATCATGCAACAAATGGAACAATGGCATATCGAAAACGATTTGCAGATACTCATTTCTATGATAATTACATAACCATGGGAGAGGAGAAGACATTTTTAGAGAATTATAGTCATCCTATTATTCAATTAGATCCCAAATCAACTATTCTTGTTATTTGCCATACAGATAATACAGTAGATAAACATGAAATACGTAATTCACTAACAGTATCTGGAAGAAAATCGTATCAAATAAAAGAATTATCATATCAATTACATGATATCATTCTCAATCCTTATTTACAAGAATTTTATCGTACTCTTGATATTGAATAATTCCTTATAACCTAAAGCTTCATAGTAGGAATTACGTAATAAGTAATCAAAGGAATGTCTGAATTATTATATGATAAATTGGTCATATTAAACGATGTCTATCAAAATTCACTCCAACCAACAAATGTAATCATTCATCCACCAATGATAAAAACGACATTATATCGTCATCAAAAAATCTTAGTTCATGGAATGCATAAATATTACGAAAAGATGACACGAGGGTTTGTGGTAGGAAATCAAACAATTAATGGAAAAATGGGAATTATTGGAGATTCATCTGGAACAGGTAAAACATTAAGTGTACTATCCTATCTTGCATCAATGAACATGACATTTCCTCAAATGTCATGTGAATTGGCAAATCATTCCTCAACATATTTCTTCTCGCATCAACTCTATACACTATCTAATCATTCTACCAATCTTATTATTGTTCCACAAAATTTATTTGGACAATGGAAAAATGAAATTGAAAAACATACAACAATACCATATGTTCCTATTGAAACAAAGAGAATCCTAAAAGGTGATATATTAGTACAATCTATTGTAAATAGCCGCTTTGTATTAACTACAAATAAATGTTATCAACATGTGCAAGATTATGCGACAGAACATCATATTCAATGGAATAATATATTTATCGATGAAGCATCATCTATTTATTTACATTCTTCTATGCAACGTCTTTCCTTCCAATTTCTATGGCTTATTACAAATAATTGGATACCTCTTCTATTTAAAAATCCAGCTATTATTAAAAGTCAATTGTATTTTTTAAGCGATCGAGTACATATTCATCCTGAATTGGAGCAATGGTTATTGGATGATATGACAGTACGTTATGAGGGAGTATTGGCGTCTACATATCTAAAAGACTATGTATCATTCTTTCATTCATTACGTGGATATACTGTCATACGAAATTTATCAGAAACAGTACGAGAAAGTATGATGCTTCCAAGAATATTAAATGAATATGTTCAATGTCGTCCAAATATTAATTTACATTCACTAATACAATATTATCAGATACGAACACTATCTCCCGTCATTCATTCCTATCGTATTCCATACTTATTTCAAGCATTATGTATTCCATTTAAAACAGTGGACGAATATATTCTTCAAAATCCAAGAAAAAAATTACAAATTCAACATAAAGTACATGATAATGAATGTATGATTTGTTTAGAGCAATGTACTTATCCAACAATCGTTAACTGCTGTTATCAATTGTATTGCGGGGCATGTCTATTAAAAAATACATTATTGTCTCCAAAATGCCCTACTTGTAGAAGTCTATTAGGTCCAGTAAATATGTGCTGTATGATATCATTAGAACCTGAGCAAAATATTATTATGAATACAAAAATGGAGATTTGTTTGAACATTTTACAGGCAAATAAAGATAAACAAATCATTATTTATTCTGCATTTGATAATATTTATTATCAACTATTTGAGGAAATGGATAAATTGGGATTAAAAGTGGAAAGAATAGAAAATAATTTATTTGCATTGCGGAAAACCATACACAATTATCAACAAGGTCTAACAAATATTATTTTTATATCAAATATAGAAATGATAAGAGGATTATCATTATCTTCTACTTCACACTTGATTTTTTACCACGAGCTACCCGTTTCCGAGTGGAAGGAGGTGCTGATTCACTCGGCGCAGCGTTTGGGAAGAAAGGAGTCCCTCCAGATAATCCATTTAAATTCTGAGATTCAAGTTTAAGACCAAGAGTATCATATAATTTACCTGTTTGATGAGTTGCCCATTGAGCAACACATCGAAAAGGAATATCATGTTCATTTGCCACACGATTCATTTCCTTCCACGCATTAAAAAGTGCAGATTGCTTTGTAAGTACAAGAGTATACTGCAATTCAGTTGGCTCAGGAATATGTTTGGGCTTATCATAATTCTGTAAATAAAGATTTGGATATTTAAGTTTAAGACGATAGGACAATGGAAGAAGATTCCAGCATTGATGGAAGAAGGCCCAAAAATCTGCACGATCCGACCAGCGCAAATAATCTAAAATTTCTTCATAGACTTCAAATGGAGCAACTTTTCGTTCAGGTTCATCAGGCACTTTTTCAAGAAAGAGTGGCAAATTTTGATGAAATAAAAGTCCTGCCAAATTGGCATCTTTGGTTTCCAAATCCAATTCATCATTTTCTCCCCAGTTTTCAAATAAAGTAAACCAAGAGGCACGGATAGCAACATGAATATTTCTATCCAATGAACTTTCTTTTCCTTGTGTATAACCCATTTTATCTTCATAAATTAAACTTTGCGAAACTTTGCGAATATCTCCCAATAAATACAGAGAATCTGGAATATCTTTTTGAAAATATTCTGCCAACTTTTCTTTTTTAGGCATGGCCACATATTGTACACAACAATATTTTAGAAGTTGTTGCATAATTCGTCCCTCCAAAATATTACAAATGAGAACAAGTGGACAATCTTCTGAAAAATTGCGCTTCGACTTCAAATAATCCAATAATTCTTGTAGACCACCTTTCTCTCCTTGAGACAATCCATCCATTTCATCAAGAAGAACAACGCGTCCATTGGGTGTAGTTGGATGAATCCATTTACTAACACCTGTTTCAATAAGAAGTGGCATGATAGTTTGACGAAAACTAGAACCCGTTCGCGTATGACTTGCATTAAATTCTTGAATCCAAAACTGCGCTTCTTTGCATACACGATATACCATTGTTGTCTTTCCAACTCCTGGTGGCCCAATAAGAAGAAAGGCAGGATGCGATCTTGTTGTAAGCCATTTTAACATAGAAGCTTCAATTTCAGGATGAAGACATGCAGTTTCTTTCTCAGGTAGACTGGTACGAACCATACTACATAGGTAGTATCATCTCCTCTTTACATTCCAGACGTGTCCTATCCTATTATATAAAATAAATAATAGGATAGAGTATGTTATATGATAAACCATTTTATTATATTATGATTCATATTATAATAGGTATTATTTCATATTATAATATATATTACGGTATTCTATTTATTGTATATCAATTATTTCAACTATATCTTCAAAAACGTTTCTTTTTATTTGAATGGAAAGTGAAAGAAGGAAATTCAGTAGAACATACTCTTATCAAATTAGGCGAATTTGTAATAGGATGGATAGGAGCATTTCTTCTACATTTATATCAGCACTAATCTTAGAGAAGCATTATTGAAGTCTGATTTGGATATATATAT
>Ga0114979_10002361_pt1 | contig 12778 bp, 9 predicted proteins | sample S_140625_EF_Meta_FD_87315 | JGI IMG/M metagenome (GOLD analysis project Ga0114979, IMG submission 87315) | Freshwater microbial communities from Lake Simoncouche, Canada to study carbon cycling - S_140625_EF_MetaG | ecosystem: Environmental > Aquatic > Freshwater > Lake | place: Lake... | reverse complement strand
CTGCTGCGGTCGAGTTGCCAGAACCTCAATCACAACCAGCTCGAACCGCCGAAACAAAGCCAATTGTGACCCAAAAGCCCAAGTGTCAGTTAAGCAAGGCGCAAGCCGAGTCAAAAGCTCTGAGCCAAAACAAATGGAACAGACTGGGTGGTGTCGGTTACACACATGTCACACTTCGATGCAGTGGCAAAGTTGTCGATTATCAGATCGTGAAAAACCTAATCAGTGGATCGATTGTTTCAACCAAACAGGTCGGGTGATACGGTCTCGACTAGATTCCCAGGTTCGGCTCGAAGTTTCCGGCTTCTAGACGGGCCTTCACGTCAACCAGGTAGCGGCTGGCGTCAGCGCCATCAACCAAACGGTGATCGTAAGAAAGCGCTAGGTAAACCATGCTGCGGATGGCGATGGTGTCTGCACCGTCAGCGGTCTGAACAACAACGGGTCGCTTGGTTACAACACCGGTGCCGAGGATGGCCACCTGCGGCAAGAAGACAACCGGAGTGTCGAATAGTGCGCCACGTGAACCAGTGTTGGTTAGGGTGAAGGTTCCACCACCCAGCTCGTCTGGCTTTAGCTTGTTCTCACGGGTGCGACCAGCAAGATCGGCGATCGAGACCGCGATCTGGGCAATGTTTAGCGACGCGGCATCTCGGATTACTGGAGTCAACAAGCCACGCTCTGTGTCGACAGCAAAAGAGATGTTCTCTTGCGGGTGGTACACGATGTTGTCGCCATCGATGCTCGCATTCAACTTAGGGTGCGCGCGAAGAGCCTCGGCGGCCGCCAAAGTGAAGAAAGGCATGAAGTTGAGCTTGCCACCGGTAGCAGCAACAAACTGCGGCTGAACCTGTGCGCGAAGAGCGGCAATCTTGGTTACGTCTACCTCAACCACGGTGGTTAGCTGAGCGGTCTGCTGCATCGATGCCACGGCGCGTTCGGCCAAAACCTTGCGCAGGCGCGTCATCTGTTCCGTGGTTCCACGAAGTGCCGATGGGGCAGCAGGTGCTGCGGCAGGCGCTGCAACTGGTGCTGCTGGAGCCGACGGAGCTACGGCTACCGAACCTGTGGTTGCAGCCAGCACGTCATCCTTGCGGATTCGACCACCAATGCCGGTGCCTGCAATATTGTGCAGGTCGACGCCAGCTTCATTTGCGAGCTTACGAACTAGGGGAGTCACATAACCGGCGTCTGAAGCGGCTGCTACTGGCGCGGAAACTATTGGTGCTGCAACAGGTGCTGCTGCAGGGGCAGCAACTGGTGCGGCTACTGGCGCTTCGACTACTGGGGCTGGAGCGGCCACAGGTGCTGCCACCGGAGCTTCGACTGCTGGGGCAGGAGCCGCTGCTGGCTCGGCTACAGGAGCTGCCTCAACTGGTGCAGAAGCGCCAGGTGCGCCGCCACCGATGATGGCTAGAACGCCACCAACTAGAACCGTCTCGTCTTCTTGAACCAGAATCTGCTCCACAACACCAGCGAATGGTGATGGGATCTCGGTGTCAACCTTGTCAGTCGAAACCTCTACTAGAGGCTCGTCAACGGCTACCGTGTCGCCAACCTTCTTGAGCCAACGGGTTACCGTTCCCTCGGTGACGCTTTCACCCAGCGCTGGAAGTACTACTGATTCACTCATTTGATGCTCCTTAAGCGGAAATACGTATCAATACTAGGCGTGTGCGTGAAGAGGTTTGCCGGCAAGTGCCATGTGTGCCTCTCCAATTGCTTCATTCATGGTTGGGTGTGCGTGTAGCAAACTTGCCACGTCTTCTGGGTGTGCTTCCCAGTTGACAATCAGCTGTGCCTCACCGATCTGCTCGCCAACACGAGAGCCGATCATGTGAACACCGATGACAGGTCCATCGTTCTTGCGCACCAGCTTGATGAATCCAGCAGTGCCAAGAATCTGGCTCTTACCGTTTCCACCAAGGTTGTACTCGTAGACAGAAACGTTGTCAGTTCCGTATAGCTCGCGTGCCTTCACCTCGGATAGCCCGACGCTCGCTACTTCTGGCTCACAATACGTGACCTTTGGAATGCCTAGTTCGTCGATTGCAACTGGGTTTAGGCCAGCGATCTCTTCGGCAATGAAGATTCCTTGTGCAAAACCTCGGTGTGCGAGCTGCAGACCAGGCACGATGTCGCCTGCCGCGTATACGCCAGGAAGGTTGGTTTGCAAACGCTCGTTAGTTAGCACGTATCCGCGGTCCATGTTCACTCCCTGTTCCTCATATCCGAGGCCAGCGGTGTTAGGGCCACGACCTACGGTCACAAGCAGCAGCTCTGCGTCAAGCTTTGTTCCGTCTTCAAGTGAAACCACCACGCCGGTTTCGTTTTGCTCAACTCCTGAGAATCGAACGCCAAGTTTGAAGTCGATTCCACGCTTTCGGAATGCGCGCTCGAGGCCCTTTGAAACTGCTTCGTCTTCATTTGGCACGAGGTGAGGCAAACCTTCAATGATGGTTACGTCAGTGCCGAATGACTTCCAGATCGAAGCGAACTCAACACCGATGACTCCGCCGCCGAGAACGAGCACCTTGCCAGGAACAAAATTCAACTGCAAGGCGTGCTCTGAGGTGATAACGCGACCGCCAATTTCAAGACCAGGCAGACTTCTCGAGTATGAGCCGGTAGCAAGCACGACGTTGGTTCCGGTGTAGTTGTCACCGTTGACGGTGATCGTCTTTGGGCCGGTTAGTCGACCTTCGCCAGCGACCATGGTGATGTTCTTTGAGGAAACCAAGCCTGTAAGGCCTTTGAATAGTCGGTCAACAATGCCATCGCGGTATTTGTTTACCTGTGTCATGTCGATCGACTGAAACTGTGCGTTCACGCCGTAGGCGGCAGCATCCCTGGTGACATCGGCTACTTCGGCACTGTGCAATAGTGCCTTAGTAGGAATGCAACCTTTGTGAAGACAGGTGCCTCCAAGTTTGTCCTTTTCTATCAGAGCAACTGATTTTCCAAGTTGCGCTGAACGAAGAGCTGCGGCATAGCCACCGCTTCCTCCGCCAAGGATTACTACGTCGAAGTTGTGGTCGGCCACAGGTTACTCCATCTGTCTTTTGGGATTCGGTTTGAGTTTACTAGACCAGCGCGCGAGCGGTCTCAATAAGGGTTCTAAACATCACGCCTGTTGCGCCTTTACCGAGGTAGCCGTAGGCAGCTCCGTCGTTTGAGGCAGGGCCTGCGATGTCGAGGTGCGCCCATGGAATCTGCTGCTTGCCAGCCTTATCGATGGAACCAACAAACTCATTTAGAAAATGAGCACCCACGATCATGCCACCGGTTGGGTCACCAAGTTTTGAGTTGATCATGTCAGCCGTCTCGGAGTTTAGAAGCGCGCGTAGTTCTTCGGCCAGAGGCATGTGCCACAACAGTTCGCCAGCTTGCTTTGCCGAAGCCTGAAGAATTTCGAGAGCGCCTGCGTTGGCGAAAAGGCCCGTGTACCGAGTCCCAAGAGCCACGCGTGCCGCACCCGTGAGAGTAGCAACATCAACGATTAGGTCGGGCTTTTGTTCCGATGCCAAAATAAGCCCGTCTGCCAGCACAAGTCTGCCTTCGGCATCGGTGTTGGTCACTTCAACGGTCTTGCCGTTTCGGTAAGTGAGAACGTCGTTTGGTCGCATGGCTGATCCGCTAGGCAGATTCTCCGAGATGCACAGGTAGGCGGTTACCTTGACTGCCAACTTCATTTTTGCAATCGCCAAGATGGCGTGGCCAACCGTTGCGGCACCTGTCATGTCGTACTTCATGCCAAGCATTCCCAAACCGGGCTTCAGTGTGAGACCACCACTGTCGAAGGTGATGCCCTTGCCCACGAGAGCAAGGTGCTTTTTGTGTGCCTTGGGCTTGTACTCAATTTTCACAAGCCTCGGCGGTCTAGTTGATCCTTTGCCAACATTCAGCACACCAACCATTTTTTCGGCGGCTAGGCGCTTTTCGTCCCAGACCTCGATGGTCACACCAGCGATTTTCGAAACCTTCACGAACGATGCAGCCATCGCCTGCGGATACAGATCGTTTGGAGGCATGTTCACCAGGTCGCGAAGGGAGTGCATGCTCTCGATCATGGCGGTGGTATCGGCTACGGCAGCAGGAGCCACCTTTTGATGGGTCAAAATCGTAATCGAGCTGAGCGCTTTCGGCTTCTTCGAACCCTTGTAATCCACGAACTCGTAGCTGGCAATGAGTGACCCTTCGGCAATTGCTAGCGCCTCTTCGGGGCTCGCAGTTGGAAGCCCCACGACTACATCTTTGAAATCTCCGAGGGATCGAACCGCCGCACCGGCAACATCGCGAAGCAGGTTTGAGTTCAGCTCTCCATCACCAAGGCCGACAAGAAGATAAATGGAACCGTCCGTAGCGAAAACCTTGGCGGTTGTCTCCTTTTTGGAGCCAGCTCCGATTGCGGTCAAGTCGATCAACTGCAACGGCGCGGTGTCGATCAGCGACTCGGCAAGCACTGGTTTTCCGGCTTTATCGGCAACTCCAACAACGTATGCAGAGGCTTTAGAAATCGAAGGTGTCTTGTTAGAAATGCTCAACTTTGGCAAGGTCATTAGTCAATCGTATCGCTTGCGATTTAGGATAAAACTATGACTCGCGAACCCATCTTCACTCTGGTTGACCTGGACGCTCAGATTCCAACCGGTCTCACGATGATCGCTGGGCTAAATGGCTTCACGGATGCTGGCGGCAGCATCGCCCAGACGGCCGACCACATTTTCAGTGAACTAGATCCAGAGCTTGTCATCCAGTTCAATAACGAAATCTTGCTCGACTACCGCAGTCGCAGACCTGTGATGTACTTCGAAAAAGACCACATCTCCAGCTATGAACCGCCGGTGCTCGGTATTTACTTGGTGCACGACGAAGCTGGCCAGCCGTTTCTGTACCTACACGGTTACGAACCTGATTTCTACTGGGAAGCCTTCGCCGACGCAATCGAAAGCATCATTCGCGACTTCGATATCGCTGGTTTCATCTGGGTTCACTCAATACCTTTCCCGATGCCGCACAGCAGGCCCGTTGGCATCACTGTTAGCGGTAATCGCCAAGACCTAATTGCCAAGTACAGCGAATGGAAGCCTGAAACCCAGGTTCCAGGAAACGTATTGCACCTTCTTGAGTACCGCTTGGCCTCAAAGGGAGTGTCGACAGTCGGGTTTGTTCTTCTCGTGCCTCACTACATAGCCGACTCTGAGTTTCCTAAAGCTGCGGTCACGGCTTTCGAACTGATTTCTGCTGCCAGCTCACTTGTGTTCCCTACGGATTCACTCCGTGAGTTGAACGAGAAGTTCGAAGCCAAGCTCGGCAAGCAGATGGAAGAAAATGCCGACCTCGCAAGAATGGTTGAGAACCTGGAACAAGGTTACAAAAACGAGAGAGTCGGACCGATTCAGTCCAATATTCGAAAGCCAAACGTTGAAGTTCCATCGGCAGACGACATTGCGGCGCAGTTGGAGGACTACCTCGCAACCATGCGACAGAACAACTCCGAGGATGAAAACTGAGCGCAAAACTCTCTGGTAGAGCATTTGCTGCAATCTGTTCGGCCACTTTCGCCTACTTCGTTGCGGTACTTCAGCGCTCGAGTCTAGGTGTCGCATCAGTCGAGGCAACCGAAAAATTCCACGTAAACGCAACCGCGCTTTCGATGCTTGCAGTTTTGCAACTCGTTGTTTACGCCGCCATGCAAATTCCCGTGGGAATCCTGTTGGATCGATTTGGTCCAAAACGGGTACTCGTGTACGGGGCCACCATCATGGCTCTCGGTCAGTTGACTCTCGCTCTGTCAGAAACGTTCGAGATCGCCGTTCTTGGAAGAATGTTGGTCGGCATGGGAGATGCCTTCACCTTCATTTCAATGATTCGCATGGTGAACGGCTACCTGAGCGGACCTAAGGCTTCAAAGGTTCAACAGTGGCTAGCCACATTGGGTCAGCTGGGTCAAATAGCCTCAGCTTTTCCATTCGTGTGGCTACTAGACGGATCGGGCTGGACGCCCGCCTTTTTGTCGGCTGCGGCTCTTTCTGTGTTTGGTGGTGCTCTGGTATTTCTGTTCGGTGGCTACACCGAGGATGCCAAGGCCAGCACAACTTCATTTGGTTCAGTCATACAAGGTCTGAAGGCAAACATTCGCAGAAGTTCGATTCGGATGGCCTTTTGGACACACTTCACAACACAATCTTCTGGAACCATGTTCGCCCTGCTTTGGGGTATTCCATTTCTGACTCTTGGACAGGGTTATCCGAGGGACACCGCTTCGGCGCTCCTGGCTCTTTTTGTTGCCACAAATGCATGCATGGGGCCAGTTTTTGGAGCGATAGCCGCCCGCGGGTTTAAATGGAGAGCCAGAGTAATAGTTGCAGCCCCTCTAGTTGGAGCAACTCTGTGGATCTTCACCCTAACTTGGCAAGGACAGGCGCCGCTTTGGTTGCTCGCATCGATGGTTGTAGGCCTTGGGTTTGGCGGGCCCGCAAGCATGCTTGCCTTCGACTACACCCGCGCCTACGCAAGTAAGCAGCAACTGGGATCGGTAAATGGGTTTGTCAACATTGGTGGATTCTTGGCAAGTTTCGTGATGATGGCTTTGATCGGTCTCGCGCTCGATGCCTTTAGCGCCGGTGGTCAGCCAAGCGCGCTGTACTCACTAGCAAACTTTCGCCTAGCCATTCCCATCCACTTTTTGGTTACTGCTTTTGGCATGTACTTTTATGTGCGCGAACTCAAGGCCACTGTTCGAACCGAGGGTGTTCGGGAATAATCGCCAAAGACACCTTGTTAGCAGATACGTGTTGGTCTTGCGTCACAACGACGTAAAGAGTGGCATAATTATCAATGAACCCAGTCTCTTCACTCACGTGAAATTTGACATGGGTTCTTGTACTGCCCGGATTCGGGAGATCCAATTGAATGCCGCACCGTGAGAGGTAGACATGGCTAAAGACAAGGATGAGACTCCTGGCAAGAAGCGCGGGTTTTTCTCGCGCATGATTACACCCGACCGAAGCACTGAACAAGACGTAAAGCCTGCAACAAACTCATCGAAAGAACCCAAAGACATTTCCACTAAAGCACCAGCAAAAGCCGCCAAGTCCGCAACCACCACCAAGGTCGAGAAACCAGCTCTTCAAACCAAGTCAGCGAAGCCAGCTGCTAAGCCAGTTTCTAAAGCAGCACCAAAAGTGTCTGCAAAACCAGTAGCCAAGGCAGCACCGAAAGCTCCTGTTGCCAAGGCTGCGAAAGCCGAAGCAATAGTGCCGAAGGCTAAGGCGGCGGAGAAACCATCCGTTAAATCTGTAGCCAAGCCTGTAGCCAAGCCTGTAGCCAAGCCAGCAGCGAAGGCTGCAGCGAAACCGGTAACCTCCAAGGTTGAAAAGCCAGCGGAAAAGCCCGCCGCCAAGAAGGCCACCACCACGGGCCCTGCTGTCAAGGCGAAGCCAGCAAAAGCGGCCAAGTTGCCTAAGGGCGTTCTAGAGGACGATGAAGAAGAGTTTGAGGACGACGAAGAACTTGAGGCCGTTGGCGACATCGTTGCAGATGCAGTTGCCATCGTTGACTTGGGTGAAGTCGCCGAGGTTGAAGCCCACGAAGAGGATCACGTAGACGACCCAGACGCTAAGGAGAAGGAAAAGGCTCTAGAGGCAAGCGGTGGTTTTGTACTCAGTCACTCAGACGAGGATGAAATCCCGGTTCAGACCACCACCATCACCGGTGCAACCGCCGACCCTGTCAAGGACTACCTAAAGCAAATCGGAAAGGTTGCGCTTCTAAACGCCGAGCTCGAAGTAGAGCTTGCCAAGCGCATCGAGGCCGGTCTTTTTGCAGAAGAGAAGATTGCCACCGAGAAGAAGCTCTCAGCAGAGATGGCCCGCGACCTCAAGTGGGTAGTCAAAGATGGACAGCGCGCTAAATCTCACCTTCTCGAGGCAAACCTTCGTCTGGTTGTATCACTTGCCAAGCGCTACACCGGCCGCGGAATGCAGTTTCTAGACCTGATTCAAGAAGGAAACCTCGGTCTAATTCGCGCTGTAGAGAAGTTCGACTACACCAAGGGATACAAGTTCTCCACCTATGCAACTTGGTGGATTCGTCAAGCGATTACCCGCGCCATGGCCGACCAGGCAAGAACCATTCGTATTCCGGTTCACATGGTCGAAGTTATTAACAAGTTGGCTCGCGTACAGCGCCAGTTGCTTCAAGACCTAGGTCGCGAACCGACCCCAGAGGAGCTAGCTCGCGAACTCGACATGACTCCAGAAAAGGTAGTCGAAGTTCAGAAGTACGGTCGCGAGCCAATTTCGTTGTCAACACCGTTGGGTGAAGATGGTGACTCAGAGTTCGGTGACCTAATCGAAGACACCGAGGCTGCCGTTCCAGCCGACGTAGTGATCATGGGCAACTTCAAGCGCGAACTCGAGCGCATCCTTGAAGGGCTTCCTGCTCGAGAGGCTGCCGTTATCCGCAGCCGCTACGGACTTGTGAACGGTGTTCAGATGACTCTCGACCAAATCGGTGAAGAGTTCCACCTAACTCGCGAGCGAATCCGTCAGATCGAGCAGAAGGCAATGTCAAAGCTTCGTCACCCTTCTCGTGCACAAGCGCTGCGCGACTTCATCAACTAGTCACTGAACAATGAAGTATTTACCTGCGATTTTGATCGGCAGGTTGGCACGTTTTGCAATTCGACTTGTGCGCAAGGGCGGCGGATCTGCGCTGCCAGGGCTGATCCTGAGCAAAATCGCTCCGGGATTGCTGGCCGGCACACTTTCGAAGTTTCCCGACGGACTCATCGTGGTGACCGGATCGGCGGGTAAGTCAACCACTACCAAGATGCTTGTAGCAATCGCTAGGGCACATGGAAAAACGGTTTTCACAAACCCCTCCACTGCCAACATTCTGCAAGGCTTCTTCTCAGCGATCGTTGAACAATCAAATCTTTTTGGCAACATCTCGGGCGATGTGGCCATCCTCGAAATGGATGAGGGCCATGCCGAACTTCTGACCAGAAGAATCAAACCGAGGATAGTCACGGTGCTAAACGTGATGGAAGATCAGCTCGATAGATTTGTCGACCCAGCATTTGTTCGTGCCACGTTAGGCAAGGTAGCCAGCAGAGCTCGAGAAGCGGTAGTGCTGAATGCAGACGACCAAAACATGCTCTTGCTTCATCGGGACAACCCTCAGCTTCACGGCGTCAGTTGGTTCGGTGTAACCGACCCGGTGTTGTCGGCCCAGCGAGATGGACTGGGAACTGCTCCAACTTTTGTGCCAAACCTGCCACGCCCAAGTGTGAAGAGTGAAGTTGTATCAATGGTTGGCAACAGGGTTGTCATCCGCAGCAATGGCTCCCGCGAGATTTACATACCTGCTCGAGGTCTGCACTTTGCAGTTGACGCGATAGCAGCTTTCGAAACGGCTAGCCGCTATCTGCAAAGCTTCGATGGAGATCTTGCGGCTAAAACAATTTCCGAACTGCCACCTGTATTCGCAAGAGGTCAGGTTGCCTCTGTAAACGGCGAAGACGTTGAGTTCATCTTGGTTCAAAACCCTGGCAGCATGCAGTTGAACCTAGATAATCTGACCACCAATCCAGAGCAGATAATGTTCGCCATTGGTCGCGACGTTCACGACCCATCTTGGATGTGGACCGTCGACTACTCGGGGCTCTCCCACGCCGATGTAGTAGCTGGTTTCAACGCAGCGGAGGCTGCCCTCGTGCTCGCCTATAACGAAGTTCCAATTGGCAAAGTGATCTACGACCTGGATGAGGCCATTGAAGCTTTCTTCGCAATGCCAAAGCCAAATGTGGGCGTGAAAACCGTAGTGTTCAGCGCGGATGCAATGCGACGCATGAGACGGAGCCTTGGCTTCTGGTCACCAGAGGAGGACGGAGCATGAGTCAAATCATTCGCCTCTTTCCTAGTCGCCTAAACCTCAATGGTGACCAAGCTAACGCCCTGGTCCTGCAGAAACGCGCCGAGTGGTCGGGCATGGCTATCGATGTCATTGATTATGAAGAGGTGTCAACTCTCACACCCCTGATGGAGCGCTTGAAGGATAGCGACGCTTCTACAATGCTGATTTTGGGCCATGGGTCACGGGCTGCTATGGCATCGATCTCACATCTAAAGACGGAAATCCAGCAAATACTTGCTTCTTGCAAGCAGCGCGGACAGACCGCACTTATTGTCGGAAGTTCAACCGAGTGGTTGTTGGATCACGCCTCGGGGGAGCGGGTATCTGAATTTTGGTCCGGCAGTATCGGCTACGAAGATTGCGATTCAGAAATCTTCGGTTACTTGAATTCAGAAGCAAAGCTAGACGCCATACATTCCGATGGTAGTTTGCTGTACACCTTGCTGCATGGCCCGTTGCTGTCTAAATCAACCGATTTGGCCGATCATCTGATTCTCAAGTTGACGGGTAGCAAAGTCCGCATGGAAAACGCGAATGAGGTTGCAGGCTACGAAGCTGAGGCGATTAAGACCGCTCGAGGCTAAAGCTTTCTAGCTCTAGCTAACGAACGAGAAGCTTGTCGCTCTCGTCGTGCCAATTAAGGGTTACCGGCTCAAGCGCAGCTTTGTTCAAAGTAGCGTGGTGAAGGCAGAACAAGAGTTCGCCGTACTTCAAAGTTGCTCGCACGTATGCCTGTGCACCGCATGAGTCGCAACGATCGTGCGCGCTGAGCGAAGCACCCTCGGTGGATGATTCGGCCTGCTGGTTAGCAGCGTCTAGGTTCTGAGTTTCGGTTTCCATATGCTTATCTCAACACAGGGTTGCGACATTTTGTTTCATCTGGGGCCTGATTTCGCTAACTGCGAATAGATATTTGGCCTATCCGTGTCAGAACGGCTATCCAAGGCGTTTCCGCATAACATTTTGAGGTGCCAAACACCGATTACTCAGCTCGTCACCTCTCCGTTCTAGAAGGACTAGAGGCTGTTCGCAAGCGTCCCGGTATGTACATCGGCAGTACCGATAGTCGCGGCCTGATGCACTGTCTCTGGGAAATCATTGATAACTCGGTAGATGAGGCCCTCGCGGGTCACGGTAAAGAGATCGGTATCGTCTTGCACCCAGACGGCTCCGTTGGCGTGCAGGATAAGGCGCGAGGCATCCCTGTGGACGTCGAGCCAAAGACCGGACTCACCGGCGTTGAGGTTGTCTTCACCAAGCTGCATGCTGGTGGAAAGTTCGGCTCTGGTTCATACGCAGCATCAGGTGGTTTGCACGGCGTTGGCGCTTCGGTGGTTAATGCCTTGAGCGCTCGTTTGGATGTTGAAGTAGATCGAGACGGAAAAACCTACTCGATGTCTTTCCGCCGAGGTGAGCCAGGAGTCTTCGACGATTCGAATGGCATTTCCGTCAACAGTCCCTTCAAACCATTTGAAGACGAGAGCATCCTCGCCGTCACGGGCAAGGTTGCTAAAGGTGTCACCGGAACTCGAGTGCGCTATTGGTCGGATCCTCAAATCTTCATCAAAGATGCCCACTTCGCCATGGACGAATTGCTTTCGCGCGCTCGTCAGACTGCGTTTCTTGTGCCAGGACTTGAGTTGGCAATTCAAGACAACCGCTCGGATGAGCCGGCCGCGCACAAATTCAAGTTTGAGGGTGGCATCACTGAGTTTGTTGATTACCTCGCCAAAGACGCTCCGCTCACATCCACTTGGCGTCTAGCAGGCCACGCCAACTTTACCGAGACCGTTCCTGTTCTAAACGACAGCGGCAACATGGAATCCAAGGATGTCGAACGCGACTGTCAGGTGGAAGTGGCAGTTCGTTGGGGCACTGGTTACGAGACCGAAATCAAGTCTTTTGTGAACATCATTTCAACACCCAAGGGCGGCACTCATACCGCTGGTTTCGATCAGGCCCTAATGAAGGCAATCAGGGCTCAGGTTGACGCAAACTCTCGAAAACTCAAGCTTGGCAACGACAAACTCGAAAAAGAAGACATCATGGCTGGTCTTACTGCCGTGATAACCGTTCGTTTGGCAGAACCGCAATTTGAAGGTCAGACCAAAGAGGTTTTGGGCACGCCCGCCGTGCGCAACATCGTAGCCAATGTGGTTGCCAAAGCTCTGAACGAGCGCCTAACCAGCACCAAGCGCGACGACAAAGCCCAAAGTGCTTTGTTGCTTGAAAAAGTCGTCGCCGAGATGAAGTCCAGAATCTCAGCGCGAACACACAAAGAGACTCAGCGCCGCAAGAATGCTCTTGAAACCTCATCGCTGCCTACCAAGTTGGTGGACTGCCGCACCCAAGAGACCGATATCAGCGAACTCTTCATCGTGGAGGGTGACTCAGCGCTTGGAACCGCCAAGTTGGCACGCGACAGCGAGTATCAAGCGCTGCTGCCCATCCGTGGAAAGATTTTGAACGTTCAGAAGGCTTCGGTCAGCGACATGCTCTCGAACACAGAATGTGCCTCAATCATCCAGGTTATTGGTGCCGGTTCTGGCCGATCCTTCGACCTAGACACCGCTCGCTACGGAAAAGTTATTCTGATGAGCGATGCCGATGTGGATGGGGCACACATTCGCACACTTTTGCTCACTCTGTTCTTCCGATACATGCGTCCCCTGGTTGAGGCTGGAAGGGTTTTTGCGGCCGTTCCGCCTCTGCATCGGGTGATCATCGTTAATGCGGGCAGTAAGGCTAATGAGACCGTCTACACATACTCGCAAGCCGAGCTCGAAACTCTCTTGGCAAAGCTAAAGTCACAGGGCAAGAGCTACAAAGAGCCAATCCAGCGCTATAAGGGCCTTGG
>Ga0114979_10002359_pt1 | contig 12782 bp, 10 predicted proteins | sample S_140625_EF_Meta_FD_87315 | JGI IMG/M metagenome (GOLD analysis project Ga0114979, IMG submission 87315) | Freshwater microbial communities from Lake Simoncouche, Canada to study carbon cycling - S_140625_EF_MetaG | ecosystem: Environmental > Aquatic > Freshwater > Lake | place: Lake... | reverse complement strand
CAGAACAACCTGAAAATTTACGTTGATTGGACTGATTCTACGTGGACTCATGGCGGCGAATCGTTTTACACATATTTCAAGCTGATCAACATGCCCATCCTGAATTCTCTGGACGAGATCCCCACAGATGCTACCTACTACCCCAAGTACTGGAAGGGAAATATCAAAACTCCTCTGACTCAGGAATTATTGAATCGCGATAAGGAACTGAGTATAAATATTGATCTGGATACGGCAGATAAGACTGCCGATGTTATAGTGTTTTCGTGTATTCGTCCCCGAACTCTCTACCAAGATTGTGGATTCTTTGCTAAATCGTTCCGTGTGGTAGATAAGAAAATCGTTGCTGGAATAAAAGAACGGCTGAAAGTACCACTGGCTACTTGTATTGGCATCCACGCGCGCGGAACTGATCGGGCTAAGCACACTATACGTAAAGAACACAGTGTCCAGTTTATGGCTGTAGGAGCTTTTCCTTACGCTTCCAAGCCTATGATAGTGGTAGGTGATGATGCGTACAGTATCGAGATCTGGAAGCGGTATTATCCCCATACGGTTGTCTTCAACACTCCGTCTGTGTCTTCAAATAAAGGCAATCATCTTGCTACAAAAGATGATATCGCTGTATCCAAATATGATCTGAATGTAGAAGCGTTAATTGATTTCTTTACGCTGGCATACTGTGAGAAAGTGATTTCTACGTTCAAAGATAGTCGGTTCGCGCAGGAAGCCCGTAGATTACATCCGCATGTGCGCCAGATTTTAGGAAACGAATAGAATCCAAATAAGAAACAGAGTATCAAAATGTTAACTTCTAGAGGGTATCAAATTTCTAAGAAAGATACACCTAATTTACATCACATAAAAGCTATCCTGAATGTTAAACCTTACATCCCCGCCGTATTTGTTCAACCCCGATTTGTCACCAGATATCCGGTGTTCACAGAAAATGAAGAATACTTATATGTTCCCAAACACTACGGAATTGGTGAATTTGGAGCCATAACTGAATCAACGCGAGACGTTCCAAAAACTGATCCATGCTTTTGGAAGTTTGCAGGATCTATCCGCGAAAACCAGAAAGAGGTTGTAGAATCGTATCTTTGCCCAGAACCTCGTGACGGTATTATCTCACTTCAGACGGGCGGAGGTAAGACCGTTTGTGCTCTGTACATCGCATCCCAAATCCAGATGCCCACAATCGTTCTAGTTCACAATACGTTCCTGCGCGACCAATGGATTGACCGAATTAAATCGTTCCTGCCCAAAGCTAGAATTGGAACTATTCAAGGAGAAGTTGTGGATGTGGAAAATCGCGATATTGTGGTAGCTATGCTTCAGAGTGTATCTATGAAAGAGTATGCTCCAAACACATTCAAACCGTTCGGCTTGGTTATTGTAGACGAATGCCATCACATTGCTTCCGAAGCATTCTCGCAATCGCTGTCCAAACTGACGTCCAAGCATATGCTAGGTCTTTCAGCGACACCCGAGCGGAAGGATAAACTAATGTACGTAATCAACTGGTTTCTAGGTCCAATGCTTTACAGATCTAATACTGCAGATAAAGTCGACGAGAAAGTCCGTGTAGAAGTGTACGACTTTGATCCTCAAGATGACGAGTACAATGCCATTATTTATAACAACCAGGGCGTAATGTTTACGACGCTAATGATCAATAAGGTTGCCGAGTACAAGCCGCGCAACGATTTGATCGTGAACATATTGGAAGATCTGGTTCAAGAAGATCGGCAGATCCTGGTTCTTACCGACCGGGTAGAACACACAAAAACGTTATTTGAAGGTTTGCCCGATAAGCTCAAGTCCGAATCTTGTATTCTTGGTCGGGCTGTCAAGGCTACCGAACGTGCCAAATTCTGTGAGTCCAAGAAGATCCTTATTGCCACGTACGCAATGTGCAAGGAAGGATTCGACGTATCTACTCTGAATACTTTGGTGATGGCTACATCACGACCGGACGTTGACCAGATTGTGGGGCGTATTATGCGTACCGAGAAAACCAAGCGTATAGTACACCCTCTGATCATAGATATTGTAGACCCTGCTTTCCGCCGACAGTTCGGAGAAAGGTTGAGGCTGTACAAGGAACGCAACTACCAAGTAGAAAAAATGACTATAGAATAATGGGACGTACCCGTCGTGGAAAGAAGTTATTGCGTAAAACTCGCAAGGGTGGTAAAATTCTTGCCCAGGGACATTATGCTGCGATTTTAGATCCGCCGATTGCGTGCCGGGACGGTCGCGATATGTCGAAGTACGTCACTCGTATTTCCAAGCGTAATCTGAAAGAGGATGTAGTAAGCCGTAACCATCCTCGCTTAATCAGGAAACTGAAGGAGATCGATCCTAACCAGAAATATTTTTATTACCCCGAGCACTGTGAGCCGGGTATTCTGAGCGAGGATAACAAGCTGGATGGAGTGACATACAAGAGCAAGAAGAACTCCGAGATTGTTCTGAAAGGTTCTGATGTCTGGAATCCGGATACGCGCAAGACCCGATCATGGGCGGCTTTCTTGAAACTGAAATCAAAGGGTAAGAAACTACCTATGCCGGAGAAATCACGGGAACAGATAGATCATCTTTACAAGGCAATTAAACTAATGCACGAGAACGGGATTGTGCACGGTGATCTCCACGGAAAGAACGTCATAATGGCCGACGATGGTCTGCCGCGCATTATTGATTTTGGTATGGCTGTTGTTGATGCTCCTGAAAGCTTGATTGAGGAGGAAAATAATTCAATTGAGGATTCTTGGCCGTCATTAGATGCCAACTGGCGCCGAAGCCGTTAATCTTCTAGATCATAATCAGTATCCCGCGAATAATCATCAAATGGCCGATCGCGAGTATCGCCATAATCTCCACGATCAGGTTCAATTGGCCGACCATTCTCATTCAATTGAACATCTTCCTCAAAGTAATCCCGATTAGTGTGTCCTCCTTCAGGCACATCGTCGACGTTAACATCGTCGTCTCCGATCGCTTCGGATACTCCAAGTTCTTTCGCGAATAACCGCCGATCTTCGTTGGTTACAATGTACTGGGCAATACCAATATCCAACAACATCTTAGTCACTTCACGCTCAGTATCTGTGAGCTGACGCAGACGTTCCTTCAGAGTTTCACGTTCGCGAGCCCGGAGGATCTCCACCTGCTTCTCTGAATCCTCTTTAGTTAACAGAATCATATTCATATCCAGATCACGATTCATTGCTGTTTTCACGGCTTCAATCAAATTACCTTCTGATTTAACGGTATCCACAAGTTCGTAAATACGTCCCTTGACGGCATCGCGGAACAGAGACTTATTTTCGAAAGAGTTCACTGACTCAATGAACTTACGGATCTCTATGATCTTTTTAGGCGAAAACTTGAGTGGCGCCAAAATATCAAGTAATCGCGAAAGTAGAGACAGCAGAGCCACACCGTCCGCATCACTGTCCACAAACTTGCGAATGAGTTCCAGTTTCAGAGTTTTTGAGAAGCCTATTTTTACCCCCTTCTCAATCTCTTTCTTATCCGGGAAAATGTACTTCACCGTAACTTCTTCGGGCTGGATGTATGTGGCTTCGGATGTAGGTTTCGTCTTCCATAATTCCGGGAACTTCTGAGATAGAGAAGGCAACATCTTGGCCATGAGAGTTGATCGGGGTTTTATGCCGGAACATTCCGCGAACATCTCGTCGCCCTGGCGTTCTCCAGGACTGAATTCGGCCTTTGAAGGAATAACAATCGGTAACGTGATCCGATTGACATCTACAGTTTCTGAAACTGTCAGTGCGCGTTCTTTAGCAGAATCAAACTGTGGCTTGAATTGAGTGTACGCATTCTTAATGAACTTTATACAGTCTTCACGAACCTTCTTGCGGTTACGCGACACTTCACGAAGGATAGTAGCAAGAGGTTCTTTGAATGATGTGGGGAACGATTCCATAATATCTTTCAAGTCGTTGAGAATTAAGTTTAAGATAGGTGTATCTTTGTCCTCCAAAGTATCGCGAGGAAATCCAGAGAGACGTACAACCTTATTTCCGAACGAACGACGAGGAATGAGGAAAGGATTATGGATTTGAAGAATCGTTGTCATCCCGGCAATACCTAATAACCCTTCAAAGCGATTACGTTCAGTTCCGGGAAGACGTTTGGCAGTAAGAGACCCCTTACGGATATATCCAAGAATGGGTATGAGCTGAGACTCGTTGGGAAGAACTTGGAGACGGTTCAGAAGTAAGTACAACACGGCTTCTCCCGCATTATTCAAATCAAAGACGTTCTTAAGCTGAACCAGGGAACTGGCAAATGTAGGATGATTGGTCTGATTATCCGCAAGCACATCATGACTTACCACCAGATGTCCGTCATCATCGTACTCTTCCTGAGCAATAAAGTTATCAGTATTGATTTCCTCGCCGCAGGATTTACAAACTCGCGAGCCTTCATACAGCGTAGCCCATTTATTATAAAAAGCAAAGCGATCGTCCATTTCCCCATCTAGCTGAGCCAGAGTATGTCCACAAACCAGAAGAATACCGTCCTTATCCAGAAACACATTATTGATCGGTGTAATTTCTTTGGTCAGAAGTCTGATATTGTAAGACTTATCGGGGGGTAGAAGCGTATCATCTTTCAGGATAATGATGATATTCTCGCGCATCTCTGACGTAGCCTGCATCTTGAACTTATCGTATTCTGACCCTTTTACGGTTTCTTTAGGCATCTGGTAAAACTTCAGTAGAGCGATGTAATCTTTCTGGATATTGGTGCGAGCGGTTTCAGTCCATACCTTCTTACCTTTATTAATGAACTCCTGGCGTTCCTGCGTGACAAACGCGGTAGGTGCACATACTCCCGGCGGGCGGTACACTCCTGAAGCCAAGAACTCTTCAAACGTTCCAGTTTGTAAACATTCAGCAGGTGTAGATTCGGGTAACTGAATTTTAGGGCGCTCGTTCATCATATCGGGAGCAATAAGTCCAAAATCTCCAGCGTCAGATAGAAGCATTTTCGTTACTAAAGTTCCGGCATCTTCCTGCCCCATTAGCCACATACGAGGATACAAAGCCTTAGGCCATTTAGAAGCATATACTTTCTCCAACTTATCGGATGGAGCTACTTCGTCAGATACTGGAAATACTATAGACAAAACCGGTGGCTGGGACTGAATGGTATCGGCAGGAGGAAACCGTTCCTTCCACGATTTCCAGGGGATTTCGGATAAACGTACATCGTAAACCTTCAAGTACTTATAACCTTCGACATACGGGTCAGTTGTTACCGGAACAGCATGAGACATAATGGCTTCAATTGTGGGAAATACTTCTTTCAAAGGTTCGGATGTTATGATCTTATTTGCTGATCCGGACGAAAGGAAAGGATGGTCGACTAATGGGTGAGGAATAGACAGACGTTCGCCAATAAAAAAACCAACGCGACGAACGTCATCGCCAGTGTTTGATACTGGTACATCGTGAACTTCTACGCTACCATCGTCACGCAGCACGCGCTTGGTTTTGACATAGTTTCCTAGAGCACGAATAGGTTCTAAACCTTCTTCGTTCACTAGCTCCGTACGCTTGGTTACGGAAACACCATCAGTTCCTTCAGAGCGGTAAGGACGAGGTAGGGCGGCTAGCAGAACAGGGTAGGCGTTAGGCGTACGACGAGCCGTGGGTTCGTAGAGAGGATTAATGCGTTCGGCGTAAGGATACTTCTCAAAATCAAACCCGCCATAAATAGACATTAGCCATGGAACATCTATTTCCCTGCGCTCAGTATCTATGCGGTAATCGGTATCGGTAAGAACAACAAGCTCCTCGTAAATCTTGCGAATACGATCAACTTCGTTCTTGATTTTGTAATGCTCGGCTTTCGTGACACGATTACGTTTAGGAAGAACTTTCTGGAAGTAATCCGTAAGCTGTTCTTCCAGAGTGAAAAACCGGAGTTCTTCTGGTCTTTGAACTTCTTCTTCGAAGTCAAATGATTCAATTATCTCCAGATCGGAGGATTCAAATACTACGTCCATCGTTATCTATGAGTGAACAATATTCCTCGATACTTTTCCTTGCGGTTTCCAGCACCTTCTCCGGGGCTTTCTTGGTATTGAATCGCAGAACCATTTCGGGCTTGAGAGGATGAGGAATATCGTAAGATACGAACTGAACCTCGTCGGCATAAATGACCTCCTGCATCAGAACACCGATTGTATGTCCACCAATATCCAAAGATACGCTGAACGTTCCTTCGTCCTTCTCGTGCTTGATATTCTTGAGGGCTAATGTCACATACTCATCAACCCGCTTCTTCAGGATCTGGACTGCGAGTTTGAGTAGTTCCCGAGCCTTCAGAACTCCAACGCTCTTGATTTGGAGATTGAACCAATTAGGACGATTCTTATCATCGCGCGAATAACAGCGCTGGATCAGGAAGTTATCGAAGTACCGATCGGCATCCTTATCTTCAGGATGATCCTCAATGTACTTCTTGCGCTGATCCTTAGCCATATCTGGATCAATATGCCAAGACGTGGTGGCCGTTTCGACCTGCGACACGCCTTCGGACTCTACAGCCAAACGACCGGTCATATGAATGCTCTCACCGACACGAACTTTCAGAAACAGGCACGGACTTCCAAACTCTGGATCTTTCATCAGAATACCTTCACGCCCAGACTCAATATTGAAATCTTCCGTGGTAACAATCTTGGCCTCCTTGATCACGGGCATACGCAGCTCGATCTTAGCATCCTTGATGACTCCAGACTCGTCGGGGGTGACGTTAACGGGCAGCATCTCCATCCGGTGTCTCAGCATCTCGTGTGGCATCTGAGTGGTATTGTCCAAAATTTGGACATCGCGGATCACGACAGTCGGTATTCCCGACAGAAGGATACGACGAATAGCGTTCACGAATCCTACGGGAAAATGAACCAGCTCGGCCGTAAGCTCGCGGCCATCGTTGAGAGTCTTGATATTTCGAATCTCTGGCATTTTGTCTTCCTCCATTTCGTTATTGTTCCATCCGTTTTTTTCCTGAAAACTTGTAATGTCGCAGCAGCCTTATATCTTCTACAGTGAGCGCGATGCTAACTCCAAGCAGGTTATTGAGACAATTAAGGGGCTGAATAAGGGCGGACTGTACAAGTTTGTTCAAGTCGAGACTCTGGATCGTAAACAGTTCCCCCAGTGGCTAACGAAAGTCCCGACGCTGTACGTTCCCGACACCAAGGAAGTTGTTGTAGGCAAGGACATTTACGGATACATTGCCAAGCCTACCAATTCACGTAAGGAAGTTCCTTCTAAGAATGATGCAGGAGTATCTGCCCCCAACCAGTTTGGAGATTTATCAGCTTGGGGTTTTGAGGGACAGGGAATGATCGGCGAGTCGTATTCCTTATGGGATACGCCTGGCCAATTTGTGAATCAAGAGGGAACGAGCAGGTATACGTTCCTAGACGGATCTTCTGGCGCACCCACTCCAGGTGGCCTGCCTTCTTCTGGAGGACCCACGTCTAAGAACACGTTGGACGATAAGACTAAGTCGGCGACAAATTCCGATGTGCAGGCTCGTCTAGAACAGATGAATAATCAGCGCAAGAGTGAGTTTGGCGGTGTTGAGCGTAAGTAATTACTTTCGGCGTCCACCAATAATTGGAGCTTGATTTCCACGAGAGATATCATCCCATGCAGCCTGGATTGCATAAGTTCCTACTCCAAACGTTGTAGTAGTTATAGCATTCGTCAGGACAATAATGAACGTACTAATAATGAACATCCAATGAATAGTAACTAGCTGTTTATCTTCCGGAATGTATTTGGGAATCCATACGTAAATTCCGGTAAACTGGATTACAATCAGAACAACGAATATCACAAAGTTAATGATACTTCGCGTTGTAATTTCTACTTGTGCCATTGAGAACAACATCATGAACAGCGAGAAACTCACCATTGTCAGATGGGATATCTCATCCTGCTGATCGGGAGAAACATACCTTGGAATTATATACATGATAGCCACCGTTAACAAAATCAGTGAGACTGACGTGATGATGAGCACAACACGCTCGTCTATTGGCAAACCCATTTACTTATTATTAGGTTTTAATAGTATAATAATGTCGAAGAAGGTGCTTATCTCCGCATTTTTTGACCAGTTTGTATCATTCTCTAAGGAACTTTGCGCAATGTACCCTGACGATCCCGACTTCTCTATGTTTGCAAATACTCTGAGTCTCGTGAAGATGACCAACCCAGCAATGGTTGTGAAGTATGTTGTGGATAATGTCTTGCAGTTCGAAGATAAGATCATGAACTCAGACGAGTCGTTTTTTATTGATTATAAGTTTGAAGAGTACGCCGAGCACGTTGATATGAATATTTTCCAGAAGCTCAGGCAGTACATTGAAAGCATGAGCCCTTCTTCTAAGGCCCACGTATGGAAGTACATTCAGAATATTGTGCGTCTAGCTAAGGCTATCCATGGGGAAAAATAGACTTGGTGACTTCTAGATTATTTTCAAATGCCGCATACGTCGGAACACTCACTGTATCAAACCCGTATAAATCACGAGGCTTTAAAGTTTGTAGTTCACGAATTGCCTCTTCCGGTTTATCGAAATTTCTGAACAATATCTGATTCACTTCAGCTGGTGTCCAAACGTACTCCATCTCAGGCGAAGTCCAATCTTCAAATTCACGATCATAAAAGCTATTTGTCATTTCCTGCAGGATTGCGCGATTGCATTTGCGGAACTGGACGATCATATCAATACGTCCTGGCCGAATCAGAGCCTTGTCAATCCTTTCTGGGTAATTCGACGAAATCGCAATAATACGTCCTGAAGATTCTAGTGTACCGTCCAGTAAGTTGAGCAGGAATGAAAGATCAATCTGTTCAGGTTCGTCATCGGCATGAGCTGCAGCCCAAGCTTCTTCTGTCGTTTTCTCCTTCTTGGGTTCAGGCTTCTTGAAATCGCGACTCAGAATTGCATCGCCCATCGCATCAATATCCTCAATCACGTACAACCGTTCATGGATAGGAATAGTATACTTCTCGGTCTTAGAACCGTCATACACGTAGATATCATCGTTGTAAAAAAGATGAGTTAACTGTGCCTTAGTCTTGATTTGGGATAAGTGGATATTAATGATATGGCGACGGGCAGTATTGGCAATAGCCTTAACTGACGAAGTCTTGCCACATCCAGGATCACCGTGGAACATGAATCCCAAAGTATACGGAATCCCCTTCTTCTCGTACCAATCCTTGCGGGTCAGGAAGAACTCGACGTGCTTACACACTTTCTGACGCTGTTCAAAAAATACGTTCTGGAAATTCCGGGTCGTATGGAACTTGTGCTTCGAGTAAATTAGGTGAGTTGTGGGCAGACTATTTTGGGTAGTCTTCTTGTTCTTGGTAGCGGTCATCATATCAAAGAAGTACAGGGACGTACCTAGTTTATTAGCCTGCTTCCGCTCGTAATCGGCATTACACCGCTCTACAAAATCCCGGAGGAACTGTGACTCGTGGTCATAGCAGAAAATCCGGAACTTTATCGTATCAAGTTCTCCTTCGTTATGCTTCAAAGACGTCAGTTGGAAGTAGATATCGTTCTCTACCATAATTGGCTCAAACTCGTTTGGCAGGTAGTCATGATAGTTCATGAACAGAAGATTACGAATAGCAGGGATCGTACTGACGTAATACACTACAGAATCCATACGGCTTTGACTTCCCGAAACCGCCTGGTTATTCTGCTTCCCAGTAGCCTTTATCACGCGCTCGCACTCAATTGTAGCACGAATAGGTTTGTTGGATGGAGGAGGGGGTGTAGATGGTTCTAACCGTTTTCGCCGGCAACATATTTCCTCGAATCGCGGAAACCATTGAGGGTAAGAAGACACGATCTTATCGTACAAACTTACCCCAATAAAACTGTACAGCGGATTACGACCCATGCCCATACTCATCCCCATCGTCATCATCATCTGATTGCGCATCATTTCTGCAGTAGTCTGCATTTACGTTGTCAAAGTTAGAACTCTGAAAACGGAAATAGTTGGTGTTATAATATGAAACCTACCAAGATGAACGAGGCGCTCCAGATTTTACGTGCAGTATTTGATATATTTGTTGCCGTAAAGAGGCGTAGGCCCAATCATTGGGATGTAGATGAGCCACCTCGCAAGAGATTGCGGCTTGAACCGTTCCAAGATAACGGAGCTAAGGCTATAAAAATGCCAGAGAACCATGTGGTTATTCTAGTTAATTAAGTGCGCTTCATACACATATCCAGCGTAGGAACATTTACATTCATAGGCTTAGACCGCTTGAGACGTAACTGCTCAGACGCTTTTTCAACGATGTCAGTGGAAAGACTGACATACTTTTTGATATCGCGCAGTGGACCCTGGACGTTCATTGATGGGAAGACTAGACGAATAGGATGAATTTCCGAAAGAACAATGTAGTTATCGCTCGTAATGTAATCGCGATACTGCTCAATATCCAATGGTCCACCAAACAGTCGAAGCAGATTTCGTGGTGGGGCGGGAGATAGAGTACGGGTCTTGTATAGCGCAGAGTACATATGATTCAGCAGAGCATGGCGATTCCATTTGGTAGAATCGGGGATCTTGTCAGCGTAAAGGTAGGATAGCGCGCATTCGGGAGAACAGTAATTGCCTTCGCACGAATAGATGTTATTGTACACGTCATACGAGATCGGAAGTATGCAAGATACCCAGCTGAAAGTATGACAGCACCAGAAACAAGCGGTCTGGGGAGAGTACCGAACACTTTGAACTTTAGAAAGCACTTCTTTCAGAAGATCGGTATTGAACCGTTCGGTATTCTTTTCAACAGCGTTCAAGATATCGGAGTACGACGTAACGTCCCCGGCCGGAATAATGTTACTATCTTCGTTGTCGGTAACTTTCAGGAAAAAAACAACCGGAGATTCGTCAATTTGGGGCTTAGTTTGAGCCTTAGCTTTGCGAGGAGGCATTTAAGTTACTAATGTGCAAAACGTCAAAACCGAATTTGTTTTCTAGATTTAAAGGGATGCGGATCGTATGTATGACGAATGAAGGCCAACTCCCGATGATGAAGAATATGCTTAATTCTGCGCTAAAATGCGGACTGCCAATGAATTTGTTTCATTGCTACATCATTGGCACTAATAAACAGGCAGCAGAGTATGCTACCCTGGAGTTCAAGCATATAACCACCCGTAAGTTGGAAGTTATACGTATGAATATGGATAAGGATACGATTCTGTGGGTGGATAACGATATTGTATTTTTCCAGAACTGCCTAAACGATATAATCTCTAAGCCCGGCTCGTTCGTAATGCAAGATGACGGTTGGGCGATGTGTACTGGGTTTTTTCTAGCTAGACCCGGATTATTCAGTAAACAGGTAATAGATAAATCCATTAAGTGGCTGAAGGCACAAGAATGTGCCCCCAACGATCAGCACGCTTTCAATATCTGTTCTAAATCTACCCCTATCATGATAACTCCTTTGTCTCGCGAAGAGTACCCCAATGGCGAAACCTACTTTGATCTCAATATTCGCGATAAAGCCCGAATGGTTCACTCGAATTACCTTAAAACGACAGCCGAAAAAGTCCAGCGTTTCAAAGATCACGGAATGTGGGACGAATCGGATGTAGCATTCAATAAAGTGAACAAGTACTCTATCTAAAACGAATTTAAGGATATCTAGAAATAGACCAGTACACCAGCATGGAACTTTCCAAGCAGTACCGTAAACATACGCACCGCGAACATATTCTCTCCCTGCCCGACACTTATATCGGCAGTATTGAGAATGCAGATGAAGATCTGTACGTAGTAAATGGCGAAAGCTTTAAGATGGAGACTATTCCGTTTAATCCCGGATTCTACAAGCTGTTTGACGAACTTCTCGTAAACGCCCACGATCACGTGGTGCGCTTGAAGCAGAAGAATTCCCCAAATCCAGTAAAGACTATCTCAATTGACGTAACCGATATGACCGTAACTATTCGTAATGATGGCGAGTCAATTGATGTGGAGAAGCATCCAGAGTATGGCTGCTACATTCCTCAAATGATCTTTGGCGAGCTCTTAACTTCCACTAACTACGATAAGTCTGAGAAGAAACTAGTTGGCGGTAAGAACGGGTACGGCGTCAAGCTAGTAAACATCTTCGCCAAGAAGTTTGTTCTCACTGTTGTAGACGCAACTCGTGGACTGAAGTATGTCCAGACATTTGAAGACAATATGACCAAAGTAGGTGATCCAAAGGTAACATCTTGCAAGACCAAGCCGTTCGTGGAAATCGAGTGGACGCCGGATTTTGGGAGGTTCGGATGGACATCACCGACAATTCCGGCAGGGATTCTCCAGGTTATTCAGCGTCGCGTCTTCGATCTTGCAATGACCGTCGGGAAGGAAGTTAAAGTCACATGGTGCGGCACACATATCAAATTCCGCGACCTTACAAGCTATGCGTCCTGGTACCTTCCGAAAGATGCAAATATTGTCGCAGATGGGAGTCATGTCGGATGGCAGCTTGCAGCCGGTGACTCGCCGATAGACAAGTTCTTTAGTGTGAGCTTTGTGAACGGTATTTGGACTCGTTCGGGCAAGCATGTGGATGAAATTACAAATCAGATTGTATCGTACTTTGTGAACCATTTGGAGACAAAGAAGAAAATAAAAGTACGTCCTGGACTCGTTCGCGATTCGCTGGCGGTGTTTGTGAACTGT